>Ga0097679_1000512_pt1 | contig 69643 bp, 52 predicted proteins | sample ThiBiot_500_biof_2_FD_72848 | JGI IMG/M metagenome (GOLD analysis project Ga0097679, IMG submission 72848) | Wastewater bioreactor microbial communities from Cape Town, South Africa - Thiocy_cont_500_biof - 1398105538000 (version 2) (version 2) ...
TTGACGCGGTATTGGCCGTGCGCCAGTCGCTCTCTGCGCCAAGTTGAGGGAAGCAGAGTGTCAAATCTTTGTACGTTTTAGCCCCGGTTGCGCCGGACGCGCTCGCCGTCGTGGCCGGGGGATTGGTTGCCGCAGCCGGTGCTGCCGTGGGGGATGCGGCATCTCCGCAGGCACTGAGCATGCCGAGGACCAGCACCGTCAGTATAATTGTTGAAAATAGCCTGGTGACTTTCATCGACTAATCCTTTCTTGGTCTGATTTTGGATTGAGGCTTGCCCATTGGTAGCTCTAAGGCACCTGCTCCTGTTTTGCACACCTCCTCCCCGCTTCTTGCTCACGCCCAAATATACACAGTGCTGTTTTTCACCCACTTTTACAGGGGGAAAGTAATGAACAACACTAACCTGGGTTAGCCCATTGTTTTCAACCCTTGAATAGATGGGCTGGTATATAGCCCTTTATTCAGCTCCGAGGAGCAATTTTTTTGGAAAAGAAGATTTGTTGAGATGCGACCTATTTTGACCGGCAGGCAATTCGCCTGCTTTAGCGCTGGCTTCAGGTATGTCATAGCTGGATAACACACCGGTTCTGGTTTTATTGTATCGATTCGGGTGACTGGCACAATCGTATTTTTTTTGAAAAATATCTCTTTTTTTACGTTCTATTCCGCAGGAGGATGTTTGTTTTTTTTGGCCGTTTGTCAGCTTTTTAACGATTCCCGATTGCGAGAAGGAAAAGTGATTCTCACGCTGCCGTCAAAAGCCAACCCAGGCTACAGGCTGGCAGAGGCACGCCAAAAAGTGTTGGAAGTTCGCAAAACTTCACAGCATTCTTGCTCAACCGACCGGCATGGTCGCTGGATTGAACCTGGTAGGGTAAAGGAGGAAGGGCCTGGTTAGGTTGAATGATTTCAAAAATAAATGGGGATGAATAGAAAGAAGTTAATATTGTCGCTTAGGCAGTTCCAGGGTAGCGTTATCCTGGCGAAAGATACTCTCGTTAGACTTGACCCATTTTTCGATTGGTTCGCCATTGGCAAGCTTCAAGGCGGTCTCGAAAAACTGCGGTCCGAGTAGCGGGCTACACTCAATAGTCACATTTAACTTACCGGCAATCATCGCTTCAAAGGCAGCGCGCTCTGCATCAATAGAGACAATTTTGATGTCTACGCCGGGTTTGAGCCCTTCCTCTTCAAGGGCTTCAATTGCCCCAAGTGCCATATCATCGTTCTGAGCGAATAGAGCGTTAAATTGCCGTCCGTACTCGCGCAGGATAGTCTTCATTACTTCCTTGCCACGTGCCCGGATAAAATCGCCGGATTGCCGGACGGTCACATGCATGCCCGGGTAATCCTTCAAACATTGCTCAAAGCCGGCGCGGCGGTCGATCTGAGGGGTGGAACCCACTGTGCCCTCCAGTTCAATGATATTGCCTTGACCATTTAGCAATCGTGCCATCTCCGCACAGGCGCGCTGACCCTCCTGGACGAAGTCCGAGCCGATGAACGCACTAAAAAGGTCGTCTGGTACAGAGGCCCCACGGTCTACCAGGATTAACGGTATACCCGCCTTCTTAGCTTCGGCGAAGACCGTGTCCCAACCGGTTTCAAGGACCGGCGAGACACCAATTACATCTACCCGCTGGGCAATGAAAGAGCGGATAGCCTTGATCTGGTTCTCCTGCTGTTGCTGGGCGTCGGCGAACTTCAACTCAACCCCCAGGCGCTGGGCTGTTTCCTGAATTGAGCGGGTATTGGCGGTGCGCCACTCGCTCTCGGCCCCAATTTGTGAAAATCCTACGACCAGGTCCTGGTAAGTTTTCTTTTGGGCAGTGGCTACACCGGCAGACGTTTGGGGTGCATCAGGCGCGGCATCACAGGACACAAGTAAAGGTAGTACAACCAACAATATACCGCACCAGCGTAAAGCTCGGATATTCATTGAGGGGTAGCTCCTTTACAGTCTGTACGAATTCACCTTATACATTTTGGCCGCAATTCAGTTCCAATAAGAGCGGTTAACAACGACCTACGACCTGGTATCCCGGTAGCTTTGCATTAATTCTTTTTTTAGGGCAATTCCTTAACCGGCGTTCAACACCTCACGAAAGGCCAGCGCACGTTGCAGCGGAATGATGACCGAGACGCAGGCACCACGCATATATTCGCTTTCAATCGTCAGCCCATAGGCTTTCCCATAATAAAGTTTAATCCTTTGATTGACATTATTGACCCCGTAGCCGCTCTCGCTAATCACCTCTTCATCAGAGTCGCCCTCCAACAGCGCCCGAATCTCCGACAAACGTTCCTGCGTCATACCGATACCGTTGTCCTCAATCTGAATCTGTAAAAGAGCATCGTCAAACTGCTGAGCGCGCACAATGATCGTCCCACCGTTACGTTTGTTCTTGATCCCGTGGTACAGCGCATTCTCAACGAGCGGTTGCAGGGTTAGCTTGAGTATCTCACCATTCAGCAAATTGTCCGGCACCTCGATCCGGTAATCGAGAATATCGCGGTAGCGTACTTTCTGTATAGCGAGGTAGCTTTCAACATGCTCGATCTCCTCGCGTACAGTGATCCAATCCTTGCCTTTGCTGAGGGTGATTCGGAAGAATCGCGACAACACACTCACGAGTTCGACAACCTGTTCGATTTTTTTAGCCTCGGCCATCCAGATAATTGCGTCAAGGGTATTGTAAAGGAAGTGCGGGTTAATCTGTGCCTGAAGGGCGCGCAGTTCGGCCTTTTTAAGATTTTCATGTTCTTTGAGTTTGGCGTCCAGCAACTCCTTGATCTTTCCGACCATTATGTTGAAGCTCATTCCCAGTTCGGCGATCTCGTCGGTGTTATCGGTTCTTACAAGCATCTCCAGGTCCTGGCGCGCGATAGTGGTGGTAACATCGTGAAGTTTCTTGATCGGCTTATATATGCTCTTTGTGATCCTCCAGGTGGCTACGAGCGAGAACACAATTGCGGCAAAGAGAATCCCGACCCCACCGAACGCCAGGGTCGCAAATCCGGCCTGCATGGCCTGGTACTGCTGCTGGGTCCGATTGACCTCAAATAGCGCATACTCCTGAACAGCGTCTTCGATCAGTTGTGTCACAGTCCGAATTTGTTCAACCAGCGCCAGATTCTCTTCGAACATTTTGTGCGCTGCGATCTGGATTCCGACTTGATCGATTTCCTCGCGCAGGGTGCCCAGGGTATTTTTGATAACATTGAGCTTGACCCGGCCTTTTTCCGAGTCAGTATTGACGATCATCTGCTCTACGCGTTGATCGACGTCATCCAGGACTGCATACTGGCTGCCCTGGCTGAAAAGCTTTTTCCCCGCGATAATCTCCCACATTTCAGCGTCAATCGTGGGTTTTATATAACCGTTGATACTATTTGCGGTTGTGATATTCTGAATGATCGTGTCGTACTTGGCCTTGAATTGCATGCCTGGGACGATCAGAAAGACGTACGGCACACTCATGAGCAACACCACCATCAGAAGGGCCAGCAAGATTTTGCCGCGAATCGACAGTTTGAGGCGAAGGAACAACTTTCCGGCGGGATGGCGAAAAATAGCGCCCGTGCCTGCCCCCGCTTTGTAAGCTCGGCCCACGATGCGCTCAAGAATAGGTAAATGCTCGTCCATACAGTCTCCGGTTCTGAGGTAGAGTACCCAGGAGCGCTCGATTTCAGGAATAAATTGAGAGTACAAAAAACTCGAAAGGTTGCAAGTCAGCCAGGTGGCATCACCCGGCAAACCGCGAAAGGTTGGGCAATTCTGAATGTAAGCTATGTGCCCCTGCGAAATTCGGTTGGCGGTTGCCCAACAACCTTACGAAAGATCGAATAAAAATAGCGCGGGTTCTGGTAACCAATCTGGTAACCGATCTCGCTGGATGTCAGTGAAGTAGAGCGCAGTAGTTCAATTGCTTTGCGGATACGTACGCGGGTGAGGTATTCGACAAATGTCTCACCTGCCTCACGTCCGAATACTACGCTAAAATACGCCGGACTGAGTAGAACCTGGGCGGCCACCTGGCTCAACGAAATATCAGGATCAGCGTAGTGAGCGTCAATATAGGAACGCGCTTTCGCTATCAATGCAGCGCCAGGGCGTTGTTCCAACCGGTTGTACTCGATGGGAGCCTGGATTTCCGGCAACCCATGGCCTTCACCGGCGCTGAGATGGGTCAGGGCCTGGGTAAACGACAGCGAAATCGTGCTCAGCCGGGCGGTCACCTCGCCAGACCCAACCATAACCAGGCAACCGGTTCGCTCGGTTACCTGCCGCCTGATCAGATCCCCCATAGTTTGGGCTTTTTGTGTCAGCGCGTCGGAGGTTGTCCCCTTAAGAATCAAAATAGTCTCATTTAACCCCTGCTTGAAGGGTATGATTGAGTTCGTTTGGCCGATGATTTCGGTCAGGACGGCATCAACCTGCCTGCCCATTTCCTTCAGAGGCATCTCCGGCCCACCGGTCGGTAACACGGCCCGAACAACCATCACCTGGTACCAGGGTGCGAGCAGGTCGATCCCCAGGTCGCGGGCTTGCTCAATGAAATCAGCAGAACAGCTATTACCTGCAACCAGGTCGAGCAGGCAGCGTTCCCGAAGCAAAGGTTGGTGGCTAGCCATCTCCGCCTGCAATGCCTCTATGTGGGCATTCATTTGCTGCTCTTCGTCGATCTGCCGGGCGACTTTGCGTAAGGCAGCGACCAAATCCTGCGGAGACACAGGCTTCAGGAGATACTCGGTTACCCCGATCTGGATCGCTTCCTGGGCGTACTTGAATTCATCGTGGCCACTGAGGATAATAATCTTGGTGAACGGTAACGTCTCCCGTAAGATGCGGCAGAGCTGCAACCCATCCATGAAGGGCATCTTGATGTCGGTGATAACCGTTTCTGGGCACCGCTCACGGATCAATGGGAGAGCCATTTCGCCGTCGGGCGCTTCGCCACAGAACTGATACCCTGCTGCTGCCCAATCAACTGCATCGCGGATACCCTCGCGGGTCGCGATTTCATCTTCGACCAGAAATAGTTTGTAGGTCATACGCAGCCCCCTTGTTGCGTTCTTGTGTCTTGTTGGCCTCATAACGTCGCAGTTATTTCGGACACGGACCAGGGCCACTCGTCAACGCGCCATCAGCCCTGGTGTACTTAAAACCACTCTAATGGACCGCTGATCAGGTCGATCGTATGCCTGCCGAGTGATAACTAATACTCAGCCGCAGCATTTATGCTGCTGTATTTGGCGATGTTGATTGTCGTATGTTTGGGGTAAGTTGACACTTCAAGAAGACGATAAGTAGGTACGTACTGGCAGCGTTGATTACACAAGAAGCTGTCTGCTTCGAGATTTTGCACATTCGCAAAATTTCTCGAATCTAGATTTCCTGTACGAGTTTAGTTGTAATAGCGCTCCATTGGTATCGCGTCGCTGGGGTCTTCCGCGTCTCCCCTTTTCAGGGTCTATTGAAGCGGATCGTCCTCTTTAAGAATCTTATTATACATAGTGAGTCGTCGCTGTCAACGGCTGCTTAAAGGATAATAACCCTGAGTCATAGGCATAGGACCGCCCTTTTAGCTGGGGTTTTGTGCGAGGTGATACCGTTAAGCCGCACCAAGCAAACTCAAATAAAGAGCCACGATAGTTTAAATACTGGATTTCAGCCTTGTTAATTGACTAATTCAAGAATCTTTTAGGGTAGGTTTTCTTTACCTTTTCCAAAAAATAAACCTTTTATGTAATAGAAAACCCAGAAGAATGAACGTTCAAAAAAAATCATATCCTTTCTTTTGTAAATCAAAATATACCTAAGACTGAAACTCGACTTTCCACATTTTTTGGCAGGAGAAAGGTACGTCAAGGGCGATTCAATATTCAATAATGTGCTGGCTGTAGTTCTTTACCTTTACCTTTCTTTTGGCCGCAACCCCAGCACAAAATTCAGGGGTAGGACGAACAGGATGCCTTTACTCTGCTCAAAAAGGTCTCCGGTGATTTGTTCGGTGACATCTATAATCCGGTCCACCGTTGGCCCATCTTCTACAATTGAAAAGATAAATTTTTGGGCTACCTGCTCATCCTGTAAAATATTTGCCAGGGAGGGAAAAAGGGGCACATCATCGCGCTGTAAGGCTTCTTTGACCTGTCTCTTCCCGGCGCAGTCCAGGACAGTCGCCCCGGTGGCACCCGCTTCTTCCCAGCCATCAATAATTCCTTCTAAATTATTTATGTCATTGAGCACCAGCCCTACCAGCAATGGTCTGCTACGCTGACTCATAATCTCACCTCAACCTTTGTTTTGTTTCTTTTCCATTCAGTATGTTGCATAAATCCTGTTAACCCGGTTGTTTCTAGTTCTTTTTGATTTGCCTGTTATATAGATTTTTATCTTCCGCCAGGTAGAGCCCGCTTTCCATTGCTGCCGTATAGCGCCGCCCGGTCGTATTCTGGGTCCCCTGGACCTGGACAGGCAAGTTCTCAACCTGTGCAATTGACGACTCAGGTGCAATCTCAAGGCCAGGGGAACTTTCTTTTTTATAGACCAGCTTGAGGATGGGCGGGGTCAGGAGGGTCGTAACCAGCACCATCAATACCATCACGCCATAAATATTCTCACCAATCAAACCCTGGGTAAGACCTAATGAGGCTACAATCAGACCCACCTCCCCCCGGCTAATCATTCCCAGCCCTAACCGGAAACTGAGGCGATTATCGAAACCGCCAAGCCGGGCTCCCAAACTACAGCCGACCACTTTACCCACGACTGCTCCCAGGATGATAACCCCGGCAAACAGGAAATCGGAGGCCGAGAGAACGGCCAGGTTAGCCGCGAGTCCGATACTCACGAAGAAAATCGGCACAAAGAAGCCGTAGGTAAGGGTATGGAATTTCTCCTCGATTTCGTGCTTCAGGTTTGTCCTGGAAAGAGCCACCCCGGCAATAAAGGCCCCGGTAATAAGGGCTACCCCACCCAGGTATTCGGCGCTCCAGGAGTAAACCAGTATGACCACCACCGTAAAGGCGACCAGCCCTTCGCTTATGGGCAGTTTATTTACTTTAGACATCAGCCAGGGTAAAACCTTCCAACCAACCAGTCCGGCGAAAAGGAAGTAAAGGAGCATTTTGCCCAACACCAGGCCAATATCCAGAAGACCACCTCCACCGGAAGTCAGGGCGATAAACAGGGACACCACGATAATTACCAGCACATCATCTATCACCGCCGCCGCCAGCAGGGCAATCCCTTCTTTACGTTTAAGGACGCCCAGTTCAAGCATGGTCTGGGCTGAAATTGAAACGCTGGTGGCAGTCAGGATAATACCGATAAAAAGGGCCTGTTGGGCAGTAAATCCGAAGGGCAGCGCACTACCGGCACCAATCAAGAGGGGTACGACTACTCCCAGGACTCCTGCCAGGACCGCCACTTTACCGACCCGCCCCAGGGCTTTCAGGTCTGTTTCGAGGCCAGCCATAAACATCAGAAGAATAACCCCCACTTCCGCAAGATGTTTGAAACCCTCCAGTAAATGAGTATCGGTGACAAAGGGCAAGCCAAACAAATTGAGCAGGGTCGGACCCAGAATAACCCCGGCCAGGAGTTCTCCCAGGACAGCAGGCATCCCTACTTTCACGCTTATAAAACCGGAGATTTTAGCGGCCACAATAATGATTGCCAGGATAATTACGAACTGGAGAATGGAGGACATCTGGGAACCCTCTGTGGAGTTGGCTGCATTATTTGAAGTTTGTATAGATAAAACGGGCAAGTTAAGCATCTTATCTCTTTCTTGGGGTCTTTAGCACACCAGGGTGGAATAGGGCGAGCCAGACACTCTAATCTTGAATGCAAAAACAAAACCCGTGCTAAATTAGCTTAAAGTAAGAACAATAAATATCATACCTGAAATAAATTTCACCTTTAGGATAATAGGCCAGTTCTATGAAAGTGAAATGATTTTAACATTAAAAGGAGATTAACCCGGAAGGGCGGAAAAAATTAACTTAACGCATCGGAAAAGCCTCATAAAAGGTTGACCGCACCTAACCACAACATAGAAATATTTAACCTTTTGAAAGCCTATTGCGGTCAATTTGGATTTCTTGCGGCGGGTCGTAAAATCCAGGGCAAATTTAGCCCTGAGTTTTCTGGTTGCCTGTTGAATTTGAAGACTTTTCTGGGCCGATGTGGATCGGTGAGCGTGTTTTCCAGTAAAAAATTACCAGGCCCAGGAGCGCGAATCCCGCGAACCAAACCAGGGAAAACATAAGGTATTGCCAGAGGATGGTGTCGTTAAATTCCCCGGATACGGTCAGTTGCATGGAACTATAAGAGGGGAAAAATTTTAAAAATTCTTTGTTTGCCGCCGGGTTGCCTACCGGGTTTTGCAACAAAGTATCCATCAAACTGATCATCATTACCAGGAAAAATCCTTCCAGTTCTCCTTTCAGCAATACCCCCAGTAGCAGACCCAGACCGCCATAGATAAGACCCTCACTGAAAAACCCCAGCCAGATTATCAGCGGGTGGGTGGGTTGCCAGAACAGGTAAAGGATAATGGTTGCGTATAATGAAACGAGTCCTGCAACAAGTACCACGCTGGTTAGCTTTGCCAGGATTAAGACAGGCTGGGGATACCCACTCAGGATTAGCCGCCGGTCAAAAGAGGTAGAACGCCGGGTGGAGGTGAAGAGGATAAACCCGATAACCATAGTAAGGGCATTCAGGCCACTGGATAAGACGACCAGGTTATGCCCGTTGACCTGTAAAAAGTCGCCAGAAGACCAAAGTTTGAAGGCCACAGGGTCAGGTGGGGTAATGTCCCCGATAATAAAATACCAGATTGGCACAAAGACCACCAGCAAGATAATTGCCATCCGGTTGTGGGCCTGTTCGATGAGAGTATAACGACTGGCCGTGATATAGCGCGTCCCCCACGAAACAGGAGAGGGTTGGGTCAGGTTAAGCTGTGTCATGGCTTTTTAACCTCCTTTGATTGGGCTGGTTTTTCTTCTAAGGGAACATCTATTTTCTTGATCAAACCATCCTGGAGTTGGTATAGTTCATCAAACCTTTTTTGTTCGAAAAACATATGGGAAATAATCAGTACTGCACAACCCTGGGCCTTCAGATTTTGAGTCAGTTCCCAGAAACGTAAATAGGTTTCCCAATCAAAGCCCTGGTAGGGTTCGTCCAGTAATAAAAGTTGGGGTTTATGCATCAATGCCAGGGTCAGGTTGAGTTTCTGGCGGGTGCCGCCGCTAAGGTTAGCGACCAGGCTCTGGCGGCACTGTTTATAACCCAGTTCTTCCAGCAGTTCCTCGGCCCGTTCGATATTATCCAGTCTATAGGCGGCCCTGAAATAATCCAGGTGTTGCTTTACGGTAAGGGCCTCGTTCAGGATTACCACCTGGGGACAATAACCGAAGGTGCCCTGGCGGATAATTCTACCGTGATTGGGCCGGGCTTCCCCGGCCAGAATACGCAGTAACGTCGATTTCCCCGACCCATTTTCACCAACAATGCCAACCAGTGAGCCCGGATAAACCTCCAGGTTAATATCGCGTAAAACCACGTGACGGCTATAAGCTTTACTCAAATTTTGGGTACACAAAATCGGCTGAGACATCTTCCATCTCACTTTCAGTAGTTTATTCGGTTAAAAAAATCAGGTCTAAGTTTGGTAGGGACAGCGCTCAATACCCCGGATAAACTGGGTGATCGAATTTTTGGCGTTGTCAAGCCAATCGAATTTGCCCTTTTCCAATATCCATAAAAGCGTCATTCCTTCAAAGATAGAGATTATTGTCCTCGCGGTCTGGGTGGTATCAAGGTCGCTTCGAAGCTCTCCTCTTGTAATACCCTGCTCAATCAATTTGCCCAGACTATTTATCAATTCGCGGTAATAGTTGCCTACGAACTCATTTACCGTTTTATTCCGCCCGGCTAATGAATAAAATTCAAAGGCAACCGGCAAAAGGAGTTTCATCATTTGAACTTCGTGGCCGAAGGTATCGGTTAGGTCTAGCAGGTGGTCTCGGACAGAACCTTCGGTTTGCAATAATTCTTGTATATGGAGCGACCTGGAAAAGATTTGTTTTAACAGGGCTTCAATGATGGCGTCTTTGCTTTTGAAATAAAAATAAAGGACCCCTTTGCTGACACTGGCTTCCTGGGCAATATCATCCATCCGGGCTTTGTGAAATCCCATGCGGGCGAATACTTTTATCGCCGCCTCTAAAACTTCCTGGGTGCGTTGCACACTTACATCAGGTCGGGGAGCCAAAAATATTACCTCACCTTTTCTATTTATACTGACCGGTCAGTCATTTATAGATTAGCACTATCCTGAAATTTGTCAAGTCCTTCTTGGGGAAACAAACCGGGGCCATAAAAAAACTCACTGTGAAACATCTTACATTTGAGTTAGTAGAGTATATTCCTGGCTAAATACCCGCTAGAAATGTTCTATAAAACCATTTTAATTTTTAGCTAATTTTTAATTAATTTTACCTTCACTTTCTTCAGTTAGGCTTTGCTTACTCCCGATTAATGAAAAATATTTCTTAATTTCAATTTTAAGAATGAAAATTATTACAAATTTGGATAAAACCTGAATTCTACTGGAGAAGTAAATTGAGCCAAGCCTTAAATAAATATGCTAAAAGTCTTAATGGACCGGATATAGGGGACAACTCGCCGGATCCGACCATAATGGCACCTGTTTCAATCCCTCAATCGAAGGAACCATTTGAAGGAGAAAGCAACGGAGAAACCAGGCATGTGACTTTCAGCGCCGGTAAGCCCCGGAATGACTGGCAAATCTTTACTTCTCATGGCCTCGTGTTAATTTCGGTTTTAAATAATCCAGGCCGGACCGTTCGTGAAATCGGCCTTGAGCTGAACCTGACTGACCGGGCGGTAGCAATTGCCCTGGCGGACCTAGTAGCGGAGGGTTATATGACCCGCGAACGGGTAGGACGGCGTACCTTTTACCATGTAAATGAAGAACATCTCTTGCGTTACCCGGTAAGCCCCTTTGGCATAAAAATTAAACCTATCCTGACCGTAAAAGCCTTACGGGCGGAAAACCTGGCAACCCATGCCCCGGCTTTGAACCAATAAAACCCCAGGAAATAATTAAAAAACGGTCTTGAAAACAATGTTTGTATGCTTTAAGTGTCATTTTTTCTTATTGGAGTAAGGTACAGGTTTATATCAGGAGAAACTGCCTTGTCTGAAAGGCATGCTCACTTTATGTTAACTCACTATACAACCGTCGAGAAACGCGACCGCCTATAGGTGATTGGACCAAACCATGTCGGACCTGATTTTTCTCTGGTCCAGGTAATTGAAGGTATCGAAAATTCACCCCGGCCCTGATTATTGCCGTGGTAGATGAAATAAGCGGCTACTGGGAATTATCTCTATTAACCAGATTATAGTTGACATTTTCCTCGGAATTTGCCCTGAGGAATTTATAAGTGACATCAATGACCTTGAAGCCGCCGAGGATTACGGTCTCAACATTCGCCTGAGCCAGGCCCCTACCGAGCGGGAAATGATGTTAACGCCGGTTTTCGTCCGGCCCAACGACACGATTGTCCAGGCTTTTCGCCAGATGCACAAATATGGGCTCAGGGGTCTGCCAATCGTGGATACCGGTATGCCGGTGATTGGTTATCTTGACTGGTTCGAGATTATTGCGACCTGGTTAAAGGCCAACTGGGATAAGGCTGGTGAACAATAACCGCGACCATAATCAGAACCTCGGCCAACGTTATTGTCACAAGTCTGGGCGAACAAGCCGGTTACAAAATAAGGTTTTTTAGCTTACTCAAATTCGGTATTTTTATTACAATCCAATCCTTGCTCATTTCCAGCCTTTACCTGTAGCTGCGTTATCTTTAAGGGGTTGGCCTGGACGAATTTGCATGGGAGCTATGCTTATAAAAAGAAAGGGCGGTACAGGTAAAAGTAAACTTTTATAATAAATACAACCTTCAGATAAATTCCAGGGGTTGTGTCAGGGTATAAAGTTCCAGGAACTTACCGAATAAGCTGACTTCCAATCTGGTCCGGTTTCGGTGAAATAACCCTGCCGCTCCCCTTGAAGACCGGTTTCGACTTTTAGGGTGCGCCAGCGATACTCACCCCGTTCATAGTCATAGGTTTTACCATCATCGTCAAAAAGTTCAAATTCACCCGCTACATTCCCATAATGTCTTATTTCTAAAGGTATTGTTTGTAAATTTGAGGAGTCGGGCACATAATCATAGTCCGGCATCAGCGGGATAATACTACCTTTTCGGACAAAAACCGGGATGCGTTCAAGGCCAGTTTCTATTTTAATTGTTTGACCACCTTGGTAGAGTTCATGGGTTTCAAAGTCATACCACTCTCCTGCCGGAAGTGTTACCGGGCGCGATTTCTGTCCGGCAAACACAGGGGCCACCAATAATGTCTCACCAATCATAAATTGGTCGTCTAATTCTAACTCGCCAGGACCACCATAAACAGTTTCTAAGTCGGTAAGTTCACGGGTCTGGTTGGCTGGTGTCTCTCTCTTCAGGTTTTGATCTACCAGCACCATCGCTTTCCAGGGGGGAATTCCCTCGAAATGGTAGCGCGCAAACAGGCTGTAAAAATATGGGATTAAACGCATTCTCAGTTTAAGATACTTGCGAATTATAGGGGTAACTTCCGGGAATGACCAGAGATGAATCTTATCAAACCAGGCATTAAGCATAGCCAGGGGCGAAAAACAGACTGTTTGAACCCGCCTCACCAACTCCTCACCGGTTTTTGCACCCCGTACTTCGGGAGTCCACAATAAACCGCAAAGACTGGCGTTGCATAAAGCCCGCACAAATTGCCGGTGGTCGTAAAGATCGGAATAAAGCACAAAAGGCAAACTCGAAGCGCCCGCATTTGAAGCTCTTACCAGCCCGTAAGTACGCCGGTTGTGCTGGCGAAACATTTCAAAATTCATTTTCTGTAACAAAATCCCATAAACCTGCCGCATTTGCTCGCCGTCATGACCGGAAGGGAACTGCGCCTGGGCCGGGAACATCCAGGCTCCGATGGTCAGTTCACTCCCATCGCATTCATCAATTTTATAACCGCTCACACCATGGGCCAGGTGTTCGGTGGTGTGTTGATTTTGCACAATGGCCTGAACTTCAGCCAGCGAATAATCGGGAGCGAGACCTCCCCAGACGGTATGGGTACCGGATAAGGGGGCTAACAAAGGATGGATTTTAGCCTGGGGTGAAACATAGGGGTGTTCCCACAAATTTACCTGGAACCCGGCCTGGTTTAATTGCCTGATAAAATTGGGGGGTTCCGGGAACCTTGCGGAATTCCATTCATACGTAACCGGGTAAGCCGTCGTATGCCAGCCCGGCTCGAGGCCGATCACATCACAGGGCATGTCATTCTGGCGGTAGCTGGTTGCTTCCGCCAGGACTTCCTGGGCGGTATATTCGGATTGAGTCCGGTGCCAGAAACCCAGCCCCCAGCGCGGCGGTAAGGCCCCACCTCCACAAAACAGGTTATAACGCTGGACTACCTCATTTATGGCCAGTCCGGCAAAAAGGAAAACTTCCATGGTGCTGTCGGTAATTGTAAATTCCAGCCGTTCCTCACCTTCCAGGGCACTTGTCGAATTTCTAACCCTTGAACCACCACAATGGACTGTAACTATCCGGGCTGTGTTTATCAAGAGACCGTAGCCTCGACTGGAAATAGCAAATGGCACCGGCGCATGCGTTTCGCCGGTATCCAGGATGGGATCACTATTTACCCGCAAATAACGAGTGTGGTTGCGATGGTTAAGCCGTAAAAACTGGAGGCCCAGACCATAAATATTTTCTTCCGACATGAGAGGCAGCGAAAAAGTAAGATAGTGAGAGCTCTGGGAGAGTTTTACCTGTTCCCACTCTACCGGTAGGTCCGGGGAACTCATTTTCTCGAGGGCCGCCAGGCGCGGTGCGGTCTTAATTAAAGACAAAGGATTAAAACTATCATGTTGACCAATCTGGACCCGCCAGACTCCGTTAGCCACCTGCTCCCACATTTAGAAAATTCTCCTTCAAAATTTTGGTCTGGTTATTTCTATTCGCTAAAAGGCGTGAAACTACAACCTCCTGGATAGTCTTCAATGGGACCAAAGCTACCCAGGAGGGTTTTTGCTGACTTCGTTTGAAAACCTTAATTAAGCCTACGACTCAGACCAGATATTTTCCATAGTCCAGACATCGAGGTTCAGAAGTTTGGCGTTTTCCCCGGCTGAGAACAGCTTAACCTCAAGGCTGTCAGGGCGGGTGGGATAGACCCGGCTCGTGATAGCGGTGCGGTCGTTGGCAAAAATTTCGATGACCGAATGATCAAGGAATAGATGCAGTTTCAGTTTTCCGTCTCCGGTTGGGTCCAACCTTGCCCGGCTGATGTCCCGGTGGGCATCGTTGCTGAGGCTAGCCTGGGAGCCGTCTACCTCAAGGATGCCGGTGGCGCTGTTATAGCTGATACGCGTCTTTTCGGTGCCGTCCGGTGAGCAGCGGACTTCCAGGCCAAATTCAGCATTTTCACCTGGGGCAAACTCGGCCAGGATTTCCAGCGAGTCACCTTCAATTTCCAGGTCAACAGACCCGGTTAAATCCATGGCGGGCCAGTTTCGGTGCGCCCCACGCAGCGCTTGCACTTCAGGGGCGGGTTCAATCCGCAAGGAATTATCCTCGTTAAGATTTAGCACCCAGGGGAGTGTCATCACACCTGACCAACCGGCGGCTTGCTGGGCGTCGTCACTGCGGCGCTCACGCAGCCAGCCCCACATAATCCGCCGCCCCTGCTCGTCCTTGAACGATTGTGGCGCATAAAAAGACTCACCGAAATCAAGTTTTGTGCTGTATAACGGCGTGAACTGCTGGTCGACATACTCTCCGGTGACATAGGAGGAATAAACGCCATCTTTGGCCCATACCGAAATACACAGGACATGCTTGCCATCCAGGGCAAAGAAGTCGGGGCATTCGCACATCGAACTGGCGGCGTAGGGCAGGGCCGGGTCTTCCCTGGCAGTGTAGATAGGGTGCAGATATTCCCAGTTCAACAGGTCGACCGAACGAAAGAGCAGGACCTGCCCGACCATACCCTCTTCTTTTCTCGCTCCAACTACCTGGTACCAGGTAGCGCCCTCTTTCCAGACGGCATGGTCACGGAAATTCCTTACATCAATGCCTGGCGGCGGGGCGGCAATAATCGGATTGCCGGGGTACTTTTCCCAGGTGACAAGGTCGGCGCTACCACGCGCCAGGCAGGGTGTCTGGATACCATCGCGAAAACCGGAATAAATAAAGGTAGGTATGCCGTTGTCGTCGACGGTGCACCCTGACCAGCACCCACCCTCGTCAGGGGTGCCAGGCGTGGGAGCCAGGGCAATTGGCAGGTTTTGCCAGTGGGTCAAGTCGCTGCTGACCGCGTGACCCCAGTACTTAAAATCTTTAGGTAGGGGTTCGGGATAATACTGGTAAAAAAGATGGTACTGGCCCTGCCACTGAATTACACCGTTTGGGTCGTTCAGCCAGTTGGCCGGTGGCAGGAAATGGTACTGCGGGCGTTGGGTATCGACAATGGTTTCCACAGAAAATTTTCTCCCTCTTTGAGAAAATGCCTTTTTTATGAACGAAGGCTTTAGGTAAAACAGGTTTGGTGCGTTTGATTGAACTATGATAACAGGCTCAAAAGGAAGGAGCAAACCGGAGGGATTTAGCCGCCAGGACTGTGCCGCTATTAGGACCACCCCGCAGTAAATAAAGATTTGCCGGATTTCCAATACTTCTCTATTGATAATAAGCTCTTTCCGGGAGGCTTCACCAGCCTGGATCCAACTGACCAAAATTGTTATACAAAAACAAATTGTAAACTCAGCATCGCCACTTTCTGAGAATTGGAACCTGACACAATCAAATAGGTTGGCCTAAACCGGCCAACCTGTTCGATTTAATTACGCTTTTGGAGTGGTGACAAACCGGCCAGGGGCTTTTACCTCCAACCCCTTTTCTTCCTCCTCTTCGATTGTCTGAGCCTTAACATAGCCGGGACTTACCATGCTGCGCAAGACCGGCACAAAATGCCGGACTTTGATTACCGCCAGCCCAGCGCTTATAGCCAGGTAAATACCAGCGAAAAGATATTCGCTATCGAGAGTTCCGATTCTTTCCGGGACGATAAACTGCGCAATCAGCAGACCAAAAAGTAAGAAAGCGCCACCCAGGGTCATTCGCAAACTGAGAATAACCATTACCGCCAGCAAAGTCTGGGCAGAAGTTACCAGCATCGGCCCGGCCAGGTTAAACGCCTGAGTCTGGCCGTTCTCAAGATAAGTACCGGAAAGAGGTAGTGCTCGCATTGTTCCCGACCCCAGACTGAAGACCAGCGGAAGAGTGCCCACCAGCAAGGTCCACTGGTTGACTTTGCTGGCAACCAGTGCACCCAGACCTTCTGCCGCCATGAAACGCAGCGTAAAGATAATACAGATTACAATTTCCGGGGCTTCCGAGGCCAACGGTGCGAACCACTGTAACAAGAAAACCTGGTCTACTCCCAAGCGAGTGCCGGTTTCAATCAGCGAAACCGCAAAGGGGTGAGCTACAAGGAAGATTACTGTCCCTGCAAAAAGAATTAAGGCCGCTACTGCCCCGATCCTTTTTGGACGCGCTAAATCCCCAAGCAATTTGGCCGGGCCAACCAGTTCCGGTTCGTGGACTTCGGCTTTCATCAGGCGAAGCGAATAGAGCACGAAAAGTCCTAAAAAGACTCCGAAATCTATGAAGTCAATCTGCCCTTTGATAGGAATAATAAGCGAATAAAGACCCGCGAATAAAAGAAACCCGATTTCAACCCGCTGGCCTTTCCCCAGCCGAATGGCCCTTTGCCGGAATTTGAGAGCAAAGATAAAAACCAGCAACGGCCAGGCAAACCCGACAATCATCCGGTTCGCCCCGATCATGTTAGCAACGGCGAATTGCTGGTATGCCGGGTCCGAACCGGCCTGGAAAGTCAGGGCGAAATCTACCGCGTATTCTGGCAAAACGGCAATCAAGGCCATAACCGAAATTGCCAGGGCTTTTGGCACATCTGCCTGGGCCGCTTCGGTCGCCCAGGCCAACAAAAAGGCCGCTCCAATAACGCTCAGGCCAAACAAAAATGAACCCCATAGCGGTGTATCGTATTCGACCTGTTTGAGGGCAAAAAACCGCACGAACAGACCTGGCACCGTGACCAGAACCGCCAGGCAAATCCACAACCAACCCCTTCCTGTTTTGCTTTGAATTTCCATACTTTCTTCCTTTTTCCTGCTTTTACTCTTCTTATTTCTTATTGTTCTTTGCTATCGGAGACTTAATGGCCGTTGAATTCGAACAACTGGCGAATAATTTCGCCTTCGTGTTTTTCCAGCACCCCTTCTTCGTTGCCGGTTTCGATTATCTCTTTTTACTATTCCAGTTCCCAGTCTCTTTTAGAGCCGGTAAGATATTCTTTTAACAAACATCCTTCGGTCTGTGGTCAGGGTTCAACCGGCTCAACCATCAAGGACTGTTTAATTCTAGGAGGGTTGGGTGAAACAGATCTGAATTGACCATTAAAACTAGTTAAGAAATATGGCGTTGCTGGGAAATTGGTAGAATTTCGGGTTCTTTCGGGATTTTAGTGAATTTTTTTATTGAAGGTTTTAGTTTTGTTTATTTATTCTGTCAAAGATTAAATCCACTTTTAGGTCGAGAGTTTCAACGGAACCTTGAAACGAAAATGTGTTGACCGGTACAGTTTTGACACCCGCCCTCAAGACAGGAATTGTGTTTTTGAATATCTGGAATTGTTTTACAAACGGCATAGGCTACATTCATCTTCAAGGTATTCTGCTCCAGAGGTCTTTGAAAACATACCGTAGCTAGTCCTTTCTGACTCCCTCGCTAAACCGTGGTAAGGTTTACTTTTTATAATGGTTACTTTTCTTATACAGGGACCGGTAATTAAAGGAACAAACCGTACCGGGGTCTCAAAATAAAAATACCGGGGTATTTTTGATACACGGCCCCCTTCTACAGCCAAAACCAGGGGTGTTTTTCAAATTAACTTTTCAGGTGACCTTCTTCAGTAAAACCTAACCCCTCTCTCAGCAAGTATTAATGCTTGAGCTTTATCCTTAAAACATCAGCAAACGAATACGGCTGGTTATTGCAAGCAAGACTTTCACATTTTAGGCAATGACCTTACCCCATCAGTGAAGGCTGAAACTTTTTGAGGATTCTGAAATGGCTTTTTGAAAGGACATGGGATTTGAAAGATAAACCAAGAACCGAGGATATTTTGAACTTGCAGGAAAAACCAGGTGCAAGAAATAGCAAAAAGAAACTGCTCAACCTGTTTGGTGGCGCGGCTCTCACGGCAGCGATAGCCTTTAGCGCGCCCAGCATGGTCGGCCAGGGTGCATTAACCTATGCCCAGACCGCTACAGCCACGACCACTGCTGCGCCGAGCACTTCTTCCACGACCCCTACGGCACAGCCCAGTCAGTCAACTACTGGCAGCAGCACCCCAACTACTGGAATGCCGGTTGGCCCCGCGGGTGCGCCTGGTCCGGCGGGCGGCCCGCCTGCTGGCCCTGATGGTGGACCGGGTGGCTTGAGTGGCTTTATCACGACAATCAATGGCAGCACCATCACCCTCAAACAAAACAGTGTTATCACTATCCAGGCTACCGTCAATGACAATACGGTCTATAACGAAGCCGGTACCTCTATTAAACTGAGCGACCTGGCGGTAGGTGAAAAGGTCCGTATCCGCACAGCTGTTTCCAGTGATGGCACCGTGTCGGTGGCCGGGGTGGAAGTGGTGCTCGACCGCACCGATGGCACTATCAGCGCAATTGACTCCGGCAGCCTGACCCTGACCCGGCCGGACGGCTCAACTACCAAAGTGGCCCTGGGCAGTTCGGTAAGCGTCCAGGACCTGGGTAAGTCAAGCGCGGTTAGTAACCTGAAAACCGGTCAGAAGGTCGAAGTAGCCGGGCAACTTGGCAGTGACGGCACTCTCACCGCCCAGGTCATCAATGTCCAGTACGAACATCTTGGCGGCCAGGTGAAGGCAATCAGTGGCAACACTATAACGGTGGAAGTTGGGGTTGGGCCTGACGGTTTAGCCGGTCCTGCCGTTCCCCCTGCGCCACCTTCCGGCAGCAGCCAGAGTACCGCCACCGCAACTCCTTCAAGTACTTCGGCGGCCTCGACCAGCACCACGACGACCAAGACTATCACAGTTAGCGATAGTACGGCTTATATGACCGCCGACCAGAGCGGCAAGCTTTCGGACATTGCCGTAGGCGACCGCATTGATGCGCAGGGGACCGCCAGCAGCGACGGCAGCAGCTTTACCGCCCTTTCAGTAACGGTCCACCTACCCCATTATCACGGCCAGGTAACCACAGTAGATGGGTCCACCATTACGCTTAAAGATGGCGACACCACCCGCACGATTTTGATTAATGGGGATACCAAATATCTCAACGGCACCTCAAGTGCGGCCTTGAGTGACGTGAAATCGGGTGAGGATATTAGCGCGGAAGGCAAAGTTGACACCAACGGCCAGATGACCGCGATGGTAATCCAGGTCGGACACCCGGCCGGACCACCCGTTCCCGGAATGTAACCGGTTTGAGAGCGGGGTTAGAAATCCATTGATTGGGAACAAAAAAATTCGAAAACTCCTCGCTTTCCTCGCTCTCTACCTCGCACAACCTTCCTTACAAAGCATCGCTACAAAAGGCTGTCTGTCAGAAGACAGCCTTTATTTTGCTTTCTATAAGCCAGGCGCCTGACCACAGCAAGTTGGATAAATTACCACCTCACTAGCAGGTGAGGTTTTCTCAGAATTCGTTAAGTAGTTTCTCATTAAATTCTCAGTTTGTGGCACTAAAATAGCTAATAGAAACAAAATTGTTCGCAAGCCAACTAGCATCTGGCTAATTACCCGGACGGAAAACCAAAATAAGAAAAAGAGAAAAACCCTAGATGATGCAAAACACAACCAATAAAACTGATAACCCTGCTAGTAATAAGGCGTTACAAATACTTGTTGTAGATGACGAACAGGGTATTTTAGATTTTATCTCGCTGGGGTTGGAATACGAGGGTTTTGAGGTAAAAACCGCTACAGACGGCAACAGGGGTCTTGAAATAGCCCTTCATGAAAATCCAGATTTGATTATCCTGGACCTAATGCTCCCAGGCATTGATGGTCTGGAACTATGCCGTCGTCTGCGGGCCTTTTACGATGTGCCGATTATCATGCTTACTGCCAGGGATGAAATAGATGACCGGGTCCAGGGGTTAAACATGGGCGCCGATGATTACCTTACCAAACCTTTTAGTTTTAAGGAACTCCTGGCGCGGGTGCGAGCGGTCCTAAGGCGGAAAATTGGCGGAGCGGATACTACGACAACCCAGCCAAAAGCCGAAGGATTGGGGCAACCGGTTGACCGTAAACTAACTTATGGCGATATAATTCTCGACCCGGCTAGCCACGAAGTGCTCCGAAATGGGGTGCCAATAGAATTAACTTTGCGCGAGTATGAATTACTATTGCTCTTCATGCGTCACCCGCGGCTTGTTTTGAACCGTGATAAAATCCTGGAAAATGTCTGGGGCTATGAATATTTAGGTGATAGCAACATTATCGAGGTTTATGTACGCTATCTGCGCCACAAACTTGGGGAACCGAATCCGATCCAGACCATTCGGGGTGTTGGTTATATTTTTAGATAACCGGTTACGGTTAAAACCAAAATTAATCTGATGGAAATAGATAAATAGGCCGAATATGTGGCTTGTACGAAGTTTGAGATGGCGTTTAACTCTTTTTTATGCTGGTTTGATGCTGGTGCTGGTGTCAGGGTTAGGTATTTTTGTATATAGCCAGTTAGATGGCTTCTTAATCGATAGTTCAGCCAACCGCCTGAGCTATGAAACGGCTCCAAAACTTTCTCTCGGTCCGGCAGTAAAAACAGAAACCAACACCGATACCAGGGCCCTGCTACAGCGACTAAACACCCAGATCCAGACTTTGAATTCTCAAACTATTTACGCTACCACTTATGATGCTAACGGTCAGGTCGTTTCTGCTGATGCTGGAGCCGCACTTCCGCAGGACCAGGATACCACTACTGAGACCAGTTCTAACCAGTTTGTTTCAATGAAATCACCTCCGGCAGCCAGCCAGTTTGAAGCGGCCAGGCTTGCCAATAATTATCATTATGTGGAAGAAAGTAACAATTCCAACCGGTTGGTGGTTCTGATAATCCCGGTTACAATTCGACAATTAGTGGTGCCTGCCCCGGCGCCACCACCCATTGATAAAAAAGCACAGACAGGTGGGCCAGACGTGGGAGCCACCACCGTGGGAGTTTCGAGTAATAACCCCTCCTCTTCCAATGTGGCTCAACCTTCATCGCCGGACGAAGTTGCCGGATTTGTGGTGGTGGCCCAACCGTTGTTCGAAGCTGATCAGATTTTAGGCCAGTTGCGGCTCATTCTGCTATTAGGCGCAACCGGAACAGTCATAATTATACTTTTACTTGGCCTGCCGGTGGCGCGGTTTGGCCTGGCGCCGCTCAAGAAAATGACCCTGACGGCACAGCGCATTGCCGGGGGCGACCTGACCCAACGAGTGGCCTTGAAGCCTTTGAACGCCAGAAAAAGCGATAAAGAAGCCGGGGGCGGGATCAAAGGTACTGACGATGAGGTTCGCCAGCTAACAGTAGCCTTTAACCAGATGCTTGACCGGATTGAAGCCGCTTTCTCGGCCCAGCGCCGGAGTGAGGCCCGTACTCGGCGGTTTGTAGCAGATGCCAGCCACGAGTTGCGCACACCTCTTACCACCCTGGGCGGCTCACTTGATGTTTTAATGATGCAGGCTAAAAATCTGCCTCCCCAGACCCAGAAATTCTTAAATACCATGCAACGCGAGATAGACCGGCTCACCCGCCTGGTGGTGAATTTGCTCCAGTTAACCCGGCTGGATGCAGGTGGTACCCAGGTAGTCCACCCGGAACCGGTGCGGCTGGATACCCTGATTGACCAAACTTTCGAGGGATTGAGTGTTTTAGCCGGAGAGCGTCATTTAAACCTTGAAAATAATAAAATAACCGGCGAGGGGAATACTGCCGCCCTGACTGAAGAAGTCTGGGTCCAGGCCGATAGTGACCGGTTACGCCAGGTGCTGACCAACCTGATTGATAATGCTATCCGCTATACCGCCCCGGACGGCACCATCACCCTTAGAGCCGAATACGTTTCGTTACCTCTAACGACAACTACAAATGCAGTTGAAAAGAACTGGGTAAAACTGGAAGTAGCTGACAACGGGGCCGGAATACCCCAAAACCATCTCAGCCATATTTTTGACCGGTTCTACCGGGCGGACGGAGCGCGAGTTGGGACAGGGACAAACAGCAATGCCGGACTGGGTCTTTCGATTGTCCAGGCAATTATTGAAGCACATGGGGGACAAATAACTGTGGCAAGTGAGGTTGGTAAGGGGACAATTTTTACTATCTACCTACCGGCAGCAACCACCAGTTACCGCGGTCTTATGGAGCGATACTAGGTTATGGATCTGTCTTTTGCACTATACTGACTGGGACCAGCCAGTATTCCAACCGGTCGCACTAGGGAGTTCTAACCCTTTATGGGATTAAACTTTCGATGGGCCGAAAAGGAAATTGTTGGGACAAAACGGCGATGGAGAATTTCTTCAGAACTTTAAAAGTCGAAATATGGTTAAAGAATACGGGGCAATTGCCCGGTATTCGAAACCAAAATACCTTTAATTGGGAGGTATTTTGGTTTCGATGCTAAATAAATTAAGAGAGTGCCTGAAAACCCTTGAGAGTTGCATTCATCGGTGACGAAACCGGTATTAGTTGAAGTGCCAAAAATGCGAACCCTTTCAGATTTCTCCGGTTGATCTTTAATGGTTTTAGGGAAACGTTATAATTTGCCGCCTTATCAAGATGAATCCGACCTGCCTTTATTGTTATCGGTTGATCAGGTTTGACGGTTTCATCATCTTCTATATGGCATACCAGGCGCTGACCATTTATTAGGATTTCCACTTCATGACCATAGTCTTTTTTCAGGAAGTTTGGATAGGTGCTCACTTGCAACCGTACATCATATTCCCCGGCCTGAGTAGCGATATACTCCCAGCTTAACCAGTCTTCAGGAAAAATCCAGTTTTGTATGGCCCCTGAACGCCCTAGCTTTACGCGACTGCCTTCTGCTTCTTTATGAAGGGAGGCCTGAATGGCAGAAAGCTGAATTACGCCTGAGTCATTTTGGATGATAGATTGATCAACATCTGGTTCTCCATCAAACTCAACCACTACAACTGTGCAATATGGATCTGGAGTTATTGGCGGGAGTTCGATCTCAAGCCGGTTATATCCCAATAATTTTTCCTGGGACTGATTATAGCCAAAAATGCAACCAGGGTCTGAAAGAAGATAACATCCTTTAACCTTGTTTTTCAAACCTATCAGGGAGATGGCCTTTTGCCAGTCATAGACATGAAGGTAGAGTTTGTTTTCCTTACTTGTAACCCTGCCCCATTGAGGCGTATTTTTAAAAGGGGTGCCTTTGGTCCCGTATATAGCTTCACTATTAACACTCATCCATTCCCCTATTGCTCCCAAACGCTCCTGTTGCTCCTCAGTGATCACTCCTTCAGCGGTAGGCCCTACATTTAACAGGTAATTCCCCCCTAAACTCACGATATCCACGAGCTGGTGGATAAGCTCCTCTGGCGAACGATAGGTGTTATCTGGCTGTGAATAATATCCCCACATATTACACATGGTCATCGGTGTTTCCCAATCTACCCCCGCAGGAATTCCTGGTATCTCACAATCACCCAAACTCAGATAATCGTATTCTACCGTTTCATCGTCCGATACACGGCTGTTTACAAGGCAGTCAGGTTGCAGCTCTCTCACCAGGTCTACCAATTCTTGGGCCTGGTCAGGCCGTATCAAGGAAGGAGTGTCAAACCAGATAATCCCGATAGGTCCGTATTGAGTCAGGAGTTCTTTTATCTGTGGTTTGTCAAACTCATCTATATAAGTTTGAAGATTTTTGCGATTCTCTTCAGGATAGTCCCAGAAGTTACCGTAATTTCCAAGCCGGTTTGGATCATGTACTTCAAGGCTCTGGGCTTGAGGGTGACGCCATTCCCTTACATGGGAATAGTAGAAACAAAGTTTTAACCCTTCACGTTTACAGGCCTTCGCAAGTTCTGTCATGACCTCACGTCCATAAGGGGTTCCGTCAACAATGTTGAAGGGGCTTACCTCAGATTTGAACATAGAAAAACCGTCGTGATGTTTGGCGGTGATAACAATATATTTCGTACCTGCATTCTTAGCTATTCTTACCCATTCGTCAGCATTAAATTTGACTGGGTTAAAATCCCTGGCCAGTTTCTCATACTCTTTAACGGGAATTCTTTCTTGATACATCACCCATTCCCCACGGGCTAGCTGGCTATAAATTCCCCAATGAATAAACAAACCAAAGCGGCTTTCCCGCCACCAGGAAATTCTTTCATCTGTTTTCTTACTTACTTCTGTTTCCATACTTACACCTCGCTTACTTACTTTTGTGTTAAAGAGTTAAACTAAATTGGAATTTGGTTTCCTATTCTTCAAAATACCGGTCATAGGACGCCACATATTTGTTGGAAGTGCTTCAGGCAATACCATCAGGCTTGCTTGCCGGTTGAATTCCCCTTCAAAAGGATAGCGGACAAAGGTAATTTTTGGGCGTGAGGTAATTGCCTAATTTTACCGGCGGTAGTTGGTGCAGCAAACCATCCGGTTCGCTAAGTTGTTTGGTAAGTGGCAAAACAATCCTTGATTTCTTAAATGGACGGCTTTCACCAATATTGGTGAAAGCCGTTGTATTTGCTGAGTTAGTAATCTATTTTTGACTGCCCCTGAAGTCGGAACCGACAAAATGAAACGTTGAGCAAATAGTTAGACCACAAGGACGGGCAAAATCGTTTGCAATATCCCGGCTGAAATTGGGCTCAAACCTTGCTGGTCCGGCCATAAACCTGATAACTGAATAACCGGATACTACCATTATGATAAAGAGCCCCTGGAAAAGCCGGTTACAACCCGTTAAAACTCTTGCCCAGACTCCTTTATGTAGAGTTACGGGAGAGCCAGCCTACAATAATACTTAAATAAACTGGCCCTCGTTAATTAAAGTAAGCGGGTACTTACTTCTTGTAGGTTGACTTGTCGTAAGCTTCCTGATTGATTTGCAGGTAGCGTGGCAGCCCTAATGCGTCCAGACCTTTGACATACGAGTCCCAATCCTTGTCCAGGCTTTTCGACCCGGTGATGAATTGTAGTGAGTTCTGGCTCACATAACTGTCAATATTGGTCTGCAAAGTAGCTACTTCACTGCCCAAAGACGGGTCAATCCAAACGCCCCAGAAAGGAAAAATTTTAGATTTATCTTCTTTCCCGGCATAAAGATCTGTCGCTTCCTGCAACCGGCGTTCGTAACCATCCGGCGCATAAATATCGGTGGTCTGGACCCATGCATCCCGGAAAGCCCGCGTGTTGTTAAATTGCGCCAGTGCGCTAATGTCAGTATTGTAAGGCGCAACCCCGGCAGGTCGAGTTATCGTTTTGTAGAGCGGCGTTACCCCTTTTGCAATCGCCACATCATTTGGTCCTGGTTTTACCACTGTCCGCTCATCTGTGCCGAACGTTCCCTTAATTTGGCCTTCGTCGGTGAAGATATAGTCAAGCATTTTGATTGCCGCAATCTGGGCATCTTTGCTGGCCTTGCTGGTCAGAACAAAGGATGCTCCCGACAAACTGGGAAAGTTGTAGCCGGTGTAAGCCTGCCCGCCTGGGCCTTTGAGCGGTGGGACGGCGTCATACTGCTTGTCGCGGCCATCCGGTGAACCAAGGGTGAAGAAAATGGCGGGGTGCAAGACGGTAGCCGAGCCGAGTATAACCGTTCCGGCATTATCGCCAATCTGCTTGAGGGCATCCGGGTTCTGGGTGAAAGCACCTTTATCAATCAGACCGGCGTCGTAGAGCGACTTGATGTAAGCCAAACCCTGCTTCCAGCCGTCTTTGTTAACCTGGATGTCTACTTTGCCACCGTTGAGAACGAGGGTCGAGTAGTTGTCACCAGTGTGGGGGTCATAGATGAACGCATTCATGAAGTAAGGTATCAATTGGTCGCGGACATCGGCGCTCAACGGCACTTCATCAGCTTTACCGTTCCCGTTGGGGTCTTTGGTCTTAAATGCAGTCAGGACAGCCTTCATCTCATCGGTAGTGGTTGGCTGTTTGAGGTTGAGTTTCTTGAGCCAGTCGCTGTTCATCCACAGTTTGTCCGCGTAGGAGCAGTGATAGCAGTCCACCCACTGGGGTAAGCCGTAGATTTTGCCATCCGGCGCGGTTGCCATAGCCTTGTAGTCAGGATTGGAGTCGAGGGCCTTCTGGATGTTAGGGCCGTACTGCTTGATCAGGTCGTTGAGCGGAATGATGACACCCTGCTGGGAGTATTTAAGCAATTCGGCCTGGGTAAAACGATCTACCCACGGGATTAGCCAGTATAGGTCCGGAAAATCTCCACTGGCAAGAGAAATCTGGCGTTTTTCCTTGGCTGGAGCGCCGTCCCAGGTGGTGGTCTGCCAGGTAAACTGAATGTTAAACTTCTGCTCCAATAACTTCATGAAAGCGTTGTTAGCCAGGTCATAATCTGGACCTTGTGGAGCAAAAACAGTCATTTTGACAGCCGGGCCAGTAGCAGCGGTAGTTGCGGCTCCTGTAGCCGCCGCCGTTGTGGCGGCGGCAGTGGTTGTGGTAGCAGCGTTAGTTGCTGTTGCGGTAGGAGCAACTGTGGGGGTGCTATCTCCGCAGGCTGCGAGAAGTGTAGTGAGTAAAATCAGCAAAGCTGTTAAAGCCATCTGCGGCTTTATTAATGACATAATCTTTGTCATACTAAACTTCCTCCTCCTGGTCGAGGCCAGGTTGTAACCCATCAAATTAAATCAATATCGGTAACGTAATGCGTGTAACCTAACGAAATGTAGAGTACAGGATTGAGTTATGGTTAAACAAAAAACTCACCACTCTAGCTCACATAAGGTTCAGGGAAAGGTCAAGTAAAGCTTTAGGGCTGACAGTTACAGGAGTGAACCTGATCAGTGCTCTATTCAGGCTGGTGATTTGCCCTTTAAGCGGCAATAAATAGCCCGGTTATTTCATCCCAACTCTTATGGTTGCTGCGAATTCTCGGCTCGATTATTTAATCTGTTGTGCTGAAGATGCTCTACCCTTGGCAACACCTCCTTTTTTAACTGCGCCATAACTTCGAAGTTTACCTGTGATACGTTTGTTTACCGGTGGGGGCAGCCCCATCAAAAAGCGCGCAACAACTGTCCTACATTCCAGGCTTGAATATGCCAGGTGCAGGATAAGGATTTGTTGCCGCGGTGTAGTGAAAAAAAAATTTCCCGGAAAGTCGCTAGATTTATATGTTATTCTAAGGGTAATATAAACGCCGACCTGTTTTTAAGATAGATATAAATCTAAATAGTTTGTGTCTTTTTCTGCTATTGAGGGAGAAATAAAAATGCTGGATAATGTGCATCTGCGGGTTTTCATGGCTAGATGGCGCAAAATAAATCCGTCCCACTGGGTTCATCACGACTTGCAGGATTTTTTCTGGCGGCTTTATTTAAACAAGACCGATGGCGCTTTTATCAAAATTACCAACCCGAATCAGGATTCAACCCCTTCTGAGTTTGAGACCTATCACCTCGAAGCCGGTAAGGCTTATTTTATTCCGGCGGGGGTGCGCTTTAGCACCGGGACCGATCGAGAAATAGACCATTTTCATGTCCATTTTGATGTGATGGGTATGCCTGACCTGGCGATGCGGACGCTGTTCAATAGCCCGATTTGCTTACCAAGCTACGATTGGATGCAACAAATCATTCTTAATTTAACCGGGGAGGTTGGCACAGACCAGGAACTGGTGAACAAAGTTGATCTTAAACTCGAAATGCAGGTCAAAGCTTTGCTTTACCAGGGGTTGACCTTATATATAAACACTCTACCAGCCGAACAACTGGCACAACCCTTACAAATTGCAATTGATCAAAAGCCAATTTTACCTGCCGTGACTTTTATAAATAATAACCTGGCGCTCCCCCTCCAGAATTCCGAACTGGCTCAACTTTGCCAGATGAGCGAAGGCTATTTTCTCCATCGTTTCAAGGAATGTATGGGTCAGACCCCAGGCGAGTTTATCCGTGAAAAACGAGTGAAACTAGCCGCTCAGAAATTACTTCTGACGACCGAGAGCATCGAGCAAATCGCTGTAAGCACCGGGTTTGGCAGTCGTTTTTATCTGACCCGTATCTTTACCCGGAGCATTGGCCTTTCTCCGGCTGCATATCGCAAAATTAAAATGGCCTGACCAATTAATTTTTGGGCAACCGGAAGCTTCTTATAGCCTTTCGATTATTTTTCTCTTTTCGGCAAAATCGAGTCACATAGGCTTAAAAGGTTGGCACCATTATTATTTCCTGGCAACTGCGGGGGGGATTCTGGATAGGCAAAAAGGGCTGTTGGGCAGTGGTTCTCCCTGGCTTATAGAAAAGTTGCTTAACTGTTGTGATAGAGGTTGAACTCAAGATTGACCATTCAGGTTCGTCATAGGCCATTTGAGACTATTGATTTGTACCTTCTCCCATCCGGCTTATTCTACCCAACCTGAAAGAAATAGGTAATTAGCCGGTTACTCTAAATATTCAATGTCCGGTCGATTCTCATAAAAGTAGCTGGGTTACAGCAAACTTGCTATAACCCAGGTAATTTAACAAACTAACTTCTTTTCTTAAATGTCAGCAGTGACAGACAGGTTCTTTATCGCGACGGCGCGAGCGGCAAAACCGTTTTCCAGGTCGGCAATCAGGTCTTCGTAACTTTCCAGGCCAATGCTCAACCGGTACATTTCTTCGTCGTAGCCCATACTCTCGCGAACTTCCGGGTTACTGCGGTGGTTATCCCCTGTGGGAAGGAGTAGACTTTCATAACCGCCCCAGCTAACGCCCTTGCCATAAAGTTTAAGGGCATCCACGAAAGCATATTGGGCTTCAACCGGGGTCGGGTCTTTCATGGAGAAACTGAACAGACCTGTATAGCCGCTAAGCTGGGTCCTGGCAAGTTCGTACCCCTCGAATTCCGGCAGACCGGGGTGCAATACCCGCAAAACTTCGGGCCGGGCCTGGAGCCACCGGGCGATTTTCATGGCCGTCTCGCCCTGCTGCTTGAGCCGCACCGCCAGCGTCCGCAACCCACGCGTCACCAGGTAGGAGTCGTCCGGGGAAAGGGCCGCGCCTAATACGACCGCCACCGGTTGAATCTTTTTGTAAAGCTCGTCGTTGCAGGCCAGTAGTCCGGCTACCACGTCGGAGTGTCCGGCAATGTATTTGGTGGCAGTGTGGACTACCACGTCAATGCCGAGGGTAATCGGGTTCTGGTAGAGCGGTGTGGACCAGGTGTTGTCAATGATGGTGTAGATGTTGTTAGCCCTGGCAAGTTTCGCCACCGCCCGCAAATCCTGGATCTGGAAAGTCTTCGAGCCGGGCGATTCCAGGTAAATCACCCGCGTGTTCGGCTTAAGGCGCGGGCTGAGGTCGGTAGACTCAGAGGAGCTAAAATACTCTACCTCCACCCCCATATTCTTCAAAAGGGTGTCGCAGACCTGGCGGGTCGGGCCGTAACAGCAGTGGGCCACAGGCAGGTGGTCGCCCTGTTTGAGCAGGGCCAAAAGCGACAGGGAGATGGCAGCCATGCCGGAAGAAAGGGCCAGGGCGTGGTCGGCTTTCTCAAGGTGAGCGATTTTGGCTTCGAGGGTGGCGCGGGTCGGGTTGCTATCCCGGCTGTAGACGTGGGCGCCCTGGTTGCGGGCTTGCGCGAACGCTTCCATGGTCTCAAAGCTAAAGAGGGAGGCGCGGTAGACCGGGGTGTTGATGGCGCCTTTTTCTTCAAAGCGGTCGTCACCGTAGTGGAGCAGGTCGGTTTCGTTAGAAGGCATGAGTTTCCTCATTTCTGTTAGTAATTTTTAAGTTGAATAAGCCAGTGAGCAAACTAGCATGACAAAACCAGCCGCAGGTGCGACTGGTTCTGTTTTATTGTACGGATAATATCAGGTTTTCAAGTTCGGGTCTAATGCATCGCGCAAACCGTCCCCGACAAAGGAGAAGGTCAGCATGGTTATGGCGATACAGATGGTCGGGAACAGGCCCAGGTGCCAGTAAACCCGGATGTATGAACTGGAATCGGCCACCATCTTGCCCCAGCTTGGCAGAGGGTCGTTGATACCAAAGCCCAAAAAGCTCAGACCGGCCTCGGTAAAGATAGCGGAGGGGATACCCAGGGTTACGGCTACAATCAGGGGGGCCAGCGCGTTTGGTAACAGGTGATGGATGGCAATGTGGATCGGTTTAGCCCCGATGGCATTCGCGGCCAGGACGTACTCCTTTTCCCGCAGGGTCAGAATCTGAGCGCGGGTCAGACGGCAAATATCTACCCAGCCGACCAGACCGATAGCAAGGATTACATTCAAAAGGCCATTGCTCTGATTGGTTTCGCCAGACTGCCAGACGGTTATAATAAACAGGGCGAACAACCAGATGGGAATTGCGGTCAGGACTTCCACACCGCGCATGATAATGTAATCAACCCAGCCACCAAACATCCCGGCGGCAATGCCCAGGGGTACCCCGATTAAAAGGGCGATTATCTGGACCGAAAACCCGACTACCAGCGATATACGGGCACCATAGATTATGCGGCTCAAAAAGTCGCGTCCTACGTTATCGGTGCCTAGCCAGTGCTGGGAGTTGGGAAACTGGTTCGCATCAATCAAATTCGAGTAATCATAGCGGGCGGGCGAAATTACATCGGCGAAAATCGCGACCAGGATCAGGAAGACCAGCACAATGAAAGCCCCTACCGCCAGTTTGTTTTTTCTAAAGCGCCGGTAAGCGTCCCGCCAGAGGTTTGATACCTCCGGTTCGGCGGCCGCTGCTGGGGCTTTGACAGGTGTATCTGTGGCTGTACTCAAAATTTCTTCTCCAAACTTTCACCACAAACAGTTAAGACAACCGGACACGCGGGTCTACGACTGTATAAAGAATATCACTAAGCAGGTAAGTAATGCTCCACAGGGCCGCCACCAACAACATGGTTGCCATAATCATCGGGTAGTCCCGCAGGTAGATGCTTGATACAAAGAATTTGCCCAGTCCCGGAATACGGTAGATAACCTCGACGAAAATCGTACCGGTAATCAGGTTAGGAATCTGGGGAGCCAGGATGGTAATCATGGGGATAAGGGCATTTTTGAGAGTATGCCGTAAAATGACGACTCGCGCGCTTAGACCCTTTGCCCGTGCCGTCCTGATATATTCCGAGCGGATAACTTCAACCATGCTGGACCTGGTGTAACGCGCTACCAGGGCGGAGGGTCCTAAAGCCAGGGTTATAACCGGTAAAATCGCGCTGGTCCATTCGCCGCCTTCGGTCGGCCAACCGCCCGTCGGCACCCAGCCGAGTTGAATGGAAAAAATTAACAGTAGCCAGAGAGCAATTACAAAGTTGGGCACAGTGATACCCAATGTTGATATAAACGTGACTATGTAGTCTATCCAGGTATTTTGTTTTATCGCTGCTATTATCCCGGCGGCTAACCCTGTAGTAAATGCAACTATAATAGCCAGCAGGCCCAGTTGGATACTGACCGGCCAGGTGCGTGCGATTAAATCAATCACGGTTTCAGTCGGGCTCTGAAAGGAAATCCCGAAATCACCGTGGAGAGCGTTCCCCATGTAGTTAATATATTGTTCATAAATCGGCTTATCAAGCCCGTACTTTTTCAGGATATTGGCTTTGGCGGCCGGTGGAAGGGGGTTTTTCGTTTCGTCGAAAGGACCACCGGGAATAGAATGCATCAGCAAAAATGCTAAAACCGAAACGATAAATAAAACGATAATTAGGCCAATAATACGGCCTAGCAGGTATCGGACCATTTTGGCTTCCTTTTTAATTTCGGTTACGAAATTCTGAAATTTGCGTTAAGGCCAGCCTACGTTACGTAGAAAGGTTTGGCAAGCATCTATCCGAAACAAGCCCTAAACCGGACAACTCTCACGAGCGTCCGGTTTAGGTTTGTTTCTGCTCAAGAAAGCTTATTTAGGAAGCTTGCGTCCGGCAGATGAGGCATCTTTGGACATATATACCGAGCTAACCGACTGGCTGAACCCGGCATAACCAGGCCAGTGCAGCGCGGCCACGCCGTTCTGATCCGGTTCCAGTTCGCTACCTTTCATGTAAGGTTTGTAAAGGTCGCTCACGTAGCGGTGATAGATGAAGATACCACCCACATCCGATACCAGGATTTTTTCGGCGTCCTGGAACATCTGGACACGCTGGGCCGGGTCGCCGGTGAACGACGCCGCTTTTTTGACGGCGTCGTCATAAGTGGTGTTGTTCCAGTTATGGCGGCCACCGCTCAACCAGACGCTGAGCATGTTGTAGGGGTCGAGGAAGTCCATACCATAGTTAACCATACCGAACTGAATCTGGGTCGGTTTGGCGTTCATCGCGTCGGTAAAGGTCTTGCTTTCCTTGTTCGACACATCCACGTCAATACCCAGGTTCTGTTTGATGCTGGCGGCGATCGCTTGGGCCAACGCTACCCGGACCGGGGCTTCATTGCGGAGCCAGAGGGTCAGTTTGGGGAAGCCTTTGCCATCAGGATAACCGGCTTCCGACAATAGCGACTTGGCAGCAGCTACATCATAGTTCTGGATAGGCGCAAGGGCTTTCGAGTTGGAAGCCGGGAAGCCAGGCATCAAGAACGAGTAAGCCGGGATACCCTGGCTGGGAGTAATAATTGACTTGATAATCGCATCGCGGTCCACAACGTGGCTGAAAGCCTGGCGAACCTTGAGGTTATCAAACGGCGGTTTCTTGGTGTCGAAGAACAGGTAGTCGGTGCGGAAGTCGCCCGGCTGCGGGTGAACCTGGTTCTTCAAGGTCGGATCCTGGGCAATCAGGGCATTGTCGGCGGGGGACAGCACTGCGCCACCAACGAAGTCAATTTCGTTGGCCTGGTAGGAAGCGAAGTCAGACGAAGGCGCCGCCGCGATGGCAACAAGCTTCTGGAAAAGAGGTTTGTTGGTCCCTTTGTATTTGGGGTTGGCTTCCAGGACAATCCGGTTGCCTTTAGTCCATTCTTTCAATATGAACGGGCCGGAGGAAACGGTAGTCTTGGGGTCGGCGTTGTAAAGCCCCGACCCGGTGGCCGTGAGAGCTTTCTTCTGGAGGGGGGTCGAATAAAGCAGCATGGGCGGAAGATACGGGGCCGGGCTTTCGGTGGTGAATTGCAGGGTGTGCGCATCTACCGCCTTTACGCCGAGCTGGTCGAGGGGCACTTTGCCCGCAACCGCTTCGTTCCAGTTCTTGATAACGCCGCCGAAGTACCAGGTGAAGTCCCAGGCGTGTTTGGGGTCGGCACCGTACTGGAAGGTGGCGACATAGTCGTCGGCGGTTACCGGCGTATCGTCGGACCACATCAGGTTCGGGTCGAGGTTAAAGGTCCAGACCAGGCCGGACGAGTCAACGGCCCATTTGAGGGCTGCGCCGGGCTGGGTCTTGAAGTTCTTGTCCAACCGGACGAGGGAATCGGATTGCATGTCGGCAAAGCCACCACGTTTGTAAACCGATTCGTAGAAGTCCAGACAGGTAGCATCGGCGGTGCTGTCAAAGTGATTGACGTAAACCTGCTGGTCAGCCGGGGCAGCATCTGCGGGAAGCACACCGGCGGCGCCAGCGGCAGCAGTGGTAGCCGAAGCAGCGGCGGTAGTCGCCCCGGCAGCGGCGGTGGTCGCAGCAGCAGTAGTCGCCGAAGCAGCAGCAGTAGTCGCCGAAGCAGCGGCGGTGGTCGCGGCGGCAGTAGTGGCGCTACTGGCGGCGGTGGTCGCGGGGGCTGTGGTCGGGGTAGCATCGCCGCAGGCGGCCAGAATGCCACTGGCAACCAGGGCGCCGCCGGTCAGTACGACAAATTTACGGCGACTCAGCCCCTTTTTTGAATCTTGAGACATCATATCCTCCTCAGATTGGTAAGACAACTTTGGTTGTAATGTTGGTGTTACGCGTGGTGCAAACGTGTGAAAACCCTTAACCCTCGGCATTTCACACCCGTGAGTTTTCCGCTTATCTCAAACAGCGAAAAGATTTGGTCCCTCTTAAAACGTTTTTGTTACTCTTCGAAAGTCGAACGCCTATTTGAGTATTGGTCGAGCAGTTTGAAACACTATTTGAACCAGCAAACTGACAGTATTCGTAAGTTTTGAATTCTGAATTCTACCTGGAGAAACAAGGTTATTTATATGTTGATAAAAACATACAAACCAACTTTTGTCAAGAACTTTCTATCGCCCCCCTTAAAAAAATAACGATTCTCTAAGCTTTTTACAGTCTGCACCAATAATTTTGGGCAATTTCTACTACTTAGCCTCATTTTTGATTGGAAAACTCACATTTGGCTCCAATATGCCTCCAACCAAGGCCCTTTAAACTGTTAATTGTCAGTGTTAAACAAAATAAAGTTTTTCTAGCTTTGGAAAACTTTCAAAATCGGCCAAAAGATAACGAAACCAAGCATAAGTAAGTAAAAGTAGGTGCTCACAATGAAATTTTCAAAAATATTTGCGGCTAAACCCAATGAGTCTAGCCCCTCAGATGACCATGATGACGATATCCCGGTCGGAAAAGTCCTCAGCCGGCGGGAAATCCTGGGCCTGTTTGCCGGGGCCGGGACGACCGTTTTCCTGGCCGGGTGCGTGCCCTTAGAATCGGTAATTACCGGAGCAGGGTCGACCACCGCTTCTTCAACTCCGGCGACCACGACCGCTGCCGCGACCGCCACTGCCGCGACCACAACAGTAGCTTCCGGTAGCGGTACGGTTCTGCCGACCTGCGTGGTGGTGCCGGAGTTGACCGAAGGCCCCTATTTTGTGGACGAGAAAATTAACCGCTCGGATATTCGAAGCGATACCGTTACCGGGACCGTCCAGGAGGGCGTACCGCTGCGGTTGGTCTTCAATGTGTCGAGTGTCGGTTCGGGGTCTTGTGCGGCTTATGAGGGGGCTTACGTAGACATCTGGCATTGCAACGCGTCCGGTTTGTATTCGGACGAGCAGCAAAATAACACGGTCGGCCAGAACTTCTTGCGGGGTTACCAGGTGACGGACGCCAGCGGAAAAGCCGAGTTCACCACGATTTATCCCGGCTGGTACAGCGGTCGCACCGTCCACATTCACTTTAAAATCAGAAGTGCCCTTGGCGCGACCCAGCAGCATACCTTCACGTCCCAACTTTTCTTTGACGATACCCTGACCGACACGGTCTTTACCGGCGCACCTTATTCTTCGAGAGGGACCAGGGATACCCGGAACGCCAACGATAATATTTACCGGAGCGGCGGCTCTACCCTGCTTCTTAACCTGACCAAAGAAGGGGACGGCTACACGGCGACTTTTAACATCGGGGTCAGCATCGCCTGATATGCAGGGTTTACCGGTTTGGGCGATGAGGGCTAAAGGATATTGACGGCCCGCGCTGCCAGGGTCGCCAGCGTCACCAGGGATAGCAGAGATTGGAGCATCGAGAGAGCCTTCAGGCGCTGGGTCAGGACGGCGGTATCGGTCGGACTAAAGGCGGTGCTGGTGTTGAAGGCGACAAAGAGGTAATCCAGAAAGCCGGGCCGCCACCGCTCATATTCAGGGCGCTGGTCGATTAAGGTCAACTGGGGGAAAAGAAGTTCCGCCTGTTTGTGGTAAACCATCGGAGAGGTGAGGCTTCGTTGCATGGGACCGCCGCCTTCAATCTCCCAATACCAGTAGCCAAAAATTATTACATTCGAAATCCAGAGAATCCCGGCGTTAACCAGCAAGGTAACCGCCGGGATTGTTTTGTCGGGTAGGGTTAATATCAGGTGGCCGATGTTGTAAATTTCCAGGATAACCAGCGCGACACAAAGATAGGTCAAAATAGTGTGGACCAAATCGTGATTGCCCTTGCGCTTGAGGAAAGCTACCATGGCAATAAAAAATATAATCACTATTATGACCAGCCAGCTCAACCCGAAAAAGTGATAGCTATCGGAAAGGAAGGCGTTGGCGATGCCGACCAACAGCAGCCCGGCGACGGCGGGCCAATGCCGGGTTTCTTCATGTTTTAGAAATTCGTCGGATGCGCCCAGTAATTTTTCGAAGAACAGGTCGATAGGGCTCATTTTAGGTTTTGATTGCATTGGTTTTCCGTATTTTGATAAGCCGGGTAATTCGCTTCCGGGATTATTTTAATAAAAACTGGGTTTTTCTAAAAGACCCAAATACTAATCTAAAATCGGTCTTTTAAACCGTTAATTTTGAAACCTTTTGGGCGTTATATCAGTAGTAATATTAACGGCCAATGTGATTTCGGGCGGTTCAGGCAGTGAAAATCGGAACAGTTCTTTAACAAATCTCTAACTGCCATTTGAAAGTCACATGGGGTAAACTGGCTTACAGTAAAAAAACACACGCATTTCCCACCTTTCGGCCATAGGTGGGAAGTTAGACCGGCGGGAGCTATACAATGGACCAACACGAAGCTTCTTTGTTCAATCAGGCAATCACCCTGGCAAAAATGGGCCACCGCGAACAGGCTTACTCCTTTTTCAAAAGTATTGCCCAGACGAATCCACAGGACCAGAACCTGGTTTTCTGGCTGGCTTATACAGCCCCATCCCTCGAAGTCTCCCAGGATTTGCTGGACCAGGCTTATACCCTGGACCCGGATAACCCGGCGCTTCGGCAGGCGAACCAGTGGCTTACCAACGAAAAGTTAAATCTACCCCAACCGGCGCAGGGTTTTTCCCTGTTCCCCCCGGCGAACACCCAGGTCCTGGTCGCACCAACGGTCCAACCGCCTTATACTACCCGGCCCGGCGACCCTTATTCGTACTATCCGGCCCCGCCTCAAACGCTGCCGAACTATAATAGCCCGACCCTTCCGGCCCTGTCCTATTATCCTGCGCCTTATTACCCAAATTATCAGAGCCAGGCCCTGGCCCCGTACCAGCCCTATCCGACGGCCCCGGCCTACCCGCCTTATACGGCTCCATATTATCAACCGCCCTACTACCCGGCTCCCCAGAATTACGCCCGGCCCTATTATCCCCCGGCGTACTACCAGCCGCCGGTCTATTATCCCCCGGTCCGCTGGGGAAACGCCCCGGCCAATGCCTATGCCTATTATATGGCAATGGGAACCCACTACCGCTGTCCCTATTGTAATACGCCTTATCCCCCTATAAGTGGGCGGCGTATTTCGACAAGCGGCTGGGTAACTTTCGCGGTCCTTATAACCCTCTTTTTTCCGTTAGCCTGGGTTGGATTATTGATGCAGGAAAATTACTTGCGGTGCAGTTACTGCCGGATACTCCTGACCTAGTTTTGTTGTAATAACCCTTTTGTTTAAGCGGTTTCCCGGAATTGCCGGATTTCGGCGCGAGTGAAATTAAAAATCGGGTTGGTCGAGCGGCCAAGGGTGGGGTCGGGTTCCTGGGTAGGGGTGATACTGCCCAGGATATACTCCACGTTTTCCAGGCCGGATTCGCACTCCAGGATATTGTTGAGAAGGGCCGGGTCCGCCGGGTCATCGGTGCCAAAAGTGAAGCGACCATCTTTTTCCGGGGTCCCATTGTTATAATAAACGGTATACTTTACCTGGAAAGGTAATTGTTTTTCCATCTTCGTCAAATTGCCTCCTCTGGTGGCCGAATAACTTACTACTTGTCTCTTTTCAGCGCGGTCTCTACTCAAACTTTTAAGAGAATTACTCCGGTTTGACTGTGCTATTCAGTGTGCTACACTTTTTGCATCAAATCAATCACCCAAAATTCCCTAACTTTCAATAAGTAAAAACAAAACCGGCCTGATGAGGCCGGTTAGCGCTTATTGTCCTCAAGATAATAATTAAAGTTTGTAGTTATCCTCGTCACCGAGAGCTATGCCGCTTGCGGCGGCGGCCAGTTCGGGGCCGGGGTTAGTCTTTTCAAGGAGGGCCGGTACCGGGTTGGAGTCGTGGAGGGAAGGCTCGACGGTTATATCCCGCACCCAGTAACTGGCTTCGAGTGAGATGCCGCTGGGGTCGGTGAAATAAATCGAGTGGATGAAGTCGTGGTCAATTACCCGCGTAACCTCCACGCCGTGACCCCGCAGGCGCTCGGCCAGGTTCAGCATGTCTTGTTCCGTTTCGACGTTAAAGCTAAGGTGGTCGAACTGGCGGCCTGTCGCTGCAATCCCGGCGGGTTTTTCGGTGCCGGTATCCGTCACGCCAAAATACTCGAAGAAAGCGATAGTATTGTGGTTGCCCAGGTCGAAAAAGTAGTGGCGGAAAGTGGGCGTGCTCAATGCCCCGACCAGCGGCAACCCGATAATGTCGCGGTAGAAGCGGACGGTCTGGTCCATATCGGGAGTAATCAGGGCCAGGTGGTTGATACCGTTAAATTTTACTTCCATTTATAAAAACCCTTCCTTTCGCGCAAAACTGACTTTTCTCTAACCCCATTATAAACCGAAATTGTCTGCTAAAGAAAGTGTTTAGTTTTTAGTGTTCAGTGTTTAGTTTAAGTGTCATTTTGATGTTACCCATGAGAATCTCGATTCCTTGCATTTACGACCCTGATATTTGTTAAGAGTATCAAAGTTGTACGACATTACTCACGCTCGTAGGTGCGACCTTTGGGTGTGACAAAATCTAAACACTAAAAACTGAAAACTAAACACTTTGCATTATTTACCAAATTTAGCGGCAACTTCGGTGGCCTTAGCTTTGAGTTCGGTTCCCTGGATGAGTGGCAGCAGTTCGAGGATTATCTCCCTTTTGAGTGGGTCTTTTTCGCTCTTTACTCTCTCCAGGAACCCGGCCAGCAGTCCGGTTTTATTGCCGGTGATAACCGCCAGGGCTACGTAGCGGTAGAGTTCGAAACTGCCGGTTGTAGCCAGGAACGAGGTGAAGACATCGCTGAAGTTCGCGCCGTGGGGATGGGCCAGCAGCAGGTCGAACAGGCCGAGCAGCACAATTTCGGAGCCGTTATAGCGATAAACTTCGACCAGTTTCGCCAGTAGATTCTCCGGTAAACGTTCCAGGCCGCGCAGACAGGCTGCCACCACTTCCGGGGCTTTATCGTTGGTACCGACCAGGTACTGGTAGAGCGGCAGAGTTATAGCCTGGGCGGCCAGGATTTTGGCGGCGGTCAGGGCCGGTTCGCCCGACATTTCAGAGGTAGCCCGGTCCACCAGCAGTTTGACGGCGTAATAGCTCGCCAGCCTTTCGTCAAGGTCGTTCATGAGCGAGAGGGCCAGCGCCCGCAGTTCAGCCCCCTCGGCGTCGTGGCGGGAAGGCATCGGTTCGTAGGTCAGGGCCGCGCCTTCGACCAGGGGCAGGTCGGTGTGGCGAGCTACCGGGCGCAAGGCACGCAGCAGTGCTGCCCGTAAATACATGCCGGGGTCGCGCCGGGGTCCGTTTTCCGCTAACTGGTGGTAGAGTTCCACCAGCAGGGGATGGTTTTCGGGGTCGGGAAAGTCCTGCAACACCCGCAAGGCCGCTTCCAGGGCCTGTTTGTCTTTCTCGGTCTGGAGCAGGTGGCGGGCGTAGGCAGCCTGTTCGGCGGGTTCATCGGCCAGGGCGCGCAGTCGTCGCAGCAGGGTTTCACCGGAATTCTTTGGCAAGCCGTTTCTCCTTTGTCTTTTTCAGGGGCAAGTCACTGTTTTAATCAAAGTATCTTATCTTAAAAAACTCCCCGAAGTGCGTATGTATAAGTGAGAAAATTTTGAAAAAATTCCTGAAAGCGCATTTTCAAAACTGGTGTAAATTTTAACCTGGATTTTAACCTGGGCCTGTTAGGATAGTGCCGGATAAGAAAACTTATCCATTCCGGGTGGCGGAGGGGCGCGGTTCATAACCAAACCAGCCCACCCAAAACTCTTTCACATACCTCAAACCCTAATTGCATAGACACCACACGACCGCTTCTAAGTTAGGCGGTCTTTTTTTGATTATCCGACAGCGGTGGGTTATCATGGGAGGGTGAAACCTGGAAGAAGCCGAAGCGAGGAAGCCATGAGCGTAGCCCCTGACCATTTGCCGGATATCCTGGCGGAAAATTTAGACCTGCTTATTGTCGGATTTAATCCTTCCCTGGTGTCCTGGGCTAACGGTCACCATTATGCCAACCCGGTCAACAATTTCTACCGGCTGCTTTTCAAGGCCGGGCTGACCCCGCGCCTCCTGAAGCCGGAAGAAGATGGGTTGCTTCCCAGGTTCGGCATCGGGCTGACCAATTTCGTGGTGGATATGCCTTCCGCCAACGAAACCGCCGTCCCGGTCAGTGTTTACCGGGCCAGCGTCAAAATCCTGGAAGAAAAGGTGGTCCGGCTCCAACCGAAAGTGGTCAGTTTTAACGGCCTGAAGCTTTACAACTATTACTTCGGGCGCAAGCTGGCGAGAATGGGTTTGCAGACCGAAACGGTCGGGGGTCACCCCCTTTTTGTGACTCCCAGCAGCAGCGGCGCGGCCAACATGTATTTCGAGGAACGCCAGCAGCTTTATAACGAATTAAAATTTTTTGTAGACACTCTAAAAGGGTAAAGAAATGCTTGAACTGGAACCACAGGTTAAAGAAGTAGACCTGATTTTCAAGACGCACCTGGACATCGGCTTTACCGATTATGCCCGTAACGTGGTCAATAATTATTTTACCGGGTTTATCCCGCAGGCCCTCAAAGTTTCCCGCCAGTTGCGGGAGGAAAATCGCCCTGAACGCTTTATCTGGACGACCGGGTCGTGGCTGATTTACGAATTCCTGGAAAAAGCGCCCCCCGCCCGCCGGGCCGAACTGGAAGCCGCTATCGAGGCCGGGGACATCAGGTGGCACGGCCTCCCCTTCACGACCCACTCGGAACTGCTCGATAGCTCACTTTTCGAGTTCGGCCTTTCTCTTTCGCAGGAGCTTGACCGGCGCTTTGGCAAGAAAACCATCGCCGCCAAGATGACCGATGTGCCGGGTCACACCCGCAGCATCGTGCCGTTACTGGCTGCTGCCGGGATTGAATTTTTACATATCGGAGTGAACCCGGCTTCGACCCCGCCCGATGTGCCGCCGGTCTTTGTCTGGCGCGACCAGTTAAGCCATAGTGACGTAATCGTAATTTACCAGAAAGGGAGTTATGGCGACCTGACGGTGGTGCCGGGCCTTGATGCTGCTATCGCTTTCGCCCACACCGTCGATAACCTGGGGCCGCAGTCGCCGGACGAGATTATCCACGAATACGATAAAATGCGTCAAAAATTCCCCGGTGCTATTCTGCGGGCTTCCACCATGGACGACTACGCCCTTAAACTGCGGACGGTTAAGGGCAGTTTGCCGGTAATAAATGCCGAACTTGGCGATACCTGGATTCACGGGGCGGGCAGCGACCCGAAGAAAATTGCCCAATACCGGGAACTGGCGCGGTTGCGCCGGGCCTGGCTGGCCGAAGCGGCCCCGGCCTCTGCCGCCGCCATCAAGTCGTTCAGCCGCTCCCTGATGCTGGTCCCCGAACATACCTGGGGCCTGGACGAAAAGACCTACCTGGCCGATACGACCAATTATGCCCCGGCGGACCTGCGGGTGGCTCGCGAGACCTTGCCCAAGTTCAAGAAGTTCGAAGAATCGTGGGACGAGCAGCGCGCTTACATAACCGAGGCCGTCGCCGCCCTGGAAGGAACGCCTTTAGCCGGGGAAGCCCAGGCCGCCCTGGCGAAAATCGAGCCGCAGCGCCCGGACCTGGCCGGTTTTGAACCTATCTCGGACTTTACAAAGGTCTTCGAAACCACTCACTTTGAGGTCGGTTTCGACGGGCAGACCGGGGCGATTAACCGTTTGGTCCGCAAGGATGGCGGGCGGAATTGGGCCGGGTCCGACAACCGGATGGGTCTTTTCCAATACGAAACTTTCTCGGCCCAGGATTACAAACGCTTCTGGGACCAATATATCATCAACAAGGACGACCCGAACACAAGCTGGTGGGCTATCCAGGACTTTACCAAACCGGGCATGGAGAAAGACGGTGCGCCGGAACATACCCGTTGGGAAGCCTCCCTGGTGAAGGGCTTCTGGAACGCCGCCCCGGCAGAACCTCGGTTTTTGTTCGAACTGACTCTGCCGGAAGCGGCTTTTGAAAAATACGGTGGCCCGAAAGAGCTCTGGCTGGGTATAACTTTCCCGGCAGACCGCCCTTCGGTGGAGTTCGAACTGCAATGGTTCGGCAAACCGGCGACCCGCCTGCCCGAAGCGGCCTGGTTCTCTTTCAACCCGGCAGCAAATCCCGCCCTGATGGACTGGGAGCTTGAAAAGATGGGCCGGTTGGTCTCGCCCCTGGAGGTCATTCCCGATGGCAACCGCCACCTGCATGGGGTCAGCGATGGTGGGGTCTTCCTTTTCGAGGAAAACGCCCGTTTGTTACAAATTCAAAGTCTCGACGCGCCCCTGGTGGCTCCCGGCGACCCCTCGTTGCTCGATTTCAATAACGAGCAGCCCCGACTCGAACACGGGATGCATTTCAACCTTTACAACAACGTCTGGGGTACTAACTTTGCGATGTGGTACGACGAGGACTCGCGTTTCCGGTTCTCGCTCAATTTCTAATTTCCTGGAATAACTTTCCAGGATAAATAATTAGCCCCGGCCTGAATTTTTGGGCCGGGGTCTTTATTTTTAAATCGTTGGCCCCTGACTTGCTTATTGTTAGCCTGTAGTGAAGGAAAAGCTAAAACCAGATTAGCGGCTTTACCTTCAAAAAATTAAAGGTATGAATTTGGAAATATGGCTGGGAGCAGCCGGGCCGGGAAAAGTTGGGTTCCGGTCTTTAAGACAAGGGAGGATTTCGAAATGGCTACCACTAAAGCAGCGACGGTTACGGCATCGGACGCAATTGACCTTTTGGTCCAGGACCACGATAAGGTCGAAAATATGTTTACCCGGATTGAGCAGGGCGTGAGCAAGGAAACCGCCCAGGAGCTATTTACCACGATTTATCACGAGCTTACCCTGCACGCGATTGTCGAGGAGCAGATTTTTTACCCGGCGGTCGCCCAAAAACCTTCGTTCAAAGATTTGCTAAAGGACGCTTTTAGCGAACATGCCGAGGTCAAACAGCAGTTGGGCGATATTTCTTACCTCGAACCGGCTTCGGCGGAGTGGACCAAAATGATGGGCAAGGTCTGGAAGGAACTTCAACATCACATCAATGACGAGGAAGAAAAACTTTTCCCGAAAGTCCGCGAGGAGTTTACCGAGAAAGAGCTAAAGGCGCTGGCCGGGGAACTTGAAGAAGGCAAGCACAGCAAACTCGATAGCGAACTGCTGAGCATGCCGCTGGGTTTTGCTAAAGAAGCAAAGGAAAAGAAAACCAGCACCCACACCAGGGCCAAAGCCAGCTAGAATTTTTAGGTTTACGTTAGATATGAGCCATCCCTAATTTTGTATTGGGGATGGCTCTTTTGGTTAGTGATGGCCTAATCCTGCCGGGCGGGCAAAGTAAAAAGAATTGGGTCTTCCCTGTAGGCCCCCCAGAGCTTAAACTGAAAAAGTATTGAAATTGGCTAATGGCCGGAGTATAAAAGCAAAGGGGTAAAAATGAGCGTCGAACAGGACAGGATAAGTAAAGACGATAGTTCCTGGCGTACCTGGGGGCCGTATCTCAGCGAACGGGCCTGGGGCACCGTCCGGGAAGATTACAGCGCGGACGGTAGCGCCTGGGACTATTTTCCGCACGACCACGCCCGCAGCCGGGCCTATCGCTGGAACGAGGACGGCCTGGCCGGGATTTGCGACGACCAGCAGCGGTTGTGTTTCGCCCTGGCCCTCTGGAACGGCCAGGACCCCATTTTGAAAGAGCGACTTTTCGGTCTGACCGGGCCGCAGGGCAATCACGGCGAGGATGTCAAGGAAATCTATTATTACCTCGACAATACGCCCAGCCACAGCTATATGAAGATGCTCTACCGTTACCCCCAGAAGGCTTACCCCTATCAGAACTTGATTGAAGAAACCATGCGCCGGACCCGCATGGACAACGAATATGAACTGATTGATACCGGCGTCTTTAACGAGAACCGCTTTTTTGATGTTTTTGTCGAGTACGCCAAGGCCGGGTCGCATAACATCCTGGTCAAAATCAGCGTGACCAACCGGGGACCGGAGGCCGCTACCATTCACCTCTTGCCAACCCTCTGGTTTCGCAACACCTGGTCTTGGGGCTGGCACGATTACCGCCCCAGCATGCGCCAGTTTCATGGGCCGGACGGTCAGCCAATCATTGAAGCCCAACACGTCAGCCTCGGCCATTATCACCTCTACTGCGAGGGTGCCGAAGGAATCCTTTTTACCGAGAATGAAACCAATAACCGGAAACTTTTCAACAGTCCAAACCCGGCCTATTATGTCAAAGACGCCTTCCACGACTATGTTATCAAGGGTGATATCGGTGCGGTCAACCCGGCCCGCGAAGGGACCAAGGCAGCGGCCCTCTACCGCCGTACGATTGAACCGGGCCAGACCAGCGTAATCAGGCTGAGAATGGGCGCGATACACCACAGTACCCACGTTATCACATCTTATAAGGTCGAGTTCGCCGATTTCGACGTTATTTTTAAGCAGCGCCAGCAGGAAGCGGATGATTTTTACGCCGCTGTGGCCCCGGCCAGTCTGAGCGAAGACGAAAGGCAGGTCCAGCGCCAGGCTTACGCCGGGATGCTCTGGAGCAAGCAGTTTTATCACTATGATGTCAATATCTGGCTGGATGGCGACCCCTCCCAACCACCACCCCCGCCCCAGCGCAAGAACGGGCGCAACCGCGATTGGATTACCCTGAATAACGCCGATGTCCTTTCGATGCCGGACAAGTGGGAGTATCCCTGGTTTGCCTCCTGGGACCTGGCTTTTCACTGCATCCCGTTTGCCGAGATTGATAGCGAATTCGCCAAACACCAGTTGGATTTACTGACCCGCGAATGGTACCAGCACCCAAACGGCCAGATACCGGCCTACGAGTGGGCTTTTAACGATACCAATCCCCCCGTGCTGGGCTGGGCGGCTTACCGGGTCTTCAAAATCGAGGAAAAGCATCGCGGCAAGGGCGACCGCTTTTTCCTCGAAAGAGTTTTTCATAAGCTGCTGCTGGCCTTTACCTGGTGGGTCAATCGCAAGGACTCGGAAGGGAATAATATTTTCCAGGGCGGCTTTTTGGGCCTGGATAATATCGGGGTCTTCGACCGGAGCGCTGAACTGCCGACCGGAGGGTTTTTGGAGCAAAGTGACGGGACAAGCTGGATGGGTATGTTTTCGCTCAACATGATGCGGATTGCCCTGGAACTGGCCCAGGAAGACCGGGTTTACGAGGATATTGCCACCAAGTTTTTCGAGCATTTTCTCTATATCGCCGGGGCCATGAACAATATCGCCAATTCGGGGATTTCACTCTGGGACGACCAGGAAAACTTTTTCTATGACGTCTTGCACCTGCCCAATAACGACCATATCAGCATCAAAATCCGGTCGCTGGTCGGGTTGATTCCCCTGCTGGCGGTCGAAACGATTGACCCAGAACTGCTCGAAAAGATGCCAAACTTCAAACAACGCCTCGAATGGTTTTTGGCTAACCGCCCGGCCCTGGCGGGGTTGGTCTCGCGCTGGCATGAGCAGGGGATTGGCGATTTACGGCTGCTGGCGTTGGTGCGCGGTCATCGCATGAAACTCCTGTTGCGCCGGATGCTCGACCCGGAGGAGTTCTTGAGCGATTACGGGGTGCGCTCTCTGAGCAAGTACCATCTCGAACACCCTTATATCCTGCCGGTGAGTGGTATCAACCGCGAGGTGGAATACTGGCCCGCCGAGTCGCGCACCGGGCTTTTCGGCGGCAACTCGAACTGGCGCGGCCCGGTCTGGTTTCCTATCAACTTTTTGCTTATAGAGGCGCTCCAACAATTCCATCACTATTACGGCGATTCTTTTAAAGTGGAGTGCCCGACCGGTTCGGGCAAAATGCTAACCCTCTGGGAGGTGGCCAGTGAACTCTCGCGCCGTCTCATCCGGCTCTTTTTGCGGGATAGCAAGGGGCGGCGGCCTTTCAATGGCGGCAGCGAGATATTGCAAGATGACCCGCTCTGGCGCGACTATACCCTTTTCTACGAATACTTTCACGGTGACAACGGGGCGGGTATCGGGGCCAGCCACCAGACCGGGTGGACCGGCCTGGTCGCCAAGCTTATCCAGCAACAGGGGGAAGGTGTCAAAGACCATCCGGGCGCAGGTGATTCGACCAGTTCCTCCCGCAAAGGGGCCAGTTCTGGCACGGGAAATGCAAATTAAGTATTACGGCAAGGTTATATGGCCGGGCTAGATTTGGGATTATAAAAACTGGCAGTGATTGGATATAAAAGGGTTTGTTGACAGAAGTCGAAAGGATTGGCTAAAAATGCTTTCCATTTTGTACGTTATCGCGGTAATTCTGATTGTTTTATGGCTGATTGGGTTGGTAGCGAATATCGCCGGTGGTTTCATCCACTTGTTGCTGGTTATCGCCCTTATCATTATCGTTTACAATCTGATTACCGGGCGCACACGGGTATAGCTTTCCCCAAATAAACTAAAGGGCGGGTCTTTTGGCCCGCCTTTTTGATTCTATAATCTTGATTCCGGCTTTTCAAACCGGGCCTGGTAATTATTGCCGGTGGATTGGCTATCCTGCCGGTGTGTTATTGGCTCAAAGGGGTAAGCTGTATCTGTTTCGCAAGGTTGTAAGCGTTTGGGAGATCGCTGTCATTCTCAACAAAAACGCGACCGAGCAGGAGCACCGCATTATTCGGCGAGGCTATCTGCGCTATTCCTCCCGGCAACTGTCCCCGCCAGGCCGGTGCCGTAATGAGATAGTCCCCGGCCCCGGTTCCGGTGGTGCGTTTGCCGACGTAGGCAAAGTTAGTGTTGTTAGCCGGGTTCGTGAATTGCACACTGTAATAGCGCCCGGTCATTTCCGGCACATGCAAGATTTGGGGTCCTTTTTTGAGGTCTAGCCAGCCGCCCGTAAGGAGGGTATCCCGGTTCACGCCGGTAGTCAATAGTTTCGAGCCTGAGGTGGGTCCGTGTAAGGGGTCAGCAAAAAGCGCTTGGGGCTCTGTATAAAGGGTATTGACCGGAACAGGACCTTCACCGAACCCCTGAACGAGGAATGCCATTTTGAAGGCGTACATAAGAAGGCGCGGCCAGAAGTAGATGAAAAGGAAACAGGCCCCGACGGTAATCAGACCGACCGTGAGCAGGTTCCGCTCCAAATTATTTTGCGCCAGATAAATTAATGCCACTACACCGAGGAGCTCCGCTACGAGCCGGAGCGAACCGACCGAAGGCAGGTGAAGATGATTGGAACGAGCGGTCGTTTCACTTTCGACGACCGGTGGCACCTTATAGCTGCCATCAAGAATGGCGGTGCCGGGTATATATACCCGCAGCCAGAGGATGAAGTTGCCTACCGGGGCGGGCAACCAGTTGGATTCACGACCTGCCGGGGCGGCGTTCTGAATGTAAATGTCGATAGAACCGTCGGGATTCGGTACGAGGCCAGTCCGATTACTCACACTGTACCGGTTAATCGGATTTGGTACAAAGCGATTTCTTGCATCGCCCATGGTCAGCGACCAGAAGGCGTCGTTAGGCGGGAGACCGCCGGGCGGGAAGTGGAGGTTGTAGGAGTGCTGGCCGTTGAGAGTATGCCCTGCGCCATCTGAGCGTGTTTTCCAATACATCGCCTCTTGCGGCACGTTTACCGGGCCAGGAAATACCAGGGATTGCGCTGCTCGCAACCACATGTTGGTGCCGGGTAGGCCGCAGCCGTAAATGGTAATCCAGCCGTTTACCCTTGTGGATTTGATTCTCGCGATAATTTGGACCGTGATAAAAGCCAGTACTCCCCCGAAGATGATGCCTTGCCCTACACCTGTACCCATTGTTCCCGCTCCACAATTTTGAACAAATCTTTACGACCTGCGGTGCCTATAAGTTGTGACTGAGCTAGGGTTTTTATGTGTGCCTGTTATTATTCGCCTTCAGGTTGGGGATGCCGCCCGAAAAAGTTGGTGGCGACCAGCGTCATGACAACTTCCCCGGCCTGGTTCCGGCCTTCCCAGCGATGCTTGACGATGCCCATGTTTGGGCGGCTGCTCGAAGGACGCGTTTCGAGGATGACCGTCCGGGCCGAAATGGTGTCGCCGGGATAGACCGGCTTTAGCCAGCGCAGGTTTTCCACGCCGGGCGAACCCATGCTGTCGGTCTCTTTCAGGACCGTGTCTGCGAACATCCGCATGATGATGGCCCCGGTATGCCAACCGCTGGCCGCCAGCCCGCCAAAGAGCGAGGCCTTTCCCATCTCGTGGTCGAGATGGAAAGGCTGGGGGTCGTACTCGCGGGCGAAAGCGATAATTTCCGGTTCATTTAGCTGGCGCGAGCCCAGTTCGATGACCTGGCCTTCTTCGAAATCCTCAAAATATCTCATCGGTCTGCTTATCCCTCGTCTCGCCTAGTTCTGGCCGGAGCGGGCCAGTTCGGGGTCGCGCTGGGCCGAAGGAGCCGTTTTCCCGGAAGCCGCGCTTTTGCCGGAATTTAGCTGGTAGTAGGCGATAACCGACACGACCAGCCAGGCCAGCCCGATAAACAGCACCGCCGAAAGCAGGTTGGAGGCCAGTTTGTGGAGGTTGTCAATGTCGAGACGGGGCTGGTCGGTAACGGCGTAATCGTCGAGCGGTTTGGGCAGGGCGTTTTGCAACTCTTGCATACGAACCAGCACGAAGCTAAACCCGGCCAGCAGCACCAGCATCAGGGCCGGGCCAATCAACCGCAGGCTCAGCCAGAGATTTTTAACCCGGCTCATTCTCAGGTCCACGATATTGCAGACCAGCAGCACGGCGGCGCAAGCGAGGGCGAACCAGAGCCAGATACCCAGGATATTCCCAAAAGTCTTCCCGGCCAAATCCCGCGAGGCTATCGTCTTAAAAAGGGCCGGGGCTACCATCGCACCCAGGGTTAGCATGCTCCCTTCCAGCAGCGCAAAAGCCAGGATTTGCAGGCCGCCCACCGCCACCGCCAATTTCTTACCCATAATTTAAGCAGTCCTTATCTTTCCAGGAATAAGTTTTTAAGCACATTTCTTTACTATGATACTCTTTCCGGCGAAAAAATAAACCGTTTGCGGCTAAGAAAACGGTTAAACCGGCCCAAATTAATAATCCCAGGGTCTCTTGCGGCGCACCCGGTTGCCCCACAAAAGGTCCGGGTTATCTTCAAGGTCTTCCAGAAGCCGTTCGAGTTCTTCCGGGGCGACCCCATGCCCGGCCACCATGTCCATCAGGTCGAGGATGGAGTCGAGATTGAGAGCGTTCCGCCCGTTTTGTTGGGCCAGTTTTTCCCGCAGGTTCGGCTGGGCGCGCTGCTCGGCCTCTTTTTTCTCGCGGGCTTTCCGTTCGCGCTCGGCAACGGTTTCTTCGGGACCGCTCCTTTTTCCCCGGCGTGGTTTTTCATTCGCCAGGGTTTCTTCGAAGGTTGGGGTTTCGCCCGGACCATTGACCGGCATACCGAGGTCGGCCAACCGGGCGGCCACCTCTTCATATTCGCCCTGGCGCACCAGGGCAATATTCGGCCCGGCCCAACCGAGCAAAGCGCTTTGAAATTCCTCAAGCTGGAAAATATCGCGCAACTGGGCGGCCTGGGTACTCTGGATGGTCAGGGCCGGTTCCGCCTGTAAGGGGCTGTAATAGCCCAACCAGCCTTTCAGGGCCAGCAAGGTATCCGGCGCGACCGGGTCGACCGAGCTTTTACCTCGCCGGGCCGGTTGGGGCAGGACCATTTCCAGGAATTTGATGACGGATTCAAAGGTCAGCCCCTGCTGTTGGGCACGCTGTCCGGCCGCAGCCGTCAGCCGAAAGGTCGCCGTAAACTTTTGCGGGGCATAACTTTCGAGGTCGGCGAACTGGCCCAGGCGGTAGTACAGGTAGGGATTGCCCGCACCGGGTTTTACCTTGAGCAAAAACGGACCCTCAAAACTCACGCTGCCGGGGCGAAGGGCCTGGTAGTCGAGGTAGAGCGGCAGACCACCATTTCGGGCTGCGCTGGAAATATTGGTCGGTTCGAGGCCGTTCCCGGCAGCTCCCCTGACAGGTTTGACCAGGGCAAAGGTTGGACCGAGCCGTTTTATGACGTGGCGGGCTGCGTCCGGTTGGGCCAACAGGCGGTCGAGGGTGGCGGAGTCGGGCGTTTCCAGCACCTCGCAACTTTCGTACAGCACCAACCGCTCGAACTCGGCGGCCCAATCTCCGAGGGATTGGAGTACATTCGAGGCCACTGGTACCCGGCTATTATCTTGCAAGGTTGTGCTTATTTCGTCCCCTCGCAACCCGCTCCGCAGACCCCGCAAGACCGAGTCCTTGGTGATGCGGTAGAGGGCCACATCGCCCATGCTGGTCTGGTCGGCGAAGCGGTCGACCTGCCGCAGGAGGGCCAGGTTTTCCAGGGGCGCGAGGACCATAACGTCAAAGTTCGGCTGTACCAGCAACGCTTTGGTCAGGTCGGGGCTCTGGGCCGACACCTGCCGGTGAATTTCGGTCTGCTGGCGTTCCCGCTCGGAAGGCCGGTCAGCCAGGGCGGCCAGTCCCAGGTCGGTCAGGCGAAAAGCGACCGGGCGACCCTTGTCGTCGCGGGCCAGTTCGGCTATCCCCAGCCAGCTAAGCGGTTCGGCTATGACCTGGGCCAGCCACTCACCTTCGACCAGGGCAAAATCCTCGCCCAGTTTCAGGGGCGCGCCTAAAATTTCAGCCGCTAACCGGACCCCTTTACTTTTGGGGGGAGCCAGTTTGAGACTGCTGGTAAACCCGGCGTAATATTCATCGCCAAAATAGCCCTGAGACGGAAAGACCGGGTCGTAATCGTACTCGTAGCGGTAGCCCTGGCGGTACTGGTTGGCCGAGTTATCGTGGTCCACCAGGAAGGCGGTGTCGAGGTCCCGGACGGCGCGGACCAACCGGGGGAAATCGAGCCAGACCTCCGGTAGCAGCGACTCCTGTCGGCGGTAAAAGTCGAGCAGGCCGAGCAGAAAAAAGCGGGCCTGGGTCGTTTTGACGGTATCGGGCAGGCTCGTTTCGTAGTAGGACATGCGATAAAAGTGCAGGGTAGGTATCCGGCGAAATTCGTTAAAGCCGGAGCGGACCCACGCCCCCAGGAGCAAGCGGGCCTGGCGGTAGCGCGGCAAAGCGAAAAATTCTTCGCTGGCGGCCTGGTTGACCTGAAAGAGGTCGTTAGAAGGGTTCAGGCTGACGATTTTGGTTTCCTTTAAGAGGGTCCAGAGGAAGTAGAGGCGGCCCAGTTCTTCCATCTTTTTGGCCGCTTTAACGTCGCCTGGCTCTTTGACGCTAAGCCCCTCGTTCAGTTTCTGGTAATCGCGTTTGCCCGGTTCACCCGAAACCAGGGCTTTGACTTTGTTCTGCTCGAAATAGCGAGTAATCCCGACCAGGTCAGCCAGCAGGCTATCGAAACCCGGTGTAGTGGGTGGGGCCGGTTCGGGGTCGGTAAAAGGTTTAAGGGTATCGCGTTGGAGATAGGCTTTTTCTTCCGCCGGGGTGGGTTGGAAAAGGCCCACCGCTTTGGGGTGCAGCAACAGGTTGACCGGGGAGCCGTAACTGCCGACCATGGTTAACTCGTTTTTGTAGGGGAAATTGAACTCGACCCCGTAGGTATGGACCGTGGCGTAAACGGCCAGCAGGTTGCCCACCAGTTCGGCCTGGGTCTGCTCGGTCACTTCTTTGCCATAGCGATTGACCATGGTAGCGCGCCAGGTTTCCAGGCTGACCAGGCCGCCCATGCGTTTGAGATGAAATAGGCCTTCCCGGCCCGCCGGGGAGAGTCTTTCCAGGGCTCGTTTAACGGCTGCCGTGTCGTTGAAGGTTTTGAGCAAATCCTGTTCGAGTTGGGCCCGTTTGCGTTGGGTATCCAGGCCCCGCGCCGCCGCCATCACCTGTAACGCCCCGACCGAATAGCCCTCCAGGATTCGTTTGAACGCGTAAGGGGGTAATTTGCCCAACGTTTCCAGGTGTGGCGATAGGGGTCGCTGGCCGGGGCTGGCATCTTGCAGTTTATCTAGCTGGTCGAATAAGAGTTCAAAGATATTTTGCATAAATTCTATTAATCTAATCTGCTTAAGAAATAATGCGCGGTTCGTAACCTTTTTTGGTAAGGAATTTGACGAGTTCCCCAAGCTGGGCGTGGTCTACCAGCACTACCGCTGGCGAGATGCGCCGCACCACCGCGAATTTCAGGGGTGTAGCCGATAGGGCTTCCTCGAGGATGGACGGGCTGGCACATTCCAGCAAAGCAACATTCCGGTGGACCACGTTTGGCCCGCCTTCCCAGGTGGTCGCCCCTTCCAGGGTGGGGCTGCTGTTAAATTGTTTCAGGTCCATAAAATTCCTTTCAACCCCGGTTTTAACCGGCAACTTTTACCTTATTCTAAACTAAAATCTTTTCTAAAAGCAAAGTCATTGACTCTCCCACAATGGTATAGTGTAAGATTTTTACGACTTTTTAATCGGCTTTAGATAAAGGAACTTTTAACAATGTTGCAACTGGACCTGAAAAAACAATACAAACCACTCTTTAACCCGCCGTCTGCCGGGCCGGTCCTGGTCGAGGTGCCGGAATTCCAGTATTTGATGCTGGACGGGTCGGGCGACCCCAATAATACCGCCGAATACCAGCCCAAAGTTGAAACGCTTTACAGCGTAGCCTATACCCTCAAATTTATGTTGAAAAAGGCCGGGACGGTAGATTACGGGGTCACTTCGCTGGAAGGATTATGGTGGGTAGAGGATTATGAGAGTTTTAGCATGACTGACCGGCGCAACTGGCTCTGGACCCTGCTCATCTTGCAGCCGGAACAGGTCACGAATGGGCATCTGGCCGCAGCTGTGGCGGAAGTCGAACGCAAAAAAGGGCTCGAACTGGCCCGAAAAGTCCGGCTGGAGAAATTGGCGGAAGGGCTGGTCGCCCAGGTAATGCACCTCGGTCCATATTCCGCCGAGGAACCGACCGTCAGGGGTTTGCACGATTTTATAACTCAAAACGGTTACGAGCTAACGGGCAAACACCACGAAATTTACCTGAGCGACCCCCGCCGCGTTGCACCTGAGAAGATGAAGACGGTTATTCGCCAGCCGGTGAAACGTCCCGGCAGTTAGGCGCTTTTGTGGGCAATGACGGTGATTTCCACGTCAAAGCCGCGCAAGACCGCCCCGACCGTCGTCCGCACCGGGTAGTTCTCGTCAAAATAGGTCCGGTAGACCTCGTTCATGCGCTGGAAATTATCCATGTCGCTCAAATAAACGTCTACCCGCACCACCTGGCTCAAATTCGACCCGGCAGCTTCCAGGATGGCCTTGATATTGGCAAAGACCTGGTGGGTCTGGGCTTCGATAGAAGGCTCGACCTGGCCGGTCTGGGGATGGCGGGGGATTTGCCCCGCCACGAAAATCAGGTCACCCACGACTACCGCCTGCGAGTACGGTCCGGCGGGCGTCGGCGCGTTCGAGGTAGAGATTATTTGCTTCATCTTGTTAAAGTTGTCCTTTCATTGGCTTAAAAATTTGTCCGGTCCGCTTTTATTCAGGCTAGTTGGCTGGTAAAGACATAGCTGCCGGAGCCGATGTTGTAGGTCGCCGCGTTCCCTTCCTGTTTTACGAATTCGATACCCGGCACCTGGGCGATGGACTGGCCGCCTTCCTTGACGTTGTCGGCGCTGGTGGTTGGGATACTTACCGTCGCGGTCGTATTGGCCGGGATGGTCAGGTGCAGGGTGAATTTGTCCCCTTCGGTCTGCCAGGCGCTGCTGATAAGGCCGGTCAGGGCCTCATAGCTGGCCTCGACCGAAGTCAGGCGCGGGTCAACCTGGGGCCGGACGATGCTGTGATAAAACCCCGGTTTTTCAGGGTCGGTATCAATCCCGGCGACATACTGGTAGAGCCACTGGCCCACCGAGCCGAGCGAGTAATGGTTGAAGGAGTTCATGGTCGGGCTCTGGAAACCTTTTTCTTTAGTCCAGCCGTCCCAGCGTTCCCAGATGGTCGTTGCGCCCTGCTCGATAGAATACCCCCAGGAAGGGAAAGTCGTCTTGAGAAGCAGTTCGTAGGCGACATCGCTATAACCGTTTTCGGAAAGGACCGGGCAGAGGTAGCCCACCCCCACGAACCCGGTCGAGAGATGCCCGCTCCGCCGTTTGATATTGGCGACAAGATGTCCGGCAGCAGCTTCTTTGAGGTGGTCGGGTATTAAATTGGCTTGCAGGGCCAGGATGTAGGAAGTCTGCGAATCGCTCGTAAGGTGCCCGTCCTCGCTCACGAATTCGGCTATAAAAGCGGCCTTGATTTGCTCGAACAGTTCGGTATAGCGGGCGACCTCGGCTTCGCGACCGATAGCCTTTGCCATTTTTGCCATCAAGGTAGCGTCGTAAGCCCAGTAAGCGGTCGCCAGCAGTTCTTTAGGGGTAGCCTGGCAGGCCGCCATCCACTCGCCGGGGTTGCGTTGCTGGTCAATATCGGTGACGGTTTCGGCGTTATCCAGGGCCAGCCAGTCGCCAAAGTTGTTAACGAGGTTGTTGGCCCGGATGAAATTCGGGTTGGGTTTGTGCAAATAGCGCATCCAGGCTGCCATCGCCTCGAAATTCTGCTCGATAACGCGGGTGTCGCCGTACATCAAATAGACGGTCCAGGGTATGATTACCCCGGCGTCACCCCAGGCCGGGGCCCCGTCGGCCAGATCGACCATGCGAGGCGCTACGTCCGAGAAACCGCCTTCCTCCGACTGGCCGTCCACCACGTCATTTATCCACTTCCGGTAGAAGTTTGCCAGGTCCATGTTGTAGGTGGCCGTCCGGGCGAAAATCTGGGCGTCCCCCATCCAGCCCAACCGCTCGTCGCGCTGGGGGCAGTCGGTCGGGACGCTGACGAAATTGCCGCGCTGGCCCCACCGGATATTGCTGACCAACTGGTTGACCAGTTCGTTAGAAGTTTTGAGGGTGCCGGAGCGCGGGGCATCCGAGTGAATCACGCGCCCGGTTACCAGTTCCAGGTCGGGAGTGCCTTCGTAGCCGCTCAATTCCACGTAGCGGAAGCCGTGGAAGGTAAAGTGCGGTTCGAAGATTTCCTCGCCCGCGCCTTTAGCAATGTAGATGTCGGTCTGACGGGCCGAGCGCAGGTTCAGGGTGTAGAGGCTGCCGTCGGTATCGAGCATTTCGCCAAAGCGCAATTGGAGGCGGGTTCCCGCCGGGCTGTTGACCCGTAATTTTACCCACCCGACCATGTTCTGACCCATGTCAAAGATGGTCTTGCCGTCCGGTTGGGGTAATATCGCGATAGGTTTTACATCCTCGGTAACCTGTATCGCCGGGGCGCAATCGGCCAGCAGGTTTTCGGTCGGCCCGCCATAGGTATTGACTGCCGTCCAGGCGCTATCGTCATAGCCGGGACTGGCCCAGCCGACTAACTCCTGCCGGGCGTCGTAGAGTTCCCCGGCCAGGAAGTCCGAATAGCGGATGGCCCCTTTGGTAGTAGCGCGCCACTGGCTGTCGCTGCCGACGACCTCAATTGTCCCGTCGGTGTACTCGACCACCAGTTGCGCCAGCAATTGCGGTTGGGTGCCGTAATAGTTTTTCATAGCGTCCCAGCCGATATGCCCGGCGAACCAGCCCAGACCGAGAACCGCTCCAAGGGTATTGGCTTCGGGTTGGAGCAGGCCGGTGACATCGTAGGCCTGGTAAAGAAGCCGTTTGGGATAGTCAGTCCAGCCCGGCGCGAGATAGTCGTTACCCACCCGTTGACCGTTCAGGTGCAACTCGTAGACACCCTTGGCTGTCGCGTAGATACGGGCGCGGGCAACCGGTTTTGCGAGTTGGAAGTCCCGGCGCAAATAGGGGTCGGCTTCAAGCGTGACCGTAACCGGGACCGGGTCAACCTGGTTGAGGCGAATAGTTGGTTCTACGGTGGTTTCACCCGGCGCGGTCCCAATCCATTCCCCGGTCCAATCGCTTTTCGCCAGCAAACCCATTTCGAACCAGGCCGTTTCACTGAACCCGGACACGTTTCCCGCTTTGTCCCAGAGGCGGACCTTCCACCAGGCCGTTTGGCCCGATTTCAGGGGCGTCCCGGCGTAGGCGTGGTGGTGGGTCTGGGAGGAAGTTACTTTGCCGCTATCCCACAAATCGGCGTCGTTGGCGGCAAGTTTCTGGGGACTGCTGGCAACCAGGATTTGAAAGGCGGTCTGGCGTTGGCCGCGTTCCTCCGATTCGACAATCCAACTCAAACGCGGGTCCGGCACTTCGAGGCCAAGGGGATTTTTGGTGTATTCACACCGGAGATTTGCAATTTTAACGGTGCTGGCGGCGTCGCTCGCAGTCATGGGGGACATTCCTTCCATTTAAGAATTCTTTGGTTTATGGTTCAAGGTGCGAAATTAACATAAGCTCGAACCTAAGGTACTACAACAGAATACCTAAGTAAAATTTGTCCGTTATTCAGTTAGGGCTAAATACTAACTACTTGAGCTATCCAGAATATTAACTCCGATATTCAGCTAAGGAGGAAAAGCAATATAGGGTAAGGCCATAAACCTGTCATTCCGAGGGAGGCTGTAGGGGCGAAACAATGTTAAGAAAGTAGACCAGACCGAGGAATCCCAGCGCCAGTGGCGAAAAGTCAGGCTGAGGATTTTGCCAGGTTCAACGTGAATCAGGTCGAAGCCTGATTCAGCCTGAGATACGGGCCAGTTTTGGACTTTACGGTACGCGACGCGCGAGATTCCGTAAGCCGCCGTTAGATTGAGGTAAATCAACTTTCTTAAAGCGGCTTACGGAATGACAAGTTTGTGCTCTGGGTCTTATCTTCTAGTAAACTATGGCCTATAATTTCAGGAAAAAGCGTTCTGGCCGGTAATAGCCTGGCCGATAATCAGGGTATGAATATCGTCGGTACCTTCGTAGGTGTAGACCGATTCCAGGTTGTTCATGTGGCGGCTGACCGGGTATTCCAGGGTGATACCGTTCGCGCCCATCACCGAACGAGCCTCGCGGGCGGCCTTCAGAGCTTCGCGGACATTGTTGCGCTTGGCAACCGACACCTGGACCGGGTGGACCTGTCCGGCGTCTTTCAGGCGGCCCAGTTGCAAGGCCAGCAGTTCGGACTTGACCAGTTCGGTCGCCATAATCGCCAGTTTTTGCTGGACAAGCTGGAACCCGGCTATCGGTTTGCCAAACTGGACCCGGCTTTTGGCGTATTCGAGGGCGGCTTCGTAAACAGCCCGGTGGGCTCCCGTCGCGCCCCAGGCGATGCCAAACCGGGCCTCACTCAGGCAGGATAGGGGGCCGCGCAATCCAACCACTCCCGGCAGCACGTTCGTGGCCGGAATCCGGCAGTTATCGAAGTAGAGTTCGGAAGTCACCGAGGCCCGGAGCGATAATTTATGTTTGATGTCGCTGGTCGTAAAACCGGGCGTGCCTTTTTCGACCAGGAAACCCCGGATACCTTCCTCGGCCCTGGCCCAGACCACCGCCAGGTCGGCCACGCTCCCGTTAGTAATCCACATTTTAGAACCGTTCAGGACGTAAGTGTCGCCTTCCAGCCGGGCGTTAGTCAGCATGCCGCTGGGGTCGCTTCCGTGGTCGGGTTCGGTCAGGCCAAAGCAGCCGATAACCTCACCTCTTGCCATGCGGGGCAGCCAGTTTTCTTTTTGTTCCTCCGAGCCGAAAGCCCAGATGGGGAACATCGCCAGCGAGCCCTGGACCGATACAAACGAGCGAAGACCGCTATCTCCGGCCTCAAGTTCCTGGCAAGCCAGCCCGTAGCTGACCGCGCTCAGTCCGGCGCAGCCGTAACCTTCCAGGTGCATCCCCAGGAGCCCCATCTCGGCCATTTCTCCGATAAGTTCGCGGGGGAAAGTCCCGGCCTCGAAATGTTCGCCGATAACCGGGTTGACCTTTTCGCGGACGAACCGCCGGACGGTGTCGCGTACCATGCGTTCTTCTTCATCGAGCAAGGAATCGAGGTTGAGAAGGTCGGTGGGGGAGGGCATTTTGGGCCTGGAAGCGGTGTTGTGGGCGGTCATTTGAAACTCTCTTTCTTTAGCAGCAACCTTGCTTTTCTACCGGGCGAGCGCCAATGCTCACGGCATTTCTACTTTAATCAAGAATCAAGCGTATTTCATTATACCAGCTAAAAGGGCTTAAATCCCGGCCCTGACCCGGCCTGACCAATTGGACGGTTTTATAGGTGGAATACAGAACTTTTTTAGTAGCGAAAACTAATAAAAATTTGGGGGTGTGGCGCGGTAAAGGGCTTGCAAAAAGCTAAACATTTCGGGTTTGGAGGTATATAATTATAAAAACTGTCCGGCGGAGTTTGCCAAAATTTTGGAAGGATTGTAGGCTAAACCCAAACCGCCGGACCCTGCCGCAGGTTAGCCGGGTAAATTTGCCGGGTTGGTGGGAATTACTGCTTATATTTAATGGATTGTGTCAAAGCCGCCGGGCCTGGGACTGTCCGGCGCAAAACGGTTTTAACCAGGGGGAACGCGTTAATGGAAGACCAAAAAGTGTGGGTGATTGTGCCGGTTAAGGCCCTGGTAGAGGCGAAATCGCGTCTTTCCCCGGTCCTGACCACCGCCCAGCGCCGCAACCTGGCCTTCCAGATGGCCGGGCATACCCTCTGCGTCCTGCAAACCCTCCAGAAAAAGGGCCTTATCGCCGGGTTCGTCACGGTCAGCCGCGACCCGGTTGTCCGAACTTTGACCCAGAAATATGGAGGAGTCTTTTTGCCGGAGAAGATAAGCGGCACTTCCCCTGATGTGGCCTTGAACGCGGCCCTGACCCAGGCAGCCCGTTGGACCACCGCCACTTATTCCCCGGACGCCCTCCTGATTTTGCACTCGGATTTGCCGTTTTTGCGCTGGGAAGACCTGGCAAACCTGCTGCGGCATGCCCAGGCTCAGCCCGGCCAGGAAATTGCCCTGCTCAGCCCTGACCGCCATGGGCGCGGCACTAACAGTCTTTTTTTGCGCCCGCCCGCCCTGTTAAATTTTGAATTTCTCTTTGGGGAAAACAGTTTTAAAAAGTACCAGGATTTTATTAAAGGTGCAGGTTTAGAGCCGACCCTTTACCCCCTGCCTAACCTCGGTTTCGACCTCGATTATCCCGAAGATTTAGCCGCCATCTCCCGCCCCTTTTCCAGCCTTTTACTTAATAGCGACTGCCCGGCCATTTAGGACGCGCAGTCAAGGTTCGCAACTCCTGGCTCTTAGCCTTTTATTTGGAGTTTAAGTAAAGTCTTCCTTTTTGTCATTCCGTGCTTCGCACGGAATCTCCGGTCCGTTGGACAATATTACAATAATTTGTACAAAAAGGCCCCCTCCAAAGGTCTTTGATATATGTTAAAATCTTAACACAAGAAGTGTTAAAAGGCTCTTGACAGTATTACGTCACTATGTTATAACAGTAGTACGTAAGAGTGTTAAAAGGAATGTTGTGAAGGAAAAAACCTACAACTTACGCGAACTGGGCCGGGAAGCCGGTGTGACCGAGCGGACCGTGCGCTACTACATAAAAGAAGGGCTGTTGCCGCCGCCGCAGGGTTCCGGCCCGTTCAGCCGCTACGGCTACGAACACTGGCTGCGGTTGCAATTTATCAAACGCTTGAAGGACGAGTACCTGCCTTTGAGCGAAATAAAAAATTTGCTGGATAGCCGCTCGACCTGGGAGCTGGACGAACTGGCCCGGCAAACCGGAATTACCCCGACAGGGGCGGCAGGGGCGGCAGGCGATATTTCTGCCAAAGGGCAAGCGGTAACAACAGCCCAAACGAGTGACCCTCTCCGGGCCTTTTTAGACGGCGGGAGTGGCCGGGCGCGGCTGTTGCGCGAACAGATGGCAACATGGCCCGCCGCTTTGGACGAACCTGCTTCTTTGTCCAGTCCGGTTTCTTTTGAGGCTGCGCCAGCTCCTTTTATGGATATGGCGAACTTCGCCGCCGGGTCAGCGCCGGAGCCTTTCGCAGAGAGGGCAGAAACGGCTGGGAAAGAGGAAGTTGGCGACTCCGCGCCCGAAGAAGAACCTGATCTGCTGCTTAAGCCGCCCGCTCCGCCCTTATACGCCCCGCCAAATGCCGCTCCCAGGGCTTTCTCGTCCCAATCGTTTAGGGCCGGGGCACCCGGCATGGCTTCGGGAAGCGTGCCAATGCCGCCAAGTGTACCGGGTGCGGCCAATCGGCCCGTTCCGGCGCCGCTGCGCTCTATGAAAATGAGCCGGTTCGCGGCCCCGGCGAGTGAAGCGGCTTACGACCGCCCGGCTGAAAGTATTGAACCAGTAACGGCATCTGTAACTCCGCCGGAGCAAGCCCCGGTTCCACCGCCGCCCGCACCCCTGCTGGCAAGGATGGCTGCGCCCCTGGCTCAACTTCCGCCGGAGAGTAACAAAGAAATCGAAACCGTCACCGGTCAGACCTGGGAACGAATTGAGGTCGCGCCGGGGGTCGAATTGCACATTGAAAAAAGAATAGCGGATACCCACCGCCCGGCCCTGGCAAACCTGCTACAGGCGGCCCGCCGGTTGTTTGGACCAAAGGAGATTTAGAACCAGATGAACGTTGATACCGCCCGGCTGACCTATCCCCAGCGCTGGATACTCGCCTCTCGTCCCAAGACTCTACCCGCCGCGACGGTCCCGGTAATTGTTGGAACAGCCGCCGCCATTAAAGACAATGTTTTCCAGTTCGGCCCGGCCCTGGCAGCCCTAATTGGGGCGCTTCTTATCCAGATTGGGGCTAACTTCGCCAACGATGTCTTCGACTATAAAAAAGGGGCCGATACCGCCGAACGGCTCGGCCCCACCCGCGTAACCCAGGCCGGGATGCTGACGCCCGCCCAGGTCTACGCCGGGATGGTGGTGGTCTTCGGGCTGGCAACCCTGATCGGGATTTACCTGGTGGTGGTCGGTGGCTGGCCGGTGGTGCTTATCGGGGTCTTCTCGATACTGGCGGCCCTGGCCTACACCGGAGGACCGTTCCCGCTCGGCTATAACGGCCTGGGAGATATATTTGTCTTTATCTTCTTTGGATTGGTGGCGGTCTGCGGCACCTATTACGTTCAGGCCGGTACGGTCGGGGCCCTGGCCTGGTGGTGCGCCCTGCCGGTCGGCTTCCTGGCTACCGCTATCCTGGTAGTCAACAACCTGCGCGACGTCAAGACCGACCGGATAGCCGGGAAAAAGACGCTGGCGGTCCGCTTTGGCGAGACCGGGGCCAGGGGTGAGTACGCCGTCCTGGTCATCCTGAGTTACCTTGTGCCGCTGGGTATCTGGTTGAGCGGGGCGGCGGGTCCGGCGGTTTTGCTGGCCTGGCTGTCGGCTCCGCTGGCCTGGCCGCTCTGGCAGACTGTCTCTCGCCTGGAAGGGCGCATCCTGAACAAAGCCCTGGGCGGCACCGCCCGCCTGGAACTGGTCTATGGCATCTGCCTGGCCGCCGGGCTGATAATCTCCCGGTTCTGAAACCGGGTTTGAACCAGAATTTAACCGGAACAACTTAACCGCCGGTCCTGCCCTTTTGGACCGGCACGACACCCAATTTAACCCTATAACAATCCAAGGGCGTCCGGTTGCGCGTCAAAGCACCCGGAAACGCTCGTAATAGTTCGATTAATTGTGTTACTCTAAAAGCGACACAAGGAGTATTTGCTATGCCTAAATTTGTAATTGACCAGTTGGATTACGGCCTGTCCCAGGCTTACGGGTCGCAAGTGCTGGCCGGGAGCGCCTTTGCTTTTGTTGCGCCCCAGGCTCAGCCGAACGACACCTTACAGGCCGGGCTGCAAAATTTTTACGGAATACCCGCTGCTGGCACTCGCCGGGTGCTGCCTTTGCTGCCGGACGGCCTGACCTTCCCCGGCTTCAAAATTAAACCTTTCAAACGGCTTTTCGACCTAGTCCCGGTCCTGGTGACCGACAAAGAAATCTACCGCGCCGCGAAAGACCGGGTCCGGTTGCTGGTGGTAACCCCGGCCTGGCTCTACGGTAGCCCCGACCATCCCCAACCCACTACCGCCAACCTGACGATTGAAAATAACGGGGTAGTTTTGCGAAATCCGCCGGTGCAATTAAACAGTGATGGGCTAACCCTGGTAGACCTGGGGGCTTTGCCGCAGGGGCATTACCGGGTTTACTGGCCCGGCACCAATGAGAATGACGATACCAAACCGGCAGAATGTGAATTTAGCAGTGTCGAATATGTCCTGGCTCCCTTGCAGGCGACCTTGCAGGGTTACGAACTGGCGGGCAACCAGTTAAGTTGCCGCATAAAGGTGGAGCGGTTTAACGAGCCGTTAAATGAGCCGGTCCAGCTAGAACTCTGGAGCGGGCCGAACCGCCTGGATAGTAATAAAGTTAAGCCGGAGATGCCCGGTATCTACCAGACCCGCTTTAAGGTCAAGCCCAAAAGCCAGGAGCGGTTGGAAGTGCGGGTCAGCTACCAGGATCTGGTTGCGACCGCCGTCATTCCCAACTCCACCAGGGCCGAGCGCCAGGAAGTCCTTTTCAACCCGCTCGGCAGCGAGGTAAAACTGAGTTTACAGCCCGGACCGGCCACTCGCGAGGTGCGGGGTCTTTACCTGGGCAGTGGCGGGGCGGTGAGCAATACCCCGGTGACCCTGGCCGACCCTGCTCCCGATAGCAGGGTAGCGCGACTGCGCTGGCATTCCGCTGCCCAGGCCGCGCGCCTGCTCGTCCTCGATTTGGGTGGAAAAGTGGTGGAGGACCGCGACCTGGGCCAACTGGCCGCCGGGACCGAACTGGAAGTAACTGTGCCCGCGCCGGGCGGTTTCCTGGCCCTGGGAGCCTGGTTTGGCGAGAAAGCCTGGGAGGGCTGGTCTTCGCTGGTGGTGCCCTCCACCGGGCAGGTCGAACTAAAAGGCCCGTCCACGGTCCGCCCCGGCCAGACGGTCGAGTTTAATATCGCTACCGGAAGTCCGGCGGCGGTTTATCTGCTGGTGCGGGATAGCCGCCTGGCCGGGGCGACTCCCCGGGAGCGCTTGGCGGCCACCCTGAAAGGCGGCTTTGAGGGCGCAGCCAAGTGGGCTACTCTCGGCTATCTTTCCAAAAAGGTGAACGAACTGGCCGACTGGCCGGACCTGACACCCCGCTACCGCACAATGGCCTTTGGTGGGGCGGTTCCCTCCCCGGTGCGGGCGATGATGCCTATGGCAGTCCCGCCTCCCGCGCCCGGTTCTATGCTGGCGGGTGGCCCGGTCATGGATATGGCCGCTGTTCCTGACCTGGCTAGAGGGGGGGTGATGTACAAAGGTGGTAAGGCCGCCGAAATGTTCATGGACTATAACGCCGCGACTACCGGTCCGGCCCAGGGCGAAGGCCCAGGCCAAGCGACGGTGCGGGAGGATTTCGCGGACGTGGCCTATTGCACGGTCCTAAAGACCGGGCCGGACGGCCAGGCCAGGGTCAGTTTCAAACTGCCCGAAGCTATCACAGCTTACAGGGTCGAGGCTTTCGCTCTGGGTGCGGGGGGTCGCGAGTGGGCATATACCTCGGAGAACCTGGAGGTAAACCAACCGCTCTGGGCCGAGTTCAAACTCCCCGCCTTCGTCTATCCGGGCGATTTGGCCCCGGCTGTCCTGGAGGTGAATTGTAACAGCGGCAAATTCAGCCTGAAACTACTTTGTGATGGCCGCCCGGTGGCTTTCAAACTGACTGGGGCCGCTCAACTTAACGCCGACTCATTCCAGGGGCAGCGGGCTAAAGTGACTTTTGAAGCAAGACCGGGGCGGTGGCGGGCCGAACTGCGCGACCTCGTTTCGGGCGAATACGATGTCTCCGAACGGACCGTCGAAGCCCTGGGCCGCTTTACCAGCCTGGCCCGCCGCTTCCAGGTGCTACTCGCCGGGCAAAGCCTCGACCTGGCTGCGGCGGGGGCGGTCCAACTGCGAGTGCTGCCGTCGCTCGATACCCCTTTCAAGGTCTTGTGCGACGCCACGACCGATTACAGCCACCGCTGCTGTGAACAAACGGCGTCTAAACTGCTGGCCGGGGTCGCGGCCCTGGTCGCCGCCGGAAAGGATGACCTGTCGAACGCCCAGTCTAAATATCGCGACGTTGTCCTGGCCGGGGTGGCGCGGGAAAGAAAGATGTATCTGCCGGGGCGCGGGTTTATGATGTACCCACCGGAGGAGTCGGGCGGCAACCGGGAGCCAAACGATTACTGGGGCAAACTGGCGGCCCGGCACCTGGGCGACCTCTCTTACCTGGGCGGGCCGGCCTTCCAGGATCTCGACTCCGACATGCGTGAGGCCCTGAAAGAGTTACAAACGATGGGCGAGAACGCAATGCAGGCTTACCGGATACCCCTGGTGCCTGAAAAAATCGAGAGTGGCCGGGACGCTTTCCAGGTAATCCTCAAAAAAGGCCGGAAACAGGCCGAAGCCCTGGCTTACGCCCGCGCCTCTCTGCAAAACCAGGGAGTCGCGTTTGGAAAGGGGGCGGTGCTGGGCCGTGAAGAAAAAGCCTACGCGGCGGCGACCCTGCTGGCGGGTGGGGTCCAGTCCGACCTCCTGACCGCTATCAAGGCGGCCAACGACCTGACAAAAGACCTTAACGGAGAAGGACGGCTCTACTCGACGGTTGACTCGGCGGCCTTGATTTGCCTGTTGCTCGGCCTCAAGGGGGCCGGTATCGGGACGGATGGCGGCAATAGCCGCTTGAAACTGGACGGTATCGAGATGCCTTTGGCCGAAGCCCTGGCAAAGAGCGCCAGCGGTGAGGTCCGGCACCTTGAGGTCGTGCAGGGTACGGCGATGGTCGAAATCACTTCTGAAATCGTCGAGGACTGGAACAGTTTCCGTGACGAAATCCCGGTGAATGTCGAACTGGTCCGGCGCAACCGCAAGGGTTCGTCCATCCGGGTGGGTGATACGGTGGACCTCGTGGTCAGGCTGCGCGAATATGTTCCCGGCCACCTGCTCCACGTCTGCCTGCCGCCTTCGCTGTCGTCGCTGGAAGGTGGCGGGGAGGTCAAGAAGTTTTCGCTCGATTTCACGGGACGCATCGAATTGCGGGTGCCGTTGCGGGCGACTGGCTTCACGCTTGGGCAGGGCGAACACTGGGCGGTTCTCGTCCGCAACATGTTTAACGAGGAACAGGCCGGGACGCCCGGTCTGCTGCTGGCCCAGGTCAGCGCCGACTAATTTTCGGTAATATAAAAAGCCCGGTCTGGCATTGTTCCAGGCCGGGTTTTTTCATGCAGAAAAAGCAGGGAACTACCTGCCAGGTTAAGACGTCCCTTAATCAGAAAAATATCGCGCTTGCTTTGCTGATAAATTCTTTTCTCGCCACCGGAATTTTAAAATTAATTATTAAAGAGTTTGCCATATGTTTAAGAATTTAAGGCCTATTCCAAAACTTCTGGCCGGGCTGGTTATTTTTGTTTGCCTGGTCCTGACACTGGTCGCCTGCGGTGACGAAGGAACAACCCCTGTTTTAACACCGGGCGCGGTGCCATCCATTGGGCCTTTTCCATCTGCGAATATCGAGAGTGTTAAAAAGCAGTGGGAAGCTAGCCTGAACCAGTCCCGGCAGAAATGGGAGGCTAAAAATATTACCAGCTATGACCTGCAACTGGCCTTTACCGATACTTCCTGGAAACCCATCACCCTTTTCCATGTTACCCTGAAGGATAACCAGGTAGTCGAACATACCCGGCAGCTTATCAGTTCTTTTGCAGGCCCGGAATTAACTCCCGGCCCGGTCGAAACGAATGTTTTAGCCGCTGGTTATACCGTACCCGGTCTGTTCGATTTAGCGCAAAGCCTGGTAGAAAGCAATTGGACCGAGGGCGAAACCATTTTTAAGATTCAATTTGACTCCGAATATTATTTTCCAAGTAAGATTTACCTCGATAACGAGCATTACACTGACCTTCAGAAAGTCTGGGAAGTGAAGATGTTTAAGCCACTTTAGGGGTAATTCTAGAGGTTATTCAACCGAGGGGGACCGGGGTATGGGTGGGGGTTTCTATATCGGAGTCTTTGCTGCTGGTTTTTTTGGGTTTGGGCTGGAAGTGACCGAGCATGGTCTTGATTACAAAAGCGGCCAGCCCAATCGAGATAATCATGTCCCCGATGGAATAGACATTTGAATCAAAAAGAGGCAGCGGTATATAGAGTACATCTCCCATCCAACCTAACTGGCTGGCGGCGGTGAGCGGGGTGCGGTAGGAAAGTTCGGAATGTTCGGCGAATTTCTGGGCGATACTGGCGACGGTTTCACCGGACGCCAGGCTCAACTTATCGAGGTCAACCGGGATAGCGCCCTGGTTCTGAGCGATTACGACAATATTACAGGCTGTCCCGATAATAATCAGCCAGAAACTCCACCCGTACTGCCGGTTATAGAGCAGGCCCAGCAGCAGCACGGACATTGAAATCATATAGATTAAATTGCCGTTCTGGACCAGCCAGGGCCAGGCTGCCAGGGGGGTAGCGAGAATAACCAGTTGGACCGCCAGGCTGAGCAGGATGAGCGAGAACCCTTGCAGCTTTAATTCGGCCAGATTGGTAATTTTACCCTTCAGGATAAACCCGACAATGATTCCGATTGCAATCCCAATAAATAACATTAAGCTGTTTCTATAAATTATCTGGAAGCCCAAAAAGGAGAGTTTTCTTTTTGGCAGATGACAATAAGTTCAACCCTGATTTTATATTGTAGATATTATTACAAATCGTGGGTTAAAGCAATTGGAAGAAACTCCTATTTAGAGCGGAAAGCGAGGGCCGGTTCGCTACTGGTGACCGGTACATTTTTGCCGGTCTGGTCCGGTAAAAGGTCGCTCAGTTCGGGGTAGGTCTGGGGGATTTTATGCATAACCCGCAGGAAAGCGTCCACGACCCGCGCATCCCACTGGATATTGCGGCGGTCGTTCAGGATGGTCAGGGCCTTGATAATCGGCATACCTTTGCGGTAGGGCCGGTCCGTCGTCATAGCGTCAAACGAGTCGGCAACGGCGATAATCCGGGCGCCGAGCGGGATAGTTTCTTCGGTCAAACCTTGCGGATAGCCTGTGCCGTCCCACGATTCGTGGTGGAAAAGCACATCGTTGACGCCGTCTTCGTAGAAAGAATATTTCGCCAGGATTTTAGCGCCGGTTTCGGGGTGTTTTTTCATCTCGACCCATTCCTCGGCGGTAAGCGCGCCCGGTTTTCGCAGCACGTTATCCGAAACCCCGATTTTGCCCAGGTCGTGGACCGTCCCGGAGAGGGCAATCTGCTCGACCAGCTCGTCGCTCAGACCCAGTTCCTTGCTGATGGCCCGGCAGTACCCGCCCACCCGCATCGAGTGGCCGAAGGTGTAAGGGTCGCGGGCTTCCACCAGTTCGGTGATTGCGATAATGGCCTGGGTGGTTTCGTTCTCAAGGAGGCGTAAACTGCGGTAGGCGTTCTGGTTCACGATGATAGGGAAGGCCAGCAGCAGGCAGAAAATCGGTGACTGAATCCAGATTACCGCCAGGATAATACCGAGGGCGGGGAGGGTCAGGTCGAGTAAAAGGGTGCTGCTGGTATTGAGTTTCCAGATTTGCCAGAAACTGGCCGAGCGGCTGAGCGTGATAACGAGGTCGACCAGGCCCACATCCAGCAGGTAATATACCAGGATGACGGTGGAGGCGGTCACCAGGAAGTTAGGGTCATCAATCCGTTTAATATCTATCCCGCTAAAGTAGACGATAAAGGCGGGGACAGCGGTGATTATAACGCGCTGGGAGATATTAAAAAGCCCTTTAATAAAACCGGGCCGGTGTTTGATAGACTGGTCTATCGTAATGGAAATTAGCGAGACCATTATGGCAGCAAAGGGTGGCAGCAAAAAGATAGCGGCGATATGGACTGTCGGTAAAGGTGTTACGCCGTAGTTTTTATTGGTCTTAAAGATATAGCCGTCTGCGATGGTTGCCAGGATGAGTAAGTAGGCGACATTGCTTATGTTCAGGGGCTGCTTTTGTTCCAGGCAAAAGCTAAAAGCGCAAAGGGCAATTACAAGGGCAACCAGCAGTAAAATGTAAATACGGGTGACGAGATTAAATTTATGCATCTAATGAATTTGCTGCCACAAAATCTGCGAAATTCCACTTCGAAAAGAATTATAATAGATTTATGGAAAGAAGGAAAGAGCTAAAGGAGTACTTTTAGGTCTATGAATCAAAAATGCTAATCTCCTCTGGCACAAGGAGGATTAGCATTCTATTTTCAGCACTTTGAGTTCTGCTAATTCGACTGAACTTAACGAGTTACAGCCATTTAGCAGCGCCGGAAGCAAGGGCCATCGAAGCCAGGGCGCTAAGGGCGATCAAAACACGGACAGCACGGTACTTCAACCATTTAATATCCATCACCATATCCTCCAAAAAATAAAAATATTCAATTTCAACTAAATTTATGGTTGAACCTAAACTATTCCAAATTAGCCTGGTGAGCCTTAAAGTTGTTCACGGCTAAACTGTCTTTCGAGTGCCAGAATATAGCCCGCAGTGTACCCAAAGCTAGGTCACGCTTATATTTGGACTCTTTAATTAGGTTCGTTTTTTTGGATTTTCAAACCAGAGACCATCGAGCTTGTATACCCTGATTTGATGTGAATCCCCGAGTTTTTGGTGTAATACGAGTCAATCAACTCTATTACTTTCTGTGATTAAGATAACATTTTTGCAATTTTCTGTCAATAGGGGAAAGATTGCATGTATAGAAATGTTTTTTAATGTAATAAATGTGCCTAAAAAGTAAAATTAATATTTGATAAGTTATTTTATAGAATTTTTTATGACAAGTGGTAGTTTTGGGAGTCCGGTAGCCCCCTTTGTCTCGCCAAAATAAAAAAATAGATTAATAGAGCTTTCCAAAGCCCCAAATTGGCCTTAAATATTTAAAAGGTTAGTTTTTTCACAAATCCCGAAGTGTAATCTGCGTCATTGTAAAGCGTATAACCCGGTGCTATAATTTTTTAAGTTCATGTGTATCCGCTGAAGAAGTAATTATTAATGGTCGTTAAAAGTAGCGTACAGACACTATTGGCTGACGATTTTGTCCTCACGAAAAGGGCTTTGTAATTGAGTGAATTTAACCAAGCCAGTTTAATCGGGTTAATTGAACGGTGCCAACAGGAAACCGAAAAATATCTTCGTCACGAGACCTACGACCCCCGCTTCGGTTTTGAAATCTGGCGGCGCGCTATTGTCGAGCGGGACGAAGCGGCCTGGGAAAGCC
>Ga0097679_1000664_pt1 | contig 55344 bp, 55 predicted proteins | sample ThiBiot_500_biof_2_FD_72848 | JGI IMG/M metagenome (GOLD analysis project Ga0097679, IMG submission 72848) | Wastewater bioreactor microbial communities from Cape Town, South Africa - Thiocy_cont_500_biof - 1398105538000 (version 2) (version 2) ...
CTTCACATCCAAATCGGAGGAATCTCGCGATCGTTTAGCCTCGGCCCCAAAAAATCCCGGGCCCCAGGGATTCCGCGCACGCCGATCGCGCAACTGCGCCACGCGAATCGTGACCGGAAGATGCGATTGCGATAGATGCGTGCCGTGCCAGTGAATCGATCCGTTCTTCCCGTTGGTATTTCAGTCGGTGCGATCGTCGACCAGGCGCTGGACCTTGTTGCGTCCGGCGGCCTTGCCGAACTGACGCTGCGGCCGCTCGCAACCAGCCTCGGCGTCAGCGTACCGGTGATCTCGACGCGCATGGGCAGCAAGGAGCAGTTGCTCGAAGGCGTGACCCAGGCGGCGCATGCCAGCGATCTGGCGTTCTTCGGGAAATGGCGCGCCCTTGCGGACGCGGTTGGCGCTCCGGATACCGCCGCACGCGCCGCGATGGCGGAACTGGCCCTGCGCGAATGGGTGACCCGGGAACGGCGCCACGTCGTTCTGCTCATCGAATTGGTCCATGATCGGGCGTTGCGGCCCGATCGGCTGCCCGCGCTCGAGCATTGGCTCGACGATGCCGGCCGGTTCTGGGCCGAACTCATATTCGGGGATGCGGCGCTGGCCGATCTGGCACTCGGCTATGTGCTCGACGAGGCGGGCTTCTCGCTCGGCGCCGACGACAGCCCGAAATATGCGCTGCTGCGCTCCCTGTGCCTCCGGCGTTTTGCCGGCGGCATATTCCCCGGGGCGGATGCCGGGGAGAGCGGAACGATCGCTTCGCTGATCGGCTTGCTCGACGCCGATGTGCCGCCCACGACACAGGAAGGAGATGCGAAGCGCCAGCGGATCGCGGGCAGCGCCGCCGACCTGATCGTCTCGCAAGGCATAGAAAGCGTGACGCACCGTTCGGTCGCGCTGGCCGCAGGCGTGCCCGCTTCCACGGTCGTCTATCATTTCGGGGGGCGCCCGGCATTGGTCGTGGCGGGGCTCCACGCCGTCATCGCCCGTTTCCACAGCCGCCGGAGCGATATTCGCGCCGGGCATGACGGCGGGCAGCCGAACGACACCAGCATCCAGGACCTGGTCAAGGCGACGTCGATGATCGCGCTTGCCAGCGCCCGCGAGCCCAGCCTGTTGCCCCATGCGCTCGACATGCGGCGCCGGCGCGGCGAGAATTGGCGGGCGAGCGATATGGCGCCCATGGGGATCGGCATCGGAGCCGGCTTCGATCGCGCGGCTGCGCAGGTGCTGTCGATCGCCGCCTTCGGCATGGGAATGATCGGCATGGCGCGCAAGATACCCGATCGCACGCACTATATGCGCGCCTTCGCCGCCCTCGAAGCCTGGCGCATGCGATCGCCCCGCTGAGCGCGCGGAGTCATCGAAACGGCATAACCCGCTGATAGGCGCCGTGCCGGAGTGCGCGGGATGGCGGATCGGGAAACACTATCGCGCACGCGCCTCGTCGTGCTGTCGCTGCCCTCGCTGGCCTTTGCCGGCTACGACCTGGCCCGGCGGGTCTTCCTGGCGCCCTATCTCTCCGGCGAGCTCGGGCTCCAGGTGAGCGTCGTCGGCTGGCTGGTGCTGCTCGCCAACTTCGCGCCGATCCCGGCCGAGCTGCTCGCGGGATCGATGGGCGATCACGGATCGAGCCGGTTCGGGCGACGACGACTATGGATGATCCTGGGTACGGCCCTGGTGCTGATCGGCACCGCCGCGCTGCTCGCGCACGGCGCCGCGCCTTCGATCGCCTCGCTAGCGATCGCATTGGTCGCATCGGTGGTCGGCTGGGCATTGTGCAACGTCACGCATGGCGCCTGGGCGCTGGAAGCGGCGCGCGATGGCCAGGCCCGCGGACGGATATTCGGCACGCGAACCCTGTTCGGCATCGCCGGGGGCATCGGCTTCTCGGCGATCGGCGCGCTGCAGGTCCCCGCCTGGTCCTCGCCCTTCATGGCGATCATGATCTTCGTCGCCTGCGGGGCGCTGGTGCTGCATGCCGCACTCATCGCGCTGGTGCCGGATCGTGCGGCCACGCCGGGCAGGTGGCGGCTCGCCGGCCTGCTCGCCCCGCTGCGATTGCTGTTCGCCAATCGCGACAACCGCCGGCTGGCAGCGCTGTTCGCGCTCAATGGCGCGCATGCGGCGATCACCACGACAGGCTATTTCTACACGGTCAACGATGGCCTGGGGCTGCGCGGCTGGGCCCCGGCCGGGATCCTCGTCCAGACGATCTGTGCCGCCATCGGCATTCTGGCGGCGATGCGCATCGCCGCCAATCTGAGCCCGCACACATTGCTGCGGCTGACGCTCTGGGCGAATCTGGTTCTGGCGCTCGCCCTGCCGATGCTGCCGGCTGGTTCCCCGGCTGCGCTGATGCTGTGGACCATACCCTTCGGCCTGACCTCCGCGATCGATTTCATGGCCCTGCGGATGCTGCTGGGCGCACGGCTCGATGCCGCGGACGCACCCTCGGGGAAGCGCGCCGCGGCGCATTATGCCGGATTCCACCTGCCCTTCAATCTGTGCGGGGCCGCCGCTTCGGGCCTGTTGTTCACCGGCTATCGCACCCTGGGGTTCGATCCGCGCGCGATGCCCGCGCCTGAACAGACGTTCGCGCCGGTGCTGCTGGTCCCGAGTCTCGCCGCAGCGCTGATCACCCTGGCTTCACTGCGGATCCTGGCGAAGGAAGCAAATTCAACGCCCTGCACGAACCCTGGCGCATCAACTGAACAAATGTAATTTCCCTGTCATGCGAAAACCCTAGGGCGACCCTCGTATCCCGCCGAATCGGTGGTACTTCCAGGGGGATTGCGAATGAAGAACGACCTGCTTCGCGTGCTGATGGCCAGCGCGGCGACGATTGCGTGCGGCTTCGGTATGACTGAACAAGCGTATGCCCAGAACGATAGCGCTGCTCCCGTGCAGACATCGGAGGCGTCCGCGGACACCGGCCTTGCCGACATCGTCGTCACCGCGCAGCGCCGCCAGGAAAAGGCGCAATCGGTGCCGATCTCGATCACGTCGGTCAGCGGCCAGACGCTGGAGGACAGCGGCTTCACCTCGCTCACCGACCTGCAATATGTCGTGCCCGGCGTGCAATATGACCCCACGCAGGGCGCGGCCTTCCAGATCCGCGGCGTCGGCAGCACCTCGTTCGATTTCTCCAACGCCAAGTCGGTCAACGTCGTCGTCGACGACGTCGTAATGGACGCCCAGCGCGACAATGGCCTGATCGGCCTCACCGACATCCAGCGCGTCGATGTGCTGATGGGCCCGCAGGGCACGCTGTTCGGCAAGAATTCCACCTCGGGCGTGATCGCGATCACCACCAACAAGCCGGTGATCGGTCAATTCTCCGGCACTGCCTATGCCGCCTATGGCGAGCGCAACGACCGCAATGCCAACCTGACCCTCAACGTGCCGATCAGCGATCAGGCCGCACTTCGCCTGTCCGCCTTCGCGCTGGGCCAGGATGGCAAGGGCCGCTATGTCGTGCTCGACCGCAATCTGGGCCTGGTCAGCGAATGGGGCGTGCGCGGCAAGCTGCTGTTCCGGCCTGCCCCCGCGCTCGAACTGGTCCTTGCCGGCGAGTACACCCACCATATCGACACCGCCATCCGCGTGCCGGTGGGCGGCCCGGCCGGCTCGACCTATGCGCCCGCCGCCGCGCTCACCGCGGCGCAGATCGCCCTCGGCGTGATCCCGGGGCCGGAGAATGCCGACAGCGCCGATGGCTCGCTGGGCCACAACACCACGACCAACAAGGGCGGCTCGCTCCATGTGAACTACGAGATGGGCCGGCACACGCTGACGTCGATCACTGCCTATCGCGAAACGACGTTCGATAACGACACGCCCGCCGATCTGCTGCCCCGCAACATCTATGCCTTCATCCCGTTCAACTCGGGCCGGCTGAAGACGCACAAGTTCAGCGAGGAGATCCACTTCGCTTCGCCCGCGGGCGGGACGTTCGAATATCTGGTCGGCGCCTTCTACAACAAGCTGAACGCCAGGCAGACCCAGCTGCAATGGGGCACGCTCGGCGCGCCTTTGCTCTCGCCCGCCGGCGTTCCGTCGCCGACGCTCTACGCGTTGACCGGTGCATTCGATCCCATCACCAAGGCGATGCTGGGCAACGCCGTACTGTTCGACGCCGCCAACGAGACGGCGGCCGCGTTCGGCCAGGTCAAGATCACCCCGGCCCGCCAGTTCAGCGTGACCCTTGGCGGCCGCTACAATTATGACTGGAACCGCCAGACGATCGGCTACATCAATATCGATCCGGTTCCGATCACCGGCTATTCGCCCGTCTTCGTCGCCACCAGCTCCGGACCGACCGAGGCATTCCGATCGGGATCGAAAAAGGGTGGCCGCTTCACCTATCGCATCGCGCCGCAGTTCACGATCAGCCGCGACGTGATGCTCTATGCGAGCTATGCCACGGGCTACAAGCCGGGCGGCGTCGCCTTTGTCGGCAACCGCTACGATCCCTATAATCCGGAATCCGTGAAGAGCTGGGAAATCGGCCTGAAGAGCGAGTTGTTCGATCGCCGCGTGCGCTTCAACATCAATGCGTTCGCGTCGAAGTTCACCAATTTCCAGGCGACGATCCTGACTCCGGTGAGCACGGGTGTCGGCGGGTTCATCCTGGCCTCGGCGATCGGCAACGCGCCGGGCCTGCGCTCGCGCGGCGTCGAGGCGTCGCTGGCGATCAAGCCCGCGCGCCAGGTCACGCTCGGCGGCTCGGTGACCTACACCGACGCCGTGTTCACCGACTATGTCGCCAGCCCGACCGCCAACTATACCGGCACGCGCCTTACGAACGCGCCGGAATGGCAGGCGAGCGTCACCATGGACTATGCCGACGAGATCGGCGCGGGGCTGAACTTCAAGGCGCATCTCGACTATGGCTATCGCAGCCGCACCCAGACGGTGACGGGCGCGATGCTGGGCGATATCCTTGCCCCGCCGGTCAGCAACCCGGACGGCACCAAGACGCCCAATTCCACGTACTCGCTGATCCCGGGCTATGGCCTGCTCAACGGCCGGATCAGCCTGGCCAAGGTGGATGGCGCGGTCGAGTTCGGCGTCTATGCCCGCAATCTGCTGAACACCTATTATTCCACGGGGTGGCAGATCTACGGCCCGCTCGGCCTGCTCCATTACACCTCGCCGAACGCCTATCGGACGCTCGGCGCCTTCGCCAAGATCAACTTCTGACGCGCCTTCGCCCCTCCCGGCCATTCAGCCGGGAGGGATGCGCACGCCCCGATCCACCAAGGACACCCGACATGAAGAAATTCGCGACCGGCCTCGGCCTGATTGCCGCCTGCGCCGCCGGTGCAATCGCCACCTGCGGCGCCGCTCAGGAAGCGCCCCGCACCGACGAAGTGCGGCTCAACGAAATCCAGGTGATCGGCACCCACAACAGCTACGCGCAGGGCGTCGACCCGCAGCTGCTGGCGATGGTGGATGCCTTGCTCGGCCCGAAACTGGCCGCCTTCGCCAAGGCCATGCCAGAGAAGATGAAGGCGGACTGGCAGGAATATCACCCCAATTTTACCAGCATGAGCGAGGGGCTGAACTATCGCTACACCACGCTGACGGACCAGCTCGACGCCGGGATGCGCAGCCTCGAGATCGATATCAACAACGATCCCCAGGGTGGCCGCTACGCGCGGCCCGCGGGTCTTGCGGCGCTGCGTGCCAAGGGCGTGAAGGACAGCCAGATGCTGCCCTATGACGCCACCGACATGGAAAAGCCGGGCCTCAAGGTGTTCCATGTCGCCGATCTCGACGTGCGCTCCAGCTGCAACCTGTTCACGCGCTGCCTGAAGCAGCTTCGCGCCTGGTCGGATGCCCATCCGGACCATGCCCCGATCTTCATCCTGGTCGAGGCGAAGAGCGATGCCCTGCCGATATTCCCCAACGCGACGCCGCCGCTTGCCTTCGATCGCGCCGCGTTCGACGAGATGGACCAGTCGATCTTCCGCGAGATCGGCCGCGACAAGCTGGTGATCCCCGACGATGTCCGCGGGCACCATCCCACCCTCGAAGCCGGCGTGCTGGCCCATAACTGGCCCACGCTCGCCAAGTCGCGCGGCAAGTTCGTCTTCCTGCTGCTGACCGCGATGGATCCCAAGGCGCTGGCCGCCTACCATGCCGGGCGCGAGAATCTGGAGGGTCGCGCGGCGTTCCTGCGTGCCACGCCGGGGCAGAGCTATGCCGCGTTCCTTCTGCTCGACAATGCCGATGTCCGCGCCCGGGAAATCCCCGAACGCGTGAAGCAGGGATATCTCGTCCGCGCCCGCGCCGATATCGAGACCTACGAGGCCAAGGTGGACGACCCGGGTCGCGCCAACCGGGCCTTTGCCAGCGGCGCCCAGATCGTCTCGACCGACTTCTACAAGCCGGGCAACGCCTATGGGACCAATTATGTCGTGCGGCTGCCGGGCGGCGGCGAGGCGCGCTGCAATCCGGTCAACGCACCCAAGGCCTGCCGGCTGCAACGCTGACCGGTGATCGAATGAAGAGCGAAGCATCCGCTCCCGAGCGGGAGCGGATGTACGGCACCGGCCCGTGAACGGCCATTGTCGGGGCGCGCGCCTGCCCGGCTGCTCGCGCCGAACCCGGCTCGGCGGCGCGGCGCCCTTGCGAAAGGTGCGGCATGAAGGCCCTTCGCAGCCGGCCGTCGCGCATCGGCATTTGATCGATTGGCTGGGGCGGAAGGATTCGAACCTTCGGTACACGGTACCAAAAACCGTTGCCTTACCACTTGGCTACGCCCCAGCGGGAAGCGCGCTTATAGGGACTTAGGGCAGCCGTTCAACCCAGCCATGCGGGTCCGGCGCGGTTCCGCGCTGAATGCCGCCCAATTCCCCCCTGAGCTTCTCGGTAAGGATGCCCGGTCCGCCGTTTCCGATCATGAACTCATAGCCGCGGCCACGCACCTTGCCGATCGGCGTGAGCACCGCGGCCGTGCCGCAGGCAAAGGCTTCGCGCAGCTTGCCGCTCTGGGCATCGGCCTTCCACTGGTCGATCGAATAGCGCTCCTCGCGCACTTCGATTCCCTGCGACCGTGCCAGGGTGATCAGCGAATCGCGGGTGATGCCGGGCAGGATCGTGCCGCCCAGCGGCGGCGTGACGATCGAGCCGTCGTCCATCACGAACATCACGTTCATGCCGCCCAGCTCCTCGACATAGCGGTTCTCGACCGCATCGAGGAACACCACCTGGTCGCAACCCTGGTCGATCGCTTCCTTCTGCGCGACCAGGCTGGCCGCGTAATTGCCGCCGCACTTGGCCGCACCGGTCCCGCCGGGGGCCGCGCGCGTATAATGTTCCGAGACCCACAGGGTCACCGACGGCGCGCCGCCCTTGAAATAGGCGCCCGCCGGCGAGGCGATCACCATGTAGAGATATTCGCTGGCCGGCTTCACCCCCAGGAACACTTCGCTCGCGAACATGAACGGACGCAGATAGAGCGAGCCGCCCTCGATCTCCGGGATCCATTTCTGGTCGATGCGGACGAGCTCGCGGATCGAGTCCAGGAACAGCGCGTCCGGCAGCGGCGCCATCGCCATCCGCTCGGCGGATTCGCGGAAGCGGCGGGCATTCTCGTCCGCACGGAACAGCGACACGCCGCCATCGGGCAGGCGATAGGCCTTCAGCCCCTCGAAGATCTCCTGCGCATAATGGAGCACCGCGGTCGCCGGATCGACCTGGATCGGGCCGCGCGGCAGGATCTTCGCATCGTGCCAGCCCTTGTCGGCGCTGTACTTGATCACCGCCATGTGATCGGTGAACACCTTGCCGAAACCCGGATTGGCGAGCACCGCCGCACGGTCGCCGTCGCTGACCGGATTGGGATGCGCCTCGAACTCGAAATCCAGGGTGGTGGTGTCTTGCATAGCACTCGCCTTCGACTCTGCCGGACCGGCTTGCAGCGGGTTAGGCGCGGTGGCAGAAAGCGTCAACATGGCTGCCCCAATTCCTGCCTCCCCGCTGTTCCTGCGCGAGCCCGAGATCCGGCGTGGCGTGGAGCTGCTCTACTTCGGCTATGCCCATCTGACGCGTTCGATCGACGCGGGGCTGGCGGCACAGGGCCTGGGCCGCGCGCATCATCGCGCGCTCTATTTCATCGCCCGCAAGCCGGACCTGACGGTGAGCGAGCTGCTGGCGATCCTGGCGATCACGAAGCAGTCGCTCGGCCGGGTGCTGACCGAACTGGCCGATCGCGGCTTCGTCGAGACCCGCACCGGCGATCGCGACCGGCGCCAGCGCCTGTTGCGGCTCACCCCCGCGGGGGCGAAGCTGGAAGGCGAGCTGTTCGATGCGCTGCGCGAGAAGATGGCCAACGCCTATTCGAGTGCCGGACAGGGCGCGGTGGGCGGCTTCTGGGCAGTGCTCGAAGGGCTGGTGCCCGAGGAAGAGCGCCAGCGGGTGGCGGCGCTGGGCCGCTGAACCGCACGAGCTGCACGAGGCCGCGCGCCGGCCGCGGCCACTTCCTCACCGCCGCCCCGGACCTGCTCGGGGCGGATCCCGCTTGGACAATATCGGTCCTCCATCCAGGACGGCCGGCGCGCGCTTGCAGTCGCCTCATCAATATAGCATGATATATATCTTGCTATATTGATGAGGCCCGAACGATGGCGGACGTGCTCGAAGATCTCGGCGACCTGTTTCTCGGAAGCCGCCTGAAGCGCCTCGCCGAACGCCTGCAGGCGGGCGCGGGGCGCGTCCTGCGCGACGTGGGACTGCCGATCCAGCCGGCACAGTTCCCGATGCTCGCGGCGATCGATCGCTATGGCCCGCTCACGGTCGGACAAGCAGTGGAGGCGCTGGGCGTCAGCCAACCCGTCGTCACGCGCACGCTTGCGGGACTGGTCGAGATGGGGCTGGTGGAGACGACCCGCGACGAAGCCGATCTTCGCCAGAAGACGATCCGCCTGTCGAGCGCCGGCGAAGCGATGATGGCACGGGCCAAGCCGATGATATGGCCGCGCGTGGATGCGGCCGTGAAACAGCTCTGCGCAGACCTGAACGGGTCGTTCCTCGACCAGGTGGGCCAGATCGAGACGGCGCTCGACCGGCAGTCTCTGGATGCCCGCGTGCGGGACATCCCGCAGGGGCTGAATATCCGGCCCTATTCGGACGATCTCGCCGAGGCTTTCCACCGCATCAATGCCGAATGGGTCCAGGCGATGTTCACCCTGGAGGAGAATGACGTCCAGATCCTCACCCGCCCGCGCGAGTTGATCATCGACCGCGGCGGCGAGATCCTGTTCGTCGAGACGCCCGATTCCGGAGTGGTCGGCACCTGTGCGCTGATCAAGATCGAAGAGGGCGTCTTCGAACTGACCAAGATGGGTGTCAGCGAGGCGGCGCGCGGCCGCAAGGCCGGCGAATTCCTCCTTGCCGCGACGCTCGATCGCGCCCGCGAGATCGGCATGGAGCGCCTCTATCTGCTGACCAACCGCAAATGCGCGGCTGCCATCCATCTCTACGAGAAGCTGGGCTTCGAGCATTCGGGGGAGATCATGCGGCTATATGGCGGCCGGTATGCCCGTTGCGACGTCGCCATGGAATATCGCTGGTAGCGCGGAGCGGCGCTGCCCGTATCGCCACAGTTACGGAGCTTCCCCGCGCCCGCTACCCTGCTGGCTCATCGGCTTGGATTTGCCTCTGTCCGTCACTGCCCAAGGTCCGGGAGCATCTGCTCCCGTCCGAACCCGGATCAGCTTCGCCGCGAACGCGGCGGGCACCTTTGGCATGTGAGATCAAGACAAGCTATGCCGGACGACAAGTTCGAGCTCGTCGCCTGCGCGCGTGATGGAAGCATCGCGTCGTCGTGCGAGCGGACGCCCCCCAGCCTTACGCCACCTTGAACCCTTCCCGGTTCATCGCCAGCGTCAGCGCCTTGTTCTTCTCGTCGCTCAGCTGGGCGCGCAGCATCGGGAACAGGCGCAGTTCCTCTTCCTCCATATGCGCCTCGATCTCGGCGCGGAACCGGCGGACCTTGGCGATCCAGTCGGGCGAAGCCGTGGGCATATTCTCCAGTTCGTAGAGATGCTGCTTCACATAGCCATGCTCCTTGGTGAGCTGATCGGCGGCATCTCTCTGCCCGGCCTCGCGCAGCGCCGGATAGATCACATTCTCCTCCTCCACCGCATGTTTCATCAGCGCATGTTTCAGATGCGCGAGCAGCAGGTTGCGCCGGGTGGAGGAATGCTCGTCCGTGGCCTCGATCTGGCCGAACACCTTGCGCACCGCCTCGTGCTCGGTGGCGAGCGCCTCGTCCCAATTGCCGGCGAGCAGGCTGGGCGCCTGCACCACGGCCTTGCGCCCGAGCAGCGCCAGCATGCCCAGCGCCATGCCGCCAGCGGCGGCGCCGGCGATCACGCCGAGATTGTGGGTGGTGCTCGTCCGCTTCGATCCGGTGAAGCGGCCCTTGCTGTCGCGCGTGGCGGTGGTGGTCGTCATGGCCCTCGACTCCGATGTTACGCCGTCGCCGCAACAACGAAGGGAGGCTATGCGCGTTCCGGTCAGCGCCGGGCCGCGGCGGCCATTTCGGCACTGCGACGCGCCGATGCGCCGAGCGTGGCGCGCAGCAGCGCCGCGAGCGCGTCGTCCGCGTCGAGCACGTCGAGCCCCTTGCGCGTGGTTCCGCCCGGGCTGGCGACCTGCTCCACGAGCGCCGAGGGCGGCAGCTCGGCCTGGGCGGCGAGCAGCCCCGCCCCCTCCACCGTGGCAACGGCGAGCCGCAGCGCCTGCTCTTCGCCGAACCCGATCGACACCCCGCCCGCCGCAAGCGCATCGATGAAGCGATAGACAAAGGCCGGCCCGCAGCCGGCGAGCACGCCGAGCCGGTCCAGCCCCGCCTCGTCGCCCCATTCGACCAGCCCGAGCGGCCGCATCAGCGCGTCGACCGGCGCGCTGTGATCGCCGGCCAGCCCGACCACGCCCTTGCCGATCGCGACCGGCAAATTGGGCATCGCGCGGACGATGCCCCCTGCCCGGAACCGGCCCGCAAGCGAAGCCAGCTCGACGCCGGCGAGGATGGAAATGAGCAGCGGCACCCTGGCGATGCGCGCGCCGTGCGCCTCGGCCACCGCATCGATCTGCTGCGGCTTCATGCCGAGCATCACGGCATCGGGCAGCGGACCGTCGGGGAAGGCCCTGCCCTGGCGCACGCCCTGGGGCAGCGCGCGGTCCTGGCGGTTGACGACGAAGACCCGCGCGGGGTCCACCGTTCCCGCATCGATCCAGCGGCGGAGCATCGCGCCCGCCATGTTACCGCAGCCGACCAGCCAGAGGCTGGCCGGGGGCACCGCGCTCACGCCTCGCCCTGCGTTTCGATGAGCGCGGAGGCCAGCGCGTCCTGCGGGGTCTTGCCGCCCCACAGCACGAACTGGAACACGGGGTAGAAGCGCTCGCATTCGTCGATCGCGCTCTCCACCAGCAGCTCGGCCTGGGCCAGGCTGAGCGTCGGCTCCTCGCCGTCGATCAGCGCGGCGTGGCGGAACAACAGGATGCCGCTCTGCGACCAGAGCTCGAAATGGCCGATCCAGAGCTGCTCGTTGACCAGGCCGATCGTCTCGTAGACCGCCATGCGGCGCTCGTCGGCCACGCGGATGTCCGGAAAGGCGAGGAACTGGAGCACGCCATCGTCCTCGCGCCAGATCGCGCGCAGCTCATACTCCGTCCAGCTGCCCTTCACCTTCGCCACGATCTCGTCTTCTTCGCGGCTGTGCGTCCAGCCATGCGCGGCGAAATAACTTTCGAGCATGTCGATAGGGGCTGCGTCGTCGCGGTCGAATTCCGCTTCGTCGAGCATCAGTTTCTCCACTGGGGCCGGATTGCTTGGGCAGAATCTGCCAACCGCATCGGGCCCGCACAAGCGCGGGGTTCACAACCCTGCGCAAAAGCTGTGGACAAGGTGTTTATGCTTGTCCTGCCGGCTTTTTAGGCGATTTCGGCGCCTTGGGCGCGGCCGCCGGCTTGGCAGCGCCGCCCAGCTGTGCCTCGAGCGCGGCGAGGCGCGCCTGGAGCGCCTCGTTCTCGTCGCGCGCGGCCACGGCCATGGCCTTCACCGCTTCGAATTCCTCGCGGGAAACAAAGTCCATCCCGCCGATCCATTCGCGGGCGCGCTCGCGCGCGGCGCCTTCGGTCTCGCGGGCGACGCCGGCCAGCGTGCCCGCCGCGCCGTTCACGAACTTCACGAAATCGTCGAACAGGCGGTTGTCGGTCTGCATTTCAAATTCCTCGCGCGATCACTTGATCTGTATTTCGTCAGCCGGACGCGCGGATACAAGGCTTCCCGCGTCCGGATTGAGCTGGTGGATCTGATAGAGGAGCATGCCGGCGAACGCGATCCAGGCGAGATACGGGATCAGCAGCACCGCGGCGAAGGCGCGGATGCGGGCGAAGAGCACGAAGGTGATCAGCGCGAGCAGGAACAGCGCGCCGAGGATCGCCAGCGCCGGCACCACCTGGTGCATCCCGAAAAAGACCGGCGACCAGACGAGGTTCGCCACCATCTGCACCGCGAAGACGACCAGCGCGGGCCCGCGCAGCGTCGACCCGCGCGCATTGATGATCATCGCCAGCGCCAGCCCCATCAATATGTAGAGCGCGGTCCAAGCGACCGGGAAAACCCATTCCTCCGGCATGATCGCGGGCTTCGCCAGCCGGGCGAACCACGGGTTGGCGCTGCCCGACGGCGCCAGGCGCGCCGAGGTGAAGCCGAGCAGCAGAATGAACGGCACCGTGACCACGGCCCATCGCAGATAGGCGAGCCTCAGCTGCCCCTTCGATGCGATTTCCCTCAACGCGCCCTCCGGTTAGATCCTGTGGGCGCAAGGGCTATGTTGCAGCGCGCCGAAACGCAAGCGTTGCCGTTATGTTTCGCGCGTCGCGGCGATCAGGAATTCAACATTCCCCTCGGGCCCGGTGATCGGGCTGGCGGTGACGCCGACGACGGTCCAGCCCTGCGCGGCAACCCATTCGGACACTTCGCGGCAGACGCGCTCGTGCACCGCGGCATCGCGCACCACCCCGCCCTTGCCCACTTCGTCGCGCCCCGCCTCGAACTGCGGCTTGATCAGCGCGGCCAGCCGGGCGCCGGGCCGGGCAAAGCGGAACGGCACTTCGAGCACCTTGGCCAGGCCGATGAAGCTCGCGTCGCAGACGATCAGGTCGACCAACTCGGGAATGTGCGCCTCGGTCAGGATCCGCGCGCTGGTCTGCTCATGGACGATGACGCGCGGGTCCTGGCGCAGCTTCCAGGCGAGCTGGTTGGTGCCGCTGTCCACCGCATAGACGCGGGCCGCCCCGTTGCTCAGCAGCACGTCGGTGAAGCCGCCGGTCGACGAACCGACGTCGATCGCCACTGCCCCGGTCACGTCCCAGCCGAAATGCGCGAGCGCGTGCGCCAGCTTGATCCCGCCGCGCGACACCCAGGGATGGTCGCGCCCCCGCACGTCGAGCGGCGTCTCCTCCGGGAATTGCTGGCCGGGCTTGTCCACCTTGCGATCGCCCGCGAACACCAGCCCCGCCATGATCAGCGCCTGGGCACGCGTGCGGCTCTCGGCAAGGCCGCGGTCCACGAGCATCTGGTCGGCACGCTGCTTGGGCATGCGCTTCCCTTTAGGTCCGTTTCGGCCCGGCGCAACTGGCCATCATTCCGTCGCAAGGCTTATTGCCTACTAATTCAATGGGAATAAATTGGAGCTCCGGCCTGCCCTCCCGTTGGAGTGCAATTGCAATGAGTATCTTCGCTCCGTTCGACGAACATTCCCCGATCGTCCTCACCGTCCCCGGGCTCGGTGGCTCGGGGCCCTCGCACTGGCAGACGCTCTGGGAACAATCCCGTCCCGATACCAGCCGAGTCGAGCTCGGCATGTGGGACACGCCGCACCGCAACGCCTGGGTGACCAGGCTCGACCAGGCGATCCGCGGCGCCCAGGCGCCGGTGGTGCTGGCGGCGCACAGCCTGGGCTGCCTTGCCGTCGCCTGGTGGGCCGAGCTCTCGCCCCAGCCCTTTGGCTGGCCGGTGGCGGGCGCGTTGCTGGTGGCCCCCGCCGATGTCGACCGGCCGGAGGTGAAGTCCGAGCTTGCCGGCTTCGCCCCCGCGCCGGCCAAGCCGCTCCCCTTCCCCTCGATCACCGTGGCGAGCCGCGACGATCCCTGGATCGGCATCGATCGCGCCCGCGAGCTGGCCAAGGGCTGGGGCAGCTTCTTCGTCGACGCCGGCCCGCAGGGGCACCTCAACGCCGCCAGCGGCATCGGCTGGTGGCACGAGGGGCAGGAACTGCTCGACCGCGTGCTCGATGCCGCCTCGGACCGGTCCGGCCGCGTCCGGACGGCGGCGGATGCGCGCTCGCTGCTCGCGATCAACGCAACCGAAGCCGCCCAGGCGCATTATCTGAGTCGGCATGCATGATTCGGCGTGTGGCCGGTGCTTCCGGACGCACGCCACTGGTAACTGCCCGCAAATCCCCTAAATAGGGAGTGCGGGCGTGGCCGGGTGGCGTACCCTAGAGCGTCACCCGGCCTACCCGCGCCTTTTCCTTTTTCCTTCCGCCAGCGCCTCCGCCCGGGTACACCGGTGTCATGGATCGTCGAGACCTGCTTGCCGCCGGCCTGGCCGGCCCATTGCTCCCGCTTGCCGCCAGGGCCGTGCCGCACGGGCCCCTCGCCCCCGATGCCAGCATCAACCTCTGGCCGGGGGAAGCGCCGGGCCTGCTCGACCGGGCGCTGCAGGATCATGTCGCGGTCCGCAGTGCCGATCCGGGCTTTCCCGATCGCGCGATGGATCATGTCCGCACGCCGCGGCTCGACATATTCCGGGCGACCCAGCCGAATGGCGCCGCGATGCTCGTCATTCCCGGCGGCGGCTATGCCCGCGTCGTGGTCGACAAGGAGGGCTATGAACTGGGGCCGTGGCTCGCCGCGCGCGGGATCACTGCCTTCGTGCTCTTCTACCGCCTGCCCGGCGACCCCTGGCGCGATCCGAGCAACGTCGCCCTGGCGGATGCGCAGCGCGCCATGCGGCTGATCCGATCTCGCGCAGCCGAGTGGCAGGTCGACCCCGAACGCGTCGGCGCGATGGGCTTCTCCGCCGGCGGGCACCTCTGCGCCGATCTCGCGGCCCGCTTCGGCCGCAAGCTCCATGCGCCCATCGACGCCGCCGATGCCCTCGACGCGCGCCCGATCGTCGCAGCGCCGATCTATCCGGTCGTCTCGATGGACCCGGGCTTCGCGCATATGGGCTCGCGCACGCTGCTGATCGGCAAGGAAGCCACGCCCGGCATGGCCACCGAGCATTCCCCCGAGCGCCAGGTCGGTGCCCATACGCCGCCCTGCTTCCTCTGCCATGCCGAGGACGACGCCACCGTGCCGATCCAGAACACGATCGCCCTGCGCGCCGCGCTGAAGGCGGCGGGAGTGCCGGTGGAGACGCATCTGTTCGAGCAAGGCGGCCATGGCTTCGGCTGGGGGCCGCGCACCCTGGGCAGGCCCGCACATGCCTGGCCCGAACTGTTCCTCGCCTGGGCCAGGGGGCACGGCCTGCTGGGCTAGGCTGGAAACGCAAGCAAGCATCTGATCTTCCTCGGTCATCCGCGCTTGCGCGGGGATGACGGGGTTCGCTGAACGAGTCCCCGGACCTGGCGTCCGTGCCCGATATCCGATGCGCGTCCCCGGCCCGGTTGCACGGCGCCGCTGCCCGCTCGAGATTCGTGCGCATGTTATGTTGTATCTTTAACTCGCTTGCCCTATATCCGCGCCATGCCGGTGAGTCTTCCGTTGGCCCGCTTGTGGGGCGGCATTGATGCGCGTCTCGATCGTATCGCGATCGGGATCAGCGGGCTGTGCCTCGTCCACTGCGTCACGACCACCATATTGCTCACCGTGATTTCCTCGGCCGGCGGCCTGCTCAACCCGGCGATCCACGAGGTCGGCCTCACCCTCGCGATCGGCTTCGGCGCCTTTGCGCTGGTCAAGGGCGTGATGTCCCACGGCTATATGGCCCCCGCGGTGGTGGGCGCCTTCGGGCTCGGCATCATGGCGGGCGCATTGTCGCTGCCGCATGGCGATTTCGAGATTTTCTGGACTTTGGTGGGCGTCAGCCTCGTCGCCCTGGGCCATGATCTCAACCGGCGCGCCACCTACTGAACTTGCCGCGAGGGGCCTGCGGGCCTACATCATATCCATGCACGCGCACGACCATCACGAGCATCACGGCAACGACCTGACCAAGGCCGCCCAGGCGACGCTGGAGAAATCCGGCGAGCAATGGACGACGATGCGCGAACGGGTGTTCGAAGCGCTGGCGGGCTTCGACAAGCCAGCCTCCGCCTATGACATTGCCGAGGCCGTCTCGCGGGCGGAGGGGCGCCGGGTCGCCGCCAACAGCGTCTACCGCATCCTCGACCTGTTCGTCGGCGCCAATCTCGCGCGGCGGGTGGAGAGCGCCAACGCCTATATGGCGAACACCCATCCCGACTGCCTGCACGACTGCATCTTCCTGGTCTGCGACAATTGCGGCCAGACCACGCACATCGACGACGATTCGATCACCAAGACGGTGCGCGCCGCCGCCAAGGACATGGGCTTCTCGCCCGAGCGGCCGGTGATCGAAGTGCGCGGCAAGTGCGCGGATTGCGACTGATCGCCCTTCCTGCACGGCGCCTGCACGCAAAATCCACACGCGCAAGGTTCGACTTCCCGGAATCGGAGGAGTAAGGGCAGTCGGATGGCCGATCTACCCAGCACGCCGCTGCTCGATACCGTCGATACGCCCGAGGATCTGCGCAAGCTCGATCCGAAGCAGCTTCGCCAGCTCGCCGACGAGCTGCGCGCGGAAACGATCTCGGCCGTGGGCTCGACCGGCGGGCATCTCGGCTCCGGGCTCGGCGTCGTCGAACTGACCGTCGCCATCCACTATGTCTTCAACACCCCCGACGACCGGCTGATCTGGGATGTCGGGCACCAATGCTATCCGCACAAGATCCTCACCGGCCGCCGCGACCGCATCCGCACGCTGCGCCAGGGCGGCGGCCTGTCGGGCTTCACCAAGCGCAGCGAGAGCGAATACGACCCGTTCGGCGCGGCCCATAGCTCGACGTCGATCAGCGCCGCGCTGGGCTTCGCGATCGCCAACAAGCTGGGCGACAAGCCGGGCAAGGGCATCGCGGTGATCGGCGACGGCGCGATGAGCGCGGGCATGGCCTATGAGGCGATGAACAATGCCGAGGCCGCGGGCAACCGGCTGGTGGTGATCCTCAACGACAACGACATGTCGATCGCGCCGCCGGTGGGCGGGCTCTCCGCCTATCTCGCGCGGATGGTGTCGTCGTCCGAATATCTGGGGCTGCGCAGCCTCGCCAAGCGTGCGATCCGCAAATTCTCGCGCCGCCTGACTGCGGCGGCCGGCAAGACCGAGGAGTTCGCCCGCGGCCTCGTCACCGGCGGCACGCTCTTCGAGGAGCTGGGCTTCTATTATGTCGGCCCGATCGACGGCCATAATCTCGAGCATCTGATCCCGGTGCTGGAGAATGTCCGCGATGCCGAGGACGGGCCGATCCTCGTCCATGTCGTCACCAAGAAGGGCAAGGGCTATGCCCCGGCCGAAGCGGCGGCGGACAAATATCACGGCGTCCAGAAGTTCGACGTGATCACCGGCACCCAGGCCAAGGCGCCCCCGGGCCCGCCCGCCTATCAGAACGTCTTCGCCGACCAGCTGATCAAGGACGCCGAGCACGATCCCCGGATCGTCGCGATCACCGCCGCCATGCCCTCGGGCACCGGCGTGGATCGTTTCGCCAGGGCCTATCCGGACCGCACCTTCGACGTCGGCATCGCCGAACAGCATGCGGTGACCTTCGCCGCCGGGCTGGCAGCGCAGGGCATGCGCCCCTTCTGCGCGATCTATTCGACCTTCCTGCAACGCGCCTATGACCAGGTCGTGCACGACGTGGCGATCCAGAACCTGCCGGTGCGCTTCGCGATCGACCGCGCGGGGCTGGTCGGCGCCGATGGCGCGACGCATGCCGGCAGCTTCGACGTCACCTATCTCGCCACCCTGCCCAACATGGTGGTGATGGCCGCGGCGGATGAGGCCGAGCTGGTCCACATGACGCACACCGCCGTGCTGCACGACAGCGGCCCGATCGCGCTGCGCTATCCGCGCGGCGGCGGCACCGGCGTGGCGCTTCCCCAGGTTCCGCAGCGGCTGGAGATCGGCAAGGGCCGCATCGTCCGCGAAGGCAAGACCGTGGCGATCCTCTCCCTCGGCACCCGTTTGGCCGAGGCGCTGAGAGCGGCCGACACGCTCGAGGCCAAGGGGCTCTCCACCACCGTCGCCGACCTGCGCTTCGCCAAGCCGCTCGACGAGGAACTGATCCGCCGCCTGCTCACCACGCACGAAGTGGCGGTGACGATCGAGGAAGGCGCGATCGGCGGCCTGGGCGCGCACGTCCTCACCATGGCGAGCGACCAGGGCCTGATCGATGCGGGCCTCAAGCTGCGCACGATGCGCCTGCCGGACCTGTTCCAGGACCAGGACAAGCCCGAGCTGCAATATGCCGAGGCCGGCCTGAATGCCGAGAACATCGTCGACACGGTGCTGAAGGCGCTGCGCTACAACGAAGCGGTGGTGACCGACGGGGCGCGGGCCTAGGTCAAGTTCGGCGAGCTTCCTATACCATTCCCGTCATCCCGCGAAGGCAGGGATCCAGGGTCGCAAGGCGGCGTCCCAGATAACTCTGGATTCCCGCCTTCGCAGGGATGACGAGGAAGAGCGGCGAGGGCAGGCTCCCCCCCAATAGCCCCAGGTTATGTCCGTCGAACCTATGTTCCGATGGACAGCCGCATTTGCCCGGACCACCCTCAGCGCCAAAGCGCCATCCGGGGAATATCCAATGCTGAACCGCCGTGCCTTCCTGCTGAGCTCGACCACGGCGCTGCTCACCGGCGCCGCCGTGGCGAGACCCCGGCTGGTCGCCGCGAAGCAGCAGAGCGTCCGCGGGGCGAGCGCGCCGATCGAAATTGTCGACGACGAATGGGGCACGCCGCACATCCGCGCCGCAACCATCCCCGATGCGTTCTTCGGCCAGGGCTATGTCGTCGCGCGCGACCGGCTGTTCCAGATCGACTTGTCGCATCGCCGCGAGATGGGCCGGCTGGCCGAAGCGTTCGGCGCGCGCTTCGCCAGGCACGACGCCAATGCCCGCCTGTTCCACTATCGCGGCGACATCGACGCCGAGCTGCGCCGGGTGCCGGCCGATGTGCTGGCCTGCGCCCAGGCCTATGTCGCCGGCATCAATGCGCGCATCGACGAAGTGATTGCCGATCCCTCGCTGTTGCCGCTCGAATATCGCATCCTCCAGATCGTCCCGATCCGCTGGGACCTGCGCGACCTGGTGCGTGCCCGCGAAGCCTCGAGCGGCAATGTCGACGACGAGATCCGCCGCGCCCGCCTCGCCGCCCTGGGGTTGCTCGATCTCGACGCGATCGTCGCCCCGCTCCGCCCGGCCTGGTCGATGAAGGTGCCCGACGGGCTCGACGCCGCGGCGGTGAGCGCGGCGGACCTGGGCGTGCTCAACATCGACGGCCTGCCCTGGGCCGAACTCACCGGCCAGGACCCGGCCGCCGCTTCCGCCGAGCGCGCCAATGCCGGCAGCAACGCCTGGACGGTGTCGCCGTCGCGCACCGCCACCGGCCGGCCGATCCTGGCCAATGATCCGCATCTCGGCATCGGCGGCTTCAGCCCGCGCCACATCGCGCACCTGACCGCGCCGGGGCTCGACCTGATCGGCGGCGGCGCGCCCGGCCTGCCCGGCATCATGCAGGGCCATACCGATCGCTTCGCCTTTGGCCGCACCAATTTCCACATCGACCAGGGCGACCTGTTCGTCCTCGAGCTCGACCCCGCCGATCCCGAACGCTATCGCCACGACGGCGGCTGGAAGCGGTTCGACAAGGTCGAGGAAGCGATCGCGGTGAAGGACGGCGCGCCCGTCGCGGCGACGCTGCGCTATTCGGTGCAGGGCCCGGTGCTTTCCTGGAACCCGGAGAAGCGCCGCGCCACTGCGCTCGCCACCATCGCGATGCAGCCGGGCGGCGACGGCGCCTTCGCGATGATCGCGATCAACCTGGCCCGGGACTGGGAAGGCCTGCGCAAGGCCTTCGCCCTCCACCCCTCGCCCACCAACTTCCACTATGCCGATGTCGACGGGAATACCGGCTGGCAGGTGATCGGCTTCGTGCCGGTGCGCAAGCGCGGCGACGGGCTGCTCCCCGTGCCGGGCGACGGCCGCTACGACTGGACCGGCATGCGCAAGTTCGAGGCGCTGCCGAGCGCGTACAATCCCGCCAAGGGCTGGTTCGCCTCGGCCAACCAGAACAACCTGCCCGCCGACTGGCCGCGCGACCGCATCCCCGCTTTCTCCTTCCGCGATCCCTATCGCTACGATCGCATCGCCGAAGTGCTCGCCTCCCAACCCAGGCACAGCCTGGCCGACAGCGTCGCGCTCCAGCACGACACGCTCTCGACCCCCGCCCGCCAGTTCCTCGCGCTCCTGCCGGCGGCGCCCTCGGCCGCGGCCAGGCCGGCGGCCGACATGCTGCGCGGCTGGGATGCGCGGATCGATCGCGACAGCGGCGCCGCCGCACTGTTCGAGGCAGTGTGGCGCGAGGCCGGCAAGCGCATGCTCGCCGCGATCGTTCCGGCCCGCGCCAAGGGGCTGATCAACACCATCGCCCCTTCGATCCTGCTCGACGCGCTGGCCAAGCCCGACACGCGGTTGGGCCCCGATCCCGTGGCGGCGCGCGACGCGATGCTCGATGCGGCGCTGGCCGCCGGCTGGACCGCGATCCGCGAGAAGCTCGGCCCCGATCCCGCCGCCTGGCGCTATGGCACGCTCCACCAGGTCCGCCTGCGCCACCCGCTCTCCGCCATCCCCGCCATCGCCCGCGCCTTCCCGGCGATCGAGGGCGAAGGCTCGGGCGGCGACGGCTATACGGTGATGGCGCGCTGGCTCGGCTCCGGCCCGGGCTGGCAGGTCGGCGGCGGCGCGAGCTATCTCCAGGTGATCGACGTCGGCGCCTGGGACAATTCGCTGATGCTGATCCTGCCCGGCCAGTCGATCGACCCGCGCTCGCCGCATTATCGCGACCAGTATCGCAACTGGGCGAGCGGCCGGATGCAGCCCATGCCGTTCAGCCGCGCCGCGGTCGACGCGCGCGCCGCATCGCGCACCACGCTGCGGCCGGCATGAGGCGCGCCGCCCTGCTCCTGCTCGCCCTCGCCGCCGCCCCGGCCGCGGCGCAGGATCGCGGCTTCGACAAGGCAGTGGCCGATTTCCGCGCCCTCCACCGCGCCGAGGTCGCCAAGGCCGGGATCGCCGGCAGCAGCTTCTACCTGATCCGCGACGGCCGCACGATCGTTGCCGACCATCTCGGCGAGCAGGATGCCGAGGCGCATGTGCCGGTGGATGCGCGGACCATCTATCACTGGGCGTCGATCACCAAGACGATGACCGGCATCGCGATCCTGCAGCTGCGCGATCGCGGGCTGCTGAAGCTGGACGATCCGATCATCCGCTACGTGCCCGAGCTCGCCGGCGTTCACGATCCCTTCGGCGATCCTGCCGAGATCACCATCCGCCAGTTGATGAGCCACAGCGCCGGCTTCCGGAACGGCACCTGGCCGTGGCGCGACAAGGCATGGCAGCCCTTCGAGCCGCCTGGCTGGAAGCAGCTGGAGGCCATGATCCCCTACACCGAGCTACAGTTCAAACCGGGCAGCAGGTTCGGCTATTCCAACCCCGGCATCGTCTATCTCGGCCAGGTGATCGAGCGGCTCTCGGGCGAGGATTTCGAAGTCTATGTCGACAAGAACATCCTGCGCCCGCTCGACATGCGATCGAGCTATTTCGACCGCACCCCGCCCTATCTCCTGCCCCACCGCGCCCACAGCTATTATATCCGCGACGGCAAGCGCGTGCCCGCCCCGTTCGACGTCGATACCGGCGTGACCGTCTCGAACGGAGGGCTCAACGCCCCGCTGCCGGACATGGCGAAATATGTCGCCTTCCTGCTCGGCGACCCGAAGCGCGGCGCCGAATACGACCTGGTCCTCAAGCGGGCCTCGCTCGAGGAGATGTGGCGGCCGGTGATCGACGCGGGCGAGGACTTCACCCAGGGCCGGATGGCGCCGACCACCTGGAGCGGCCTGTCCTTCTTCCTCGACCGGACCGACGGCATCCGCATCGTCGGGCACAATGGCGACCAGAACGGCTTCCGCGCCTATCTGAGCCTGTGCCCCGACCAGCACATGGGCACCCTGCTCGCCTTCAACACCGAGACGCGCGGCGTCGAGAACGATCCCGGCAACCGGAACATGCCGGAATCGCGCATCGCGCTGGCGACCGACAATCTGTGCAAGGCGGCGGCCCGGCCCGGAAAGTGATCAGCGCGCGCGGAGCAGCCGCCCGCTCTTCCCAACGCGCGCGCCGCCCTCATAGGCGGGCTTCCCATTGACCATCACCAGGTCGAACCCCTCGGCCCTGGCGAAGGGATCGACATAAGTGGAGCGCGCCTTCACCTTCGCCGGATCGAACAGGATCAGGTCGGCCTTCGCCCCAGCGCGGATCGTGCCGCGATCGCCCAGGCGCAGGATATGGGCCGGATAGCCGGTGCCCTTGCGGACCATCTCCTCGATCGTGAGCTTGCGATCGCGCACCACATATTCCTCGACCAGCTTGGCATAGGTGCCGGTCGCGCGCGGATGGCGCATGCCCGGGCCGCCATCGGTGGAGAAGGCGACATGGGGATCGACCAGCAGCACGTCCTGCAACGCCTTGTCCTGCGTGAAATGCGCCCCTGATCCGCTCTGCGGGCCGATCCTGATCAGGAAATCGGCATAATGCAGCCCGGCTTCCCCCGCCGCCTGGGCCAGCGTCTTGCCGGCATAGGGCTTGGTGCCGATCAGCAGCGCCTCGGGCCCGCCGCGGCGGGTCATGCGCTGCACCAGATAGTCGCGCAGTTCCTGCCGCCGCTCGGCCACCACCTTGGCATAGTCGGTCGGCGGCAGCGCCCATTTGGGAAAGAGGATAGCGATGCCGGTATAGCCGGCCTCGTACGGATATTGGTCGGCGGTCAGGTCGATCCCCTGGCGGCGCTTCTCGGCCAGATAGGCGAGCAGCTCGCGCGCCCGCGCCTCGCCCTTGCCGAAGACGACCTTGAGGTGCGAGATGTGCGGCCGCGCCGGCAGCGAGGAAGCGATCAGCTCGTCGATCGAGGCCTTGATATCCTCGTCATTCTCCGAGCGCATATGGCTCATCACCACGCCGCCGTACCGCGCCACCACCTTGCCGAGATTGGTCAGCTCGGGCGTCTCCGAATAGATGCCCGGCACATATTCCAGGCCATAGGACAGGCCGAACGCTCCCGCCTTCAGCTCGGCGTCGAGCTGCGCCGCCATCCGCGCGAGCCCGGCGGCATCGGGGCGGCGGACCGAATCCGGCACGCCCGCCGCGCGCCGCAGCGTGCCATGGCTGGAGAGCAGCGCGACATTGAGGTCGATCGCCGCCCGATCGGCGGCCGCCATCCAGCTGCGCGGATCCAGGTCCTTGCCCAGCCGGGGGCCGCTGCCGTCCTGGCCGAGCGTGATCGTGGTGACGCCCATCGCGAGAAAGGCCTCGTAGCTCTCGTCGAGCGGGTCGCCATGGCTGTGCATGTCGATGAAGCCCGGCGCGAGCACCCGCCCCTCGCCGGCGACGATCCGCATCGCCCCGCCCGCGGCCGAGGGCGCCGAAACCTCGACGATCCGGTCGCCGGCGACCAGCACATTGGCCAGGCGCGGCGCGGCGCCCGTCCCGTCGACGAGCAGCACTTCGCGGAACAGGATCTCGGGCTCGGCCGCCAGCGCGATCAGGCCGGGCCAGCTCGCCAGCCCGCCGGCAGCCACCGCCCCGCCAATGGCCTGTCGCCGTGTCAACCGCTGGGTCATCCCGCTCCCCCGTTATTGTCTTGCCCGGCAGGACTATGCGCGGAAGGAGAGCGAAGGCGAATCCCTAAAAATGATTAACCTCATTGCTTCCGCGCATGGGAAGCGGGGATGGGAGCGGAACCCGATCGAGGTCTGACCCAGCCGGTCGCCTGCCCGCGCTTCCAAAGGGGGCCGAAGCCAATTTGCCTTCCCCTATCGATGGTCAAATCGGTCCGGATCGGGACTCGCCTTGGCCACGTATCGCCACTAGACCTCGCCACGTGCTGCAGATGACTTCGCTCCCCGCTTCCGCCCGCCCGCGCGCCCTTGCCCATTGGCTGTTCGCCGTCGCGGCGCTGATCGTGCTGATGGTGGTGATCGGCGGCATCACCCGCCTCACGGAATCGGGCCTGTCGATCACCGAATGGAAGCCGCTGTCGGGCGCGATCCCGCCGCTCACCGATGCACAGTGGCAGGCCGAGTTCGCCCATTACCGGCAGATCGGCCAATATGAGCAGCTGAACCGCGGCATGACGCTGGCCGAGTTCAAGAACATCTTCTTCTGGGAATATCTCCACCGGCTGCTCGGCCGCGTCATCGGGCTCGCCTTCTTCCTGCCCCTGGTCTGGTTCGCCGTCCGGCGCGCGATTCCGCAAGGCTATGGCTGGCGGCTGACCGCGCTGCTCGCGCTGGGCGGGCTGCAGGGCGCGCTCGGCTGGTGGATGGTCCAGTCCGGGCTCAACAAGACCAGCACCGCAGTGGATCATTTCTGGCTTGCCGCGCACCTGCTCACCGCGCTGTTCACCCTAGGCGGCATCGTCTGGACCGCGCTCGACCTGCTGGCGCTCGCCCGCAACCCGATGGCACCTCCCGCCCGGCTGACCGGCCTCGCCACCGGCGTGCTGCTCGTGCTGTTCGTCCAGCTCTTCTACGGCGCGCTGGTCGCCGGGCTCGATGCCGGGCTGGTGACCGACCAATGGCCGCTGATGAACGGCCATTTCTTCCCGGGCGTCAGCCAGACGGGCCAGAGCCTCGGCCATGTCCTCTTCTCCGATCCGGCGGTGGTGCACTTCATCCATCGCTGGTGGGCCTGGGTGGCGGTGGCGGGGCTGATCCTGCTCGCGCGCAAGGTGCGCGCCACGAGCCGCCGCGCCTCGATCGCGATCCACAGCGCCTTCGGCACCCAGATCCTGCTCGGCATCGCCACGGTGATGGCCGGGGTGCCGATCTGGCTCGCCGCGCTCCACCAGCTCACCGGCGCGCTGGTGGTGATCGCCACCGTCTGGGGCGCGCATGTCGCCGGCGCCCGGGCTGCCGCTTGAGCGAGCTCGCGCTCTTCTACGTGACCTTCGCCACCCGCGCGGATGCCGAGCGGGTGGCGGAAGCCGTGCTCGACGAGCATCTCGCCGCCTGCGCCAACATCCTCGCCCCCTGCACGTCGCTCTATCTGTGGCACGGAGCGCTGGAGAGAGCGGAGGAAGTGCCGGTGCTGTTCAAGACGCGCCCGATGCTCGCCACGCGCCTGCGCGATCGGATCGCTGCGCTCCATCCCTATGAACTGCCGGTGATCGAGAGCTGGACCGCTACTGCCAGCGAGCAGGTGGCCGCCTGGGTGGCAGGCGAGACGCGCTGATGCTGCTCGCGGCGATCATCCTCCAGGCCAGCACGGCCGCCTTCGCCCCGCCGCTGGATGCGCCGAGGCGCGTGGTGACCGAACGCCGCGACGGCGCCCGCACCTATCGCATGGAGCGCGATATCCGCTTCGCGCGCGTGGACAAGGGCTATCGCGCCGAAGTGACGCTGCGCGCCGGCATCGGCGAAACCCCGGACAGCAGCGGCGCTGCCTATGAAGCCGGGTTCGGGGCATTTGCCGGCAGCACGATCGTCTTCCATCTCGATCCGCGGGGCGTCGTCGTCGCGATCGACGACATGCCAGCGCTGTGGGAGCGCTTCTGCCGGCGTGTCGCCGAAGTGGCCGCCGCCCGGCATGCCCTGGCGCCGGCGGAACGCGAGAAGCTCGCCGCGCGCATCGCGGCCCCGCTCCGCGCGCTGCCGGTCGAACGCCGGCGCGCGATGCTCGCCTCGCTCGTGGTGGCGGTGATTGCGGACGAGGCGACAACCCCCGGCAGCACGCCGGTCCGCCTGCCCGGCCAATCGGCCTATGGCGGCACGATAGCGCTCGAGGGGCGGCGCACCGTCGTCGCCCTGCCCGACGGCCTGCTCCGCAGCACCGTCCGCGCCGATGCGGCCGACATGGCGTTCGAACGCGTGACCGACATGGATCCCCGCACCGGGCTGATCACCCGCAACAGCAAGACGCTGCGCATCCGGGCGGGCGGCCTGGAGAGGGTCAGCGTCACATTGCTCACCGTGGAACGGGCCGCCGACTAGGCCATGGTATCCCAGTACCCGTCAGCAAACCCGCGCTTTTCTTGACTTTCTCCGCGCGAATCGTCAGAGGGCCATCAACCGCGCTGCCCGGAAGGGTGGCGCGCTTGCGTTTCATACTCGAAAGGTCTCGCCCATGAAGGCGCTGATGAAGACCACCAAGTCGGCCAAGCCGGCCGAGGTGGAGAAGAAGTGGCACATCGTCGATGCCGACGGCCTGATCGTCGGCCGCGCTGCCGTCGTGATCGCCAACGTCCTGCGCGGCAAGCACAAGACGAGCTTCACCCCGCACGTCGATTGCGGTGACAATGTCATCGTCATCAACGCGGACAAGATCCGGTTCACCGGCAAGAAGCTGGCCCAGAAGGTGTACTACAAGCACACCGGCTATGCGGGCGGCATCAAGGGGATCACCGCGGGCAAGGTGCTCGAGGGTCGTTTCCCGGAGCGCGTGCTCGAAAAGGCCGTGGAGCGCATGATCCCGCGCGGTCCGCTGGGCCGCCAGCAGATGCGCAACCTGCGCATCTACAACGGTGCTGAGCATCCCCACGAAGCGCAGAACCCCGAGGTCCTCGACATCGCCGGCATGAGCCGCAAGAACAAGGTGGGCGCATAATGTCCGACAACCGCCAGTCCCTTTCCGATCTCGGCGCCATCGCCGCCGGCGAGCAGGCCGTGGCCACCGAGGCCCAGGCTTCGGCCGACACCCGCGCCGAGGCGTATCTCGCCGGCCAGCTCGACGCACCGTCGACCCCGGCCGTGCTGCGCCAGCAGGAGCTCGACAAGTTCGGCCGCGCCTATGCGACCGGCCGCCGCAAGGATGCCGTCGCCCGCGTATGGCTGAAGCCGGGCACCGGCAAGATCACGATCAACGGTCGCGATCAGGAAGTCTATTTCGCGCGCCCGACGCTGCGTCTCGTCATCAACCAGGTGTTCGGCATCACCGAGCGCGAGGGCCAGTATGACGTCGTCTGCACCGTCAAGGGTGGCGGCCTTTCGGGCCAGGCCGGCGCGGTGAAGCACGGCATCAGCCAGGCGCTCACCAAGTACGAGCCGATCCTGCGCACCCCGGTGAAGCAGGCCGGCTTCCTGACCCGCGACAGCCGCACGGTCGAGCGCAAGAAGTATGGCCGGGCCAAGGCTCGCCGCAGCTTCCAGTTCTCGAAGCGCTAAGCGGTTCTTCACGGAACAACGAAGGGGCGGTCCGGCGACGGGCCGCCCTTTTCGTTTGTGCGCCGGCCCCGACCGCGGCTAGCCTCGCGCCATGGCGCTCGACCATCCCGACACGGTCCGCATCCTGGCCTTCCTCGACGAGATCGGGATCCCGGTGTCTCGGGGCAGGATCGAGGGCGAGAGCTTCCTGCCCGGCATCGAGGTGCGCAGCGGCGGGCTGGTGCTCGATCCGGCCCGGCCCTTTCACCCCGGCGACCTGCTCCACGAGGCCGGCCATATCGCCGTCACCGACCCCGCCGACCGCCCGACACTCTGCGAGGTCCGCGACGATCCGGGCGAGGAGATGGCGGCGATCGCCTGGTCCTATGCCGCTGCCCGCGCGGCCGGCATCGATACGCGCACGCTGTTCCATGCCGATGGCTATCTCGGCGGCGGCGAAGCGCTGGCGGCCGCGTTCGACCGCGGCGCCGGGCCCGGGCCGCCGATGCTGCAATATTTCGGCATGTCCGCCGAGCCGCACCAGGCCGCCGCGCTGGGCCTCCCCGCCTATCCCCGAATGGCGCGCTGGCTGCGCTAGAGGCGCGCCAGCCAGCCGGTATAGTGGACCACCGCGCCGAGCAGCGGCAACGCTACCCCCACCTCGAAGCGGAAGCGCCCATCCTCCTGCCATTCGCGCGCGGCGATGCGGGGGGCCAGCAAACGCGGCATCGGCACGCCGAACGCGCTCCAGCGCCGCAGCACCATCCGCAACCCCTTGTCATCCGAGGGGAGGTCGAAGGCGAAGCGCAGCGGGCCGAAACGCTCCGCGACGCCCTGCCCCGCCTGGCCGAGTTCGCTCGAAAAGGCATGGCCACCGAAATCCCGCGTCCAGCATTCCTTGCCATTCCTGGCCGCGAAGGCGACGCGGAGCGGATAGCTGCCGCTCGGCGGGAACCCCATCACCCGCCCGACCAGCCAGGCCAGGCCCCTGCCTCGGCGCACCTCGCCCTCCCCCTCCGCGCCGGCATCGCCACATAGCGCGTGCATGGCACGCACCTGTTCCGGCAGCCGCGCGAAGCGCGCACCCATGGCCCGCGCGTAGAGCGGATCGACCGCATGCTCGCGCACCGCATGGCGGATGGCCAGGCCGGCGAAGAGCGGCTCGAACCGGTCGAGCGTCAGCAGCCGGCTCGCATCCTGTGCGCCCGGCGGCACGCGACCGGCCAGAATGTCCCCGGCGAGCAGTTCGGCCGCCAGCGTGGGAATTTCGGGCCCGTCTCCGCGATCGGCGATCAGCGTCCAGCGCCGGCGGACACCTGCCCCAACCAGCGTTACCGACATCGCCGATCGGTCGCTCCCGGCCCAGGCGGTGATCCGCTGGAGCTTGTGCAGCCAGGGCGCCGCGCCGCGCAGCGTCCGGAGCCACCCCCAGCGGACCGGCCAGCTCAGCAGCCACAAGGCGAGCATCTGGAACCCGAGCTCGGTACCGGCACGGAAAGTCGTGGCGGGGCGGCCGGGCAACAGTTCCGGCGCCAGCGACAGGTCCGGCACTTCGGCGAGCGCGATCCAGCGGCGGAGCGGGGCCGCCTCTCCTTCGATGGCGAAACGCTCGCGGCGCAGGTCCTGCCAGCCGGTCGCCTGCATCCAGCGCTGGCCGCGCCAGACGCGCACCGGCTTGCCGACATAGGAGAGGATCGCGGCCGCCACCGATGGGCCGGCCACTGCCCGGTTCGAAGCGCTGATGGCGATGTCGATGCGCTCGACCTGCGGCAGTCCCGCCGCCAGGGCACGCACCACGGCGCCGGAAAGCGCCGGCACGCTCGAGGCGCCGCTGACGATCGGCACCGCCACCGCCGGGCCCTTGTTGAGCGCCGCGATTCCCGTCACGAAATCGCGCGAATCCGCCAGGTCGAGATAGGGGATGCGCATCGCGATGCACGCCTCGGGCACCGTATAGCCGCTGCCCTGGAACGGTCCCGCCGCATCGATCACCAGGTCGGGCCGTTCGCGCGCCAGCACCATGCCGATCCCGTTGGTCCGGTCCGCCACAACGGGTTCGGCGCCGGGATGCCCGGCGCAGAACGCCGCGGCCCTGTCGTGGCTCCGCCCGGCGACCAGCACCTCATGCCCCGCCGCAAGCAGTCGCCGGCTCAACCGCGCCCCGAACCCGCCATAGCCGCCGATGACGAGGATGCGGCTCATTCGGCGCCGTCCGGCACCACAATGTCTCCGCCGCGGACCGCGCAAAAGGCCAGCCCGCCGACCAGTCCCGAACCACCGAACCACAATATCGCCGAGAGCAGCGCTTCCAGGTCCGGCCTGCCACCGAGGCCAAGTAGCGACATTGGTATCGCACCGATCAGAAAGCCGGCCAAACCCGCATTCCACATGCGCAGCGGCCATCGATCAACCAGCACCAGATAGATCGGAAGCGCAATGAAGACCAGGTGACCGAATGCGAGAATCAGGGCGATGAAGAAGCAGAGCAGGAACAGGTCACCGGCGAGACTGCCCGCGAGGAGCATGAATCCGATCGAGCCGGCCAAGGCGGCGGCGAGGATCGCCGCGCAGCAGGCAATGGGGCCGCGCCCGCTCATTCCACCGGGTCCGCGAACACGCAGAGCTGGTGGACCAGCTCGCCAAGCCAAGGATGCACCAGGTCGAGACTGAACAGGAAACGTCCGCCGCCCAGATCCATATGCCCCACCGTCAACGCCCCGGGCATCGCCCAGGCCGGCAGCTTCACCCGCAGCCCGCCCAGTTTCAGGAAATAATGATCGCTCACGAACAGGAGCGCGCCACCCGCTTCCTCCAGCCGGAGTGCGATGCCCACCCCAAGCCCCAGATATTCCTCGATGCCCGTCGGCCCGGCAAAGCGCTTGGCGCTGTGGATAACCTGTGGAAAACCCTGTGCACGGCCATATTGCCGCGTCCAATACTGCCCCTGGCCGTCGGCATCGGCGGTGACGCTCACGCTGGCCGAGACGCCCACGTCCGTGCCGAGCGGCAACGGCGCGCCGATCAACCGCGCGGCCTGCGCCAGCAGCCATCCCGCCCGGCTGATCCGGCATTCGGCGACTTCGCCGAGATAGGAGACACAGGCCCCGGCCTCGATCTTGCGCAGGAAACGGCGGCGCGTCGCGGGCGGCAGGAACAGCCAGCGTGCGCCGAGCAGCCGGGCAAAGGGGCTGTCGTCGTCGGCGCGGCAGGGCGCGCCCATTCGATGCCAGTCGGCGTAACGGGCCAGCGCGCCAGGCGCATATCCGATTGCCACGCCCATATGCCACCCTTTCCGCGGCCGGGGGCCGCTATTCAGCCTTGCCCTTGGGAAGGAAGCTCAGGATCCGCTTGCCCAGCCGGATCAGCGTCATCAGCCGTCCCGGCGGCACGCTCATCATCTGCTGGTACCAGTCGTCGATCGTGACGACGAAATCCTGCATCGCCTCGATCCGCCCGCGCGCGACGTCCGAGATGCGGCCGTCGCGCCTGGCTTCCTCGGTGCACACGCGCAGCGCCGCCACTGCCGGATCGATCTCGCGCTCCTTGCGGCCCTGGGCGATGCGCGTGAGCATCTGCATCAAGTCGACCTCGGCCTCGTAATGATCGCGCCGGTCGCCCATCACGGGCACGCGGCGGATCAGCTTCCAGCCGAGCAACTCCTTGAGACTGTTCGACGTGTTGCTCCGCGCGATGCGCAGCGTGTCGCTGATCTCCTCGGCGTTGAGCGGCCGGTCCGAGAGATAGAGCAGCGCATGGATCTGGGCGACCGAGCGGTTGACGCCCCACTGCCCCCCCATCTCGCCCCAGTGCAGCACGAACTGCTGCACCGCGATCGGCAACTGAACAGCATTGTCCGTAATTTCTGTCATAACAGAAATATGAGACACGATTGCGGAAGAGTCAACCGCTGTCGGACTGCGCATTCCGTCGCATGTTCCGATCGTCTCGTCGCCGTTCGCGCCGTTGCGGCTGCGCAACTACCGGCCGGATCCGCGCCCTTGCGCCGGGCACAATCGCGCTGAAGCCCGTCTTAGGTATTTCCGCAGGTTGCTGGGATTCCGCCGGCAAACTATGCAGATTCGCGCAGGTCGCGACTTCTCGCGGCGGCGGGGGAAAATTGGTGTTCCGGCAACGAAAACTGGCCGCGCTTGGCGCGGCGCTCGGTTTGCTCGCGCTCGTGGGTTGCGATTCGGGCGGCGGGGGCACGTCGTCGGGCGGCGGCGGCGTGGTCTCGACACCCGGACCGACGCCCACGCCGGCCGTGTTCACCGAGGGGGACGCCGCCCGCCTCGCCAAGCAGGCGAGCTTCGGCCCCACGCCCGATCTGATCGCCCGGATCAAGCAGCTCGGCGCCACTGCCTGGGTCGACGAACAGCTCGCCGCGTCCAGCAGTTCCTACGCCGATCTCGCCACGGAAGTGCGCCGCGATTTCTGCGCGAGCGGCGACACGGTCTGCTCGCGCGCCCATTTCAGCCGCACGCCGGTGGCGATGCGCTTCTACGCCAACGCCATCGCCGGGTCCGACCAGCTGCGCCAGCGCACCGCCTTCGCGCTCGGCCAGATGATCGTCGCTTCCGAAGCCGAGGTGAACTCGACCGCGGGCATCGCCGCGTTCAATCAGATCTTCCTCGCCAACGCCTTCGGCAATTATCGCGACATCCTCCAGCAGGTGACGATGAGCGGCTATATGGGCGACTATCTCGACATGGCCGACAGCAACAAGTCGGGCCCGTCGGAGAATTACGCCCGCGAGCTGCTCCAGCTGTTCTCGATGGGGCCGGACCAGCTGAACATGGACGGCAGCTTGAAGCGCGACGGCAGCGGCGCGGCCATTCCCAATTATGCGACCGACGACATCAAGGGCGTCGCCAAGGCGCTGACCGGCTGGACCTATGCCCGGGTCGGCGGCGCCGCGATCACCGACGGCAATGCCCGCGACTATTCCAAGCCGATGATCCAGGTCGCATCGCGCTATGACACGACCGAGAAGAAGTTCCTCGGCGCCACCGTCGCCGCGGGTGCCACGCAGGAAGCCAGCGTCGCGGCGGTGGTCGATGCCGCGTTCAACAGCGCTTCCACCGCGCCCTTCGTCGCGCGCCACATGATCGTCCACCTCGTCACCGCCAATCCGAGCCCGGCCTATGTCGGCCGCGTGGCGGCGGCGTTCGCGGACAATGGCAAGGGCGTGCGCGGCGACATGAAGGCGGTGGTCCGCGCCACCCTGCTCGACGGCGAGGCGCGGGCGGCGCCCACCGCCGCCGGCGGCAAGCTAAAGGAACCGGTGCTGCTGATGACCGCGCTCGCCCGCGCGATCGGCTTTGCGACCGACGGCTATGTCTTCACCACCCGCGATGCCAATCTCGGCCAGCCGGTGTTCCGGGCGCCTTCGGTGTTCAACTTCTATCCGGACGACTTCCCGCTGCCCGGATCGACGGTGCTGAAGAGCCCGGCCTCGAAGCTGCTCAATACGTCCAACGTGCTGCGCTGGCACAATTTCGTCTATGACTGGACCGTCTCGGGCGATGCCAATCGCAGCGAATATGCGCTCGATTCCGGCCTGCCCATGTCCTCGCTGACGCAGCCCCTGTGGGCGACCTGGGAAGCCTATGGCACCGATCTCGACACGATGGTGTCGCGCATCGACCTGACCTTGTTCGCCAATACGCTGAATCAGGCGCAGAAGGACGCGCTCAAGGCCGCTGCCACGCCGATCACCAATGCCGATGCGAATGTCCAGGCGCGCCGCCGCGCCCAGACGATGCTCTACGTCGCGGCGACCAGCCCGATGTTCCTGGTCGACCGCTGAGGAGCCGGACCGATGACGATTTCCCGACGCGACTTGCTCAAGGTCACCGCCGGCGCGAGCGCGCTCGCCGCGATCGGCCAGCTCGGCCGCACCACCGCCATCGCCGCGCCGAGCGGCAGCTATCGCGCGATGGTGGGCGTGTTCCTGTTCGGCGGGAACGACGGCTGGAACATGGTGATCCCCACCGATGCCCGGCACCCGCAATATCTCGCCTCGCGCGGCACGGTGGGCATCGCGGCCAACCGGCTGACCGCGCTCACCGGCGCCCCCTATGCGCTCCATCCGGCGATGGCGGCGCTGCGCCCGCTCTGGGACGAGGGCAGCCTGGCGCTCGTCCTCAATGCCGGCACCCTCTTCGCCCCGCTCACCAAGGCGACCTATCAGTCGCGCGCCGATCTGCGCCCGATGAACCTGCTCAGCCATTCGGACGAGCAGGCGCACTGGCAGGGCCTGCGCGCCCGCGACTTCGCGACCGACGGCTTCATGGGCCGCCTGACCGACCGGATGGGCACGAGCGCGGTCCCGTCGATGATCTCGATCGCCGGCTCGAACCTGGCGGTGATCGGCAAGACCAGCTCGGCGCTGGTGCTGCCTTCCACCGGCACGCTCATGCGTTCGGGCTATTCGAGCATGAGCAACGCGGCGAACAACGCCAAGAACGCCGCGCTCACCACCTTCTCCTCGGCCGCCGGACTGGGCGACGTCGCGGAGGCGAGCGCGCGCGCCATCAATGCCAGCTATGATCAGGCGACCACCGCCAACACGATCATCTCGGCGAACAGCACGCTCGACGGCTATTTCGTCAACCCGGCCACCGGCGCCGCGCTCACCAGCGACGTCGCGCGCCAGCTGATGCGCGTCGCCCGGATGATCGATGCGCGGGGCAGCCTGGGCCATGGCCGCCAGACCTTCTTCGTCAGCCAGGGCGGGTACGACAACCATTCGGGCCAGACCAATGGCGGCACCAACGATACCGGCACCCATGCGAACCTGCTCGGCGACCTGGCCATGGCGCTGGCCGGCTTCCACCGCGCGATGCAGGCGATCGGCATGGCCGAGAACGTCACCAGCTTCACGATGAGCGACTTCGGCCGCACCTATCGCGGCAATGCCCAGAACGGCACCGACCATGCGTGGGGCAGCAACCATCTGGTAGTCGGCGGCAATGTCGCGCCCGGCGGCATCTTCGGCGCCTATCCGGACCCGGTGCTCGGCGGCGCCACCGATGTGAGCAGCGAGGGTCGCTTCGTTCCCGCCGTGGCGCAGGAGGAGTATATCGGCGCGATCGCCCGCTGGCACGGCGTCGCCGATGCGGACCTGCCCTATGTCTTCCCCAACTGGTCGACCTGGAGCACGGGCGGGCGCGGGCCGCTGGGCCTGTTCCGAACTTAGGTTCCTCCGCGCTTAACTGCGTATCGGGATTGCGCTATCGTTCCGCTCCGGTAATGGGGCGCGGCTTTGGGGGAGGCGGACGATGGCCAATCTCTATCGCATTACACCGTTCATGCACGTGCCGGATTTCGAGAAGGCCGTCTGGTTCTTCACCGAGGTGCTCGGCTTCACGCTCTATTTCCGCACGTCCAACTATGCGTATGTCCAGCGCGAACAGGCAGCGTTCCGCCTGCTGGAGAATGTCGGCGACGACGGTGCCCCGCCGGGCAATCGCCGCTTCTGCTATTATGTCGACGTCGAGGATGTGGAAGCGGTCGCCGACGAGCTGAGACCCAAGGCGCACCTGCTCAACGATGGCGACATCCACGGACCGGTCGACCAGATCTATGGCCAGCGCGAACTGATGGTGGTGGCGCCGGACGGCAATCTGCTGGTGTTCGGGCAGGACATTTCGAAGCGCTAGACTGTCTCGCCCAACATGGCAGCTAACCGAGCTTTCTGGCAGCAACCGGAACACGCTCCCCCAGAATGATCGCAAGCGCTTCCTTCATCACCGAAGCCGCTTCCTCGACGCCGACAGCTTCCTTGTTGAGCGACTTCTTCACGCCTTGGCTGCCCCGAATCCAAGTGACCCGCGCCTGCTCCGATTGACCGTCGTATCTCCGCAGGATCATCGAGGTAGCGAGCGCCTTGCCCCAAACGGGATCCTCGCCATAGGCGATGCCCTGGATGATAATTTCATAGTGGCAGGCCGCTCCGCCCTTCGCCAGGCGGGGCCCCTTCTTCTTCACTGTCACGGCATCCATCGCGGGCTCGATGACCAACGCGATCGGCTGCTTGCTCGCCATCAGCATTGCCCAGTCCAGCGATCGATAGACCTCGGCCTGGCGCTCCGGCGACATCACTTCGGCGAGGTTGTCCTTGGCAGTCGGCGCATTGTGGGTGCCGCCCATCGTCCCACCCAGGAAGATGCTGCTGGTCGTGGCGGCAAATCGGGTGGTGGGCCAGATGTGCACTTCACACCCCTGCGCCCGAGCAGGTGCCGGCGACAGCGTCGCCAACGCGCACAACAACAAAGACCCGCCGAACCGCATGGATATTCCCCCTTCTTGCGGCCAGGATGTCCGGGGAGTCGGCAAACCGCAAGTGGGCCATCGCCTAGAGCGCCACGCTCCCCTCGCCCATGAACCGCGCCCGGGTGGAGAAGCCCGTGCCCGCCACGCTGAGTTCGTTGAACGAAGGCGGGCGCGCCCGCACCCGCTCTGACAAGGTGCCCGCCCCGATCAGGCGCACCGTCCGCTCGCCGATCCGCCGCTCGATATCGAACGGATCATGGACATGGCCGGTGAGCACCGCATCCACCCCCGCCCGGGCCAGCGCGTCCAGGGCCTGGGCCCCGCAATGCGTCTCCGAGGTCGTCCGCGTGCCACCCTCCACCAGCGGGTGATGGCAGGCGACGAACACCAGCCCGCCCGGCGGCACCGCTTCGACCAATGCCAGCGATGCCCGCAGTGCCCGGCCGCTGACATAGCCCTTCGACCAGTCGAGCCGCCACTGGAAGCGCGCGGTGGTCTTGAGCGGCACCACTGCCACGCCCTTCACATCGAGCGGCCGCTCGATCATCCGTTCGAGCGCATGGTAGCGCCGGTAGGGCGCCACGAACCGCGCCCAGGGATTGAACCACGGCAGGTCGTGATTGCCCACCTCCACCGTCACCGGCCGGCCAAGGCCCTTGAGCCACTGCGCAGCGGCCGAGAATTCCTTCGCCCGCGCCTGCATCGTCAAGTCGCCGGTCACGATCACAGCGTCAGGCTGCTCTTCGCGCACCCGCGCGGCGAACCAGTCGAGCGCAGCGCGGTCCTCCCGCCCGAAATGCACGTCGCTGACATGGAAGAGCCGCGTCATTCCGGCCCCTTGCGCGTCGCGATGAAGGCCTTGCGGCTTATCCCCGCCGTGATCGGGGTTCCCGGCGCCAGCGGAACCGGCTCGCCATCGAACAGCGCCAGCACCGGCTTCTTCCCGCGGGCGGCGAACTCGCGGGTAAGGCCCTCGCTCACTGCATGCGCCGCGACCCAATCCCCGGTCAGCCATTCCCAGCCCAGTTGCGCGATCGCGCTCCAGTCGCGCGCGTCCACCGCCGCTACGTGCAGTTCGCCCTTCTCGGGCCGGACGAATACCGCCTGATAGCGGCCCGCGAGCGCCGATACGCCGGAGATGCGGATGCCGCTGCCGCCGAACGTGCGGTTCCATGCAACATGGGCCGCCTGGAACAACCGCCGGAACGCCCCCTTGCGCACCGCCTCGCGCGCGCGGAACCAGGCAGTGGCGGGCCCCATGATCAGCCCGACGAACGCACGATGCCCGGCCGCCTGGACATAGGGCAGGGCGATGCGGGTGGCTTCGTCGTGCGCGGCCTGGACGATCGCCCGGGGATCGAGCGTATCGTGCAGCGACTTGGCGAGCAGGTTCATCGTTCCGCCCGGCAGGATCAGGAAGCTGCCCTCCCATGCCCTGAGCGCCGATAGTGCAGCGTTGATCGTTCCGTCGCCCGCGAACAGCACCACGGTATCGATCCCGTCCCGATCGAGATCGGGCCCGGCGGGCATATTCTGCTCCGGAAACTCGGTGCGGCCGACCAGCGTCAGCCCGCGCTCCGTGAACACGCCCTCGAGCGCATCGCATTTGGCCCTGGTGGTGGATCCCGAGCCGGGGTTGGTGATGAACCAGAGTCTTTCCATCCGGATCGTAACGCCCGAGATATGATTTGGCTCAACCGGATCTCAATAACGATAGAGCCGCATCTTCTGGATGCCGAACTGCCCGGGCGGCAGGCGGACGTGCCGGCCCTGGTGCGTCTCGTCGCCGTTGAGTTTCCGGCCGGCGACCCATTTCCCGTCGACGAACTTGCCCTCCTCGACGGTATCGAGGCCGATGCGCGGCCCGAACGTCACCGTGATTCCGCTGCCCGCGACCAGATAATCCTCGCCGCCCAGCCAGAGCAGGATCCCGCCATGCTCGGCCGGCTCCTGCTTGTCCTTCGGCGTCCAGGGATCGACGAACCCGACGGTCAGCGCATAGCCACCCAGCGTCGCCGTCTGCGGTGCGCTGTCGACCGCGCCTTCGAAGCCCACCGGCGGCGCGAACCCCGCGCGTGCCCTGGCCGCGAATAATGCCGGGGTCAGTTGCTCGAGCATCGCATAGAAGCTGCCCAGGCGGTCCTTGTCGGCAATGTTCTCGATCGCGAAGGGGCTGAACCCGATCGCGCCATGTTTGCCGATCGCCCGCATGGCGTTGGCCGGCGCGCGCGGATCGCCCGCCTGGTTCGCCTCGGGCACGAACAGGGGGTTGCCAGGCACGGTATAGCCCTCGACGATGCCCGCGAAGTTCGGGAAGTAGATGTCGGGCGCGAGCATATCGATCGCAGGCGCGGCATCCCGCCATATCTGCATCAGATGCGCGAGCGGGCCGCCGCTCGGATATTCGCCCGGCAGCTTGCCCGGCCGCCCCTGCGCCCCGTTGACGTACATCGGCAGCGCGTATTCGCGCTTGCCGGCCTCGGCCACCGCATTGGCCCAGCGCGCATAATGATGCGCGGTGAACCCCTCCTCGCCGCCCTTCCACCTGGCGAAGGCGGCGTCGGCCAGCGGGCCGTGCTCGCGCGCGGTCGGCAGGAAGCCGATCTCGTTCTCCACCTGCACCATGAGCACGGTGTGCCGGTCGCCGTCGATCGCCTTCAGATGCTTCATCAACGCGGCAAAGGCCCGCGCATCGGCGTCGCGCGTGGCCATGCCGAACACCGACAGGATATCCTGCGGCTGCCCATCCTCGCCGGTCGAGCGCAGGAAGCGCTTGCCGTCGCGCTTCACCCAGGCGGGCACATAGGTCGACATGCTGTTCTTCCAGCTGCCGAACCACAGCAGCACCAGCCGCATGTCGTTGGCCCGCGCATCCTCGACCAGCCAGTCGAGGCTGGAGAAGTCGAACCGGCCTTCCTCGGGCTCGATTGCCTCCCATGTCACCGGCGCCAGCACCGTGTTGAGATGCAGCGCCTTCAGCCGCTGCCAGTGCGGCCTGAGCCACGCGCGGTCGGTGGCCGAGCTATTGCCCAGTTCGCCCCCCCGGATCAGGAACGGCTTGCCGTCCACGATCAGCCGTCCGCCCTCCATATGCGGCATCTGGGCGAAAGCGGGGGTGGCAAGCAGAAGGGCGAGCGCAGGGAGCCAGCGGAGCATGGCAAGCACAATAGTCTGATTTAATCGCACATGGGAACCGCGCATGGCGCGTCGTCCGCGATTCGCGGCAATGTCTTCGGAATCAAGGAGAAGCTGGAGCGGGTAGCGGGAATCGAACCCGCGCTAGAAGCTTGGGAAGCTCCTGTGATACCATTTCACCATACCCGCTCGGGCTCGCCGAAATCCCCGCTTTTGCCGATTCTGTCAAGCTGCTCCGCTCAGTGTCGAAGCTTCAGATGATGCGGCAGCGGCCGGCGCCTGCGGAACAGCAGCTTCAGGCACACCCAGAGCAGCAGCCACTCCCATAAGGTCGGCACCCGATCGGCACGCATCATTTCGGCTCCCATGGCTCGAGGAAAGCGGGCGGCACCTGCTCGGTCAGCCACACCCCGTTGCTGGTGAGGAAGAAGTCCCGGCCCGTCTCGGCCAGCGCCGCCGCGCGAACCGCCAGGATAGCCGCCGTCCCGCGCCGCTGCCCCACGCGCATCGAGACGCGAATGGCGTTCACTGCTCCGCTCCCTCGATGGCGACCGCCGCGCCGGGCCATTCCTCCGCCGCGACCTGGTCGATCGGCCGGGCGATGCCGCGCGTCAGCTCGGCCGGTACCGTCACCCGGAAGCCGCGCGCGATCAGTCCCTCGACTGCCCAACGCACGCAATAGTCCGCCGCGACGCCGACCACGGTCACCGCCTCGATCCCCGCGCCGCGCAGCCCGGCGAAGAATGCGTCGCGATCCGCCGCCTCGCGCGCGCCGACCCGCTCGATCGCCAGGCCCGGCTCGGCCCACATGTCGAACACGCCCTTCTCGAGTCGCAACACCGGGATCGCCGGATCGACCGCATCGGCATCGACCACCAGCTCCCAGCCGGGCGTGCCCTTCTCGCAATGCGGCGGGAACTGCTTCGCCTCTTCGGATATGGCGTAGATCGCCGGCACATGCGTGTCGAAGGTGAACAGCACGCCGGCCGTTTCTTCGGAACGCAGCCCGGCCAGCCAGGCCCGCATCGGCGCAACGATCCGCTCGGCGCCCGGAACCGGCAAGGCACCGTCCGCCGCCACGAAATCCCGCTGCATGTCCACCACGATCACGAAGTCCGGCATCGCTAGCCTCCACATTCCGCATTTGACATATATTCAATCTGGACATAAGTAAAGCGCATAACGCACATAAGGGTGACGTGATGGACCAGGCCGCCTTTCTCGAAAGCTACGATCCGGCCGCGTTCGCGCGCCCGTCGGTGGCGGTCGACCTGATCCTGATGAGCGTGGTCGACGATGCCCCCGTGGTGCTGCTCACCCGCCGCGATCAGCATCCCTTCCAGGGCGCATGGGCGCTCCCCGGCGGCTTTGTCGGCATCGGCGAGAGTCTGGATGACGCCGCCCGCCGCGTCCTCGCCGAGAAGGCGCGCATGGCCGATGCCTGGATCGAGCAGCTCTACACCTTTGGCGCGGTCGGCCGCGACCCGCGCATGCGGATCATCAGCGTCGCCTATTTCGCGCTGATCCCCGCTACCGCCTTCGCCGCCGCGCTAAGGGCTGCCCCCGAACTGGCACTGGCCGAGCTGGCCATCCCCTGGCATGGCGAGCTCGGCGGCCCGGTCGAGGCCCGCCTCGCCGAGGGCGAACCGCTCGCCCTCGCCTTCGATCATGGCGCCATGCTCGGCGTCGCGATCCTGCGGCTGCGCGGCAAGCTCGATTACTCCGGCATCGCCTTCGCCCTGCTGCCCGAACGCTTCACCCTGCGCGCCCTCCAGCAAGTGTACGAGGCGATCCTCGATACCCGCCTCAACAAGTCCGCCTTTCGCCGCCGCATGCTCGATCGCGGCTGGCTGGAGCCGACCGGCGAGCGCGAGACCGGCGCCTCGTTCCGTCCCGCCGAGCTCTATCGCTACCGCCCGCCCGGCGAAGCCCCTCGCTGAGCCGCGCCGCCGCGTCTATCGTCGCCGGCCACATCCGGAGGAAGCCTTGCCCGTCACCGACATCGCCACCCGCGTCTACAATCATGGCTGGCGGCTCGATCCGATCGTCCGCAGCCTGCTCGACACCGATTTCTACAAGCTGCTGATGCTGCAGATGATCCGCCATCTGCACCCGGACGTGCAGGCGACCTTCTCGCTGATCAACCGCACGAGGAGCGTCCGCCTGGCCGAAGTGATCGACGAGGCCGAGCTGCGCGCCCAGCTCGATCATGCCCGTACCGTGCGCTTCTCGAAGAAGGAGCTCATCTGGCTCGCGGGCAACAGCTTCTACGGCAAGCAGCGCATGTTCGCGCCGGACTTCATCGCCTGGCTCGCCGATTTCGAGCTGCCCGAATATGACCTGCACAAGGTCGACGGTCAGTTCGAGCTGCACTTCGCCGGCCCGTGGACTCACACGATGATGTGGGAAATCCCGGCGCTGGCCATCGTCAACGAGCTCCGCTCGCGCGCCGCCTTGAAGGGCAAGGGCCGGTTCGAGCTCGACGTGCTCTACGCCCGCGCCAAGGCGAAGATGTGGGACAAGGTCGAGCGCCTGCGCCGGCTTCCGGACCTCGTCATCTCGGACTTCGGCACGCGCCGCCGCCACGGATTCCTGTGGCAGCGCTGGTGCGTCGAGGCGCTGAAGGAAGGCCTGGGCAGCCGGTTCATCGGCAGCTCGAACGTGCTGCTTGCGATGGACAACGACCTGGAAGCGATCGGCACCAATGCGCACGAGCTGCCGATGGTCCTCGCCGCGCTGGCGGACAGCGACGCGGAAGTCGCCGCCGCTCCCTATCGCGTGCTGGAGGAATGGCGCGCCCATTATGACGGCAACCTGCTGGTCGCCCTGCCCGATGCGTTCGGCACCACCGCGTTCCTGCGCAACGCACCGGACTGGGTTGCCGACTGGACCGGCTTCCGCCCGGACTCGATGCCGCCGATCGAAGGCGGCGAGCAGATCATCGCCTGGTGGCAGGCGCGCGGGCGCGATCCGCGCACCAAGCTGCTGATCTTCTCCGACGGCATGGACGTCGACAGCATCGAGGCGACCTATCGCCACTTCCATGGCCGCGTCCGGATGAGCTTCGGCTGGGGCACCAACCTGACCAACGACTTCCGCGGCTGCGACCCCGCCGGTGGGCACGACCTCGAGCCGATCTCGCTCGTCGCCAAGGTGACCAGTGCGAACGGTCGCCCGGCAGTCAAGCTCTCCGACAATCCGTCCAAGGCCACGGGCGACCGGGCCGAGATCGCCCGCTACCTGCGCATCTTCGGCGGCGAGGGCCGGACGGCGCAGGCGGTGGCGGTTTGAACCGTCTCCCCTCCCCTGCAGGGGAGGGGAGGCGGAGAGACGCGCCGAGTCAGAACCCGATCGGGGACGCGGTGCCGGGCCGCGCCGCCGCCTCTGCCCGCAACCGCGCGAGGATGTCCGCCGCGCCCTGCGCCGGCCGGTGCCGAAGCTGCCGCGCCACCACCGCGAAATCGCCGGGAGTCAGCCCGTCGAGCCCTGCCGGAGCGTCCATCCCGAAGAAGCGCGCGAACGCCTTTGCCGCGCGTTCGACCCCAAGCGGCCGCAACGCCAGCTTGAACACGAACCGCCGCAACGTCGCCGGATCGAGCTTCCCCGGATGGTTGGTCGCCGCGACCACCGGCAGCGGGTGCCGGTCGAGCCAGGTGAGCAGTTCGTTGACTTGCCCCACTTCCCAGCTCGCCTGCGCCGTCGTCCGGTCGAAGAGGAGCGAATCCGCCTCGTCGAACAGCAGCACCCCGCCCCGCCGCCGTGCCTCGGCAAAGGCATCGGCGATGTTCGCCTCGGTCTCGCCGACCCATTTGGACAGCAGGTCCGACGCGCGCTTCACCACCAGCGGCCGATCGAGCCGCCGCGCCAGGTGCCAGGCGAGCGCCGTCTTGCCCGTGCCCGGCGGCCCGGTGAGCAGCAGCGAGACATCGGCCGCGCCCGCCGCCGCGATGCCCTCGATCACTTCCGCCACCGGCGGATCGCTTTCGTAGAGCGCCACGTCGAGCGCGCCCGGCCCCGGCTGCGGCAGCTCGCCGCCCCGGAGCGCCTTCACCAGCGCCTCGGCCGAGCGCACGCCGCCATCCGCCTCGCCCGCCAGCCGCCCGGCCCGGGTCGCCACCCGCAGCACCGTCGCCGCCTCGGGTGCGGCGTCGAGCAGCCGGACGAAGCCGTCGCCCGGCGCCACGCCCTCGTCCGCCGCCACCCGCGCCAGCATCCGCTGCCCGGCGCTGCGCGAAGGCAGGCCGAGCCGCAGCACATGGCTCATCCGCCGCAGGATCGCGCCGTCGACATTGCCGATCGCGTTGGTCGTCCAGATCACCGGCACCCTGTTGGTCTCCAGCATCCGGTTGACGAACACCTTGCTGCCCGTGCGCTTCTGGAACCAGTCGCCGTCGCTCGGGCTGGACTCGCCGATCAGGTCCTCCATCTCGTCGAACAGCAGCGCCGCGCCCCGCCGCCCGCCGAGCACCCGCTGCGACAGCTGCATCGCCGCGATGCGTTCCCAGCGCTTGGGCTCGGCACCGTCCTCGTCCGCTTCCGCCACCGCGTGCAGCCGCGCGCCCGCGGCCGCCGCCAGCGTCCGCGCGAACTCGGTCTTGCCGGTGCCCGGAGGCCCGTGGATCAGCAGGTTGATGCCCACCGCCCGTTCGACGATCGCGCCGCGGAGCAGCCGGACGAGATAGTCCGCCTCCTCCACCGCGAAATCGTCGAGCCCGAGCCGCGCGACCTGGCAGGTGCCGGCCAGCGCCTCGAGCAGCGGCCGGCCGGGCCTGGGCGCCGCGTCGAGCACCCGCTCGAGCGACCAGCTCAGGTTGATCTGGTCCCGGCCCTGATAGTCATGGCCGAAGCTCGCCAGCCCGAGCCGCACCGCCGCCGAGCGCCGGGCCAGCCGCCCGGCATCGACCGGCTCTGCCCCGACCAGTGCGCCGAACAGCCCGGGCAGGTCGATATCCGCCCGGCACATCGCCTCGACCAGCCCATAGACGCGCGGCACCCGTTCGGCCGCGATCATCAGCTCGAGCAGCGCATGGTCGAGCGGACCGAAGCCGAGCAGCAACGCCAGCTCGTCGGCGATCTGGAGCACCTGCGGGCGCACCTCGCCCAGCGGCCGCCAGCGCAGCGTCGCCGCCAGCAGCGCGTCCCAGCCGATATCCTCGCTCGCTGCCGACGAGCCGGTGAGCCAGTCGACATGCGGCAGCGCCCATTCGTGCACCGCCTTGGCGAGCGGCGCGGTGGCCGGCAGATTCCGGCCGATCCGGCGGAGCATCCGCCGGACGATCTGATGTTCGTGCATAAATTCCCGTGCTCGCCCCGGGCGCAGGCGCGCGTCTTCGCGACGCGCGGCTCGGCCGGCGCGGTTCTCTGATTGTGTTATCGAGACGGATGCTGCGGGCGCCGCTCGGCCCCCACAGCGCTCAGGCGAGCACTATCGGAACGAAGCGACGCAGGGCAGAAGGCCGTTTCGGGCGTTCGTGGCCAACACGTCATTTCTCCACATCGCCGGGCGGAAATGGTCCCCCGGTCGGGGCGGGCTCCTAGCCGCGTTCGCGCCCAAATTCAAGTTTGACCTGCCCCGGTCCGGCGCTAGCGTCGCGGCCAGGCAATGGGAGAGACGGGTAATGCGGGTTCTTGCAGGTGCGGCGCTGGTCGCGATGGCGTTCACCGGAACGGCAGCCCGGGCGCAGCAGAACCCCCAGGCCGAGGCCCAGGCGCTCGAACTGCTCAAGCGCGGCATCGCCTTCCGCACCGTTGCCGGGCCGGGCAACCAGACGCCCGACTATGCCGCCTATCTGAAGACCCAGCTCGTCGCCGGCGGCTTCGATCCTGCCGACATCCGCATCGAGCGGATCGACGACACCGCCTGGCTGGCCGCCCGCTATCCGGGCACGGACCGGGCCGCCAAGCCGATCTACATCTCCGGCCATATGGACGTGGTCGAGGCGAAGCCCGAAGACTGGACCCGCGATCCGTTCACGCCGATCGTCGAGAATGGCTATATCTTCGGCCGCGGCGCGACCGACATGAAATACGACCTCTCGACGATGGTCGCCACGCTGATCCAGCTGAAGCGCGAAGGCTACAGGCCGTCGCGCGACATCGTCCTCCTCGCCTCGGGCGACGAGGAGACCAGCATGAAGACCACCGCCGCGATGGCCGAGCAATATCATGACGGCGAGCTGCTGCTGAACATCGATGGCGGCGGCGGCGCGCTCGACGAGCACGGGAAGCCCGAGATCTTCGGCCTGCAGGGCGCCGAGAAGACCTATGCCGATTATGAGCTGACCTTCACCAATCCCGGCGGCCATTCCAGCGCGCCGACCAAGAGCAACGCGATCTATTCGCTCGCCCATGCGCTGGAGAAGATCGAGGCGTATCAATTCCCCGGCGAGATCAACGATATCACCCGCGCCGGCTTCGTCCAGGGCGCCAGGACTGCCGATCCGGAAATGGCCGCCGCGATGCGTGCCTTCATGGCCAATCAGCGCGACGCCAAGGCGCTTGCCGTGCTGCGTTCCGAACCCGGGCTGATCGGCCAGACGGGCACCACCTGCGTGGCCACCATGGTCAATGCCGGCCATGCGACCAACGCGCTGCCCCAGCGCGCCACCGCCAACATCAATTGCCGCATCTTCCCCGGCACCTCGGTCGCGGCGGTCGCGGCGACGCTGACGAAAGTGGTCGGCGATCCCGAGCTCAAGCTCCGGACGCTCGACAGCGGCACCGTCGCCAGCCCCGCCTCGCCGCTGCGGCCCGACCTGATGAAGCTTGTGTCGGATGGCATCCACGCCCGCTTCCCCGGCGTGCCGATCGTGCCGGCGATGTCGGCGGGCGCGAGCGATTCGATGTGGTTCCGCGCCAAGGGCGTGCCGAGCTACGGCGTCAGCCCGATCTTCATGAAGGGCTCGGACAGCTTCGCCCACGGCCTCAACGAGCGCACCCCGCTCAGCGAGATCGCGCCGTCGATCGTCTATTACAAGTTCCTGCTCCGGGGCCTGACGAAATAGCGCCTCCGCGCCGGCATGCGCTGCCCCCGATCCGCTGCAAGCGTATTAGCTTGATAACACGCACCGGATCGTGCAGAAATCGTCTCCAGTGGGCATCGAGGCCGAAGCCCTGGGGGAATCACATTGTCGACAGACGAACCTGGCGGCGCGCCAGCGCTGGAGTTGCGCGCGCTCGGCAAGACCTATGGCCGCGGCGCCGGCGCCAAGCGGGCGGTCGATGACGTTTCGCTCACCGTCCGCGGCGGCGAGGTCTATGGCTTTCTCGGCCCCAATGGCGCGGGCAAGAGCACGACGATTCGCATGGCGTTGGGCCTGATCCGCCCGAGCGACGGCGATGCCCTGCTGTTCGGCCGGCCGGTTTCGGACCGGCAGGCGCTGCGCCGGGTGGGATCGCTGGTCGATGGCGGCACTTTCTATCCCTTCCTTTCCGGGCGCGACAATCTGCGCGTGCTCGCCCGTACCCAGGGCCATGACGGCGCACGCATCGAGGCGGTTCTCGAACGGGTGGACCTGGCGCGGGACGCGAAGCGCAAGGTGAAGGGCTATTCGACCGGCATGAAGCAGCGCCTGGGCGTCGCCGCCGCGCTTCTCGACGATCCCGATCTTGTGATCCTCGACGAGCCGGCAAACGGTCTCGACGCCGCGGGCATCCAGGATATGCGCACGCTGCTGCGCGGCCTGGCTGCGGACGGCAAGGCAGTGTTCCTGTCGAGCCACCTGCTCCACGAAGTCGAGCAGATCTGCGACCGGGTGGCGATCGTCCACAAGGGACAGTTGCTTCGCGAGGCGACGGTTCGCGAGATGCTCGACCAGGGCGAGGCGCTGCGCATCGAGGCGGAACCGCTCGACGCCGCGGCCGCCGCACTCGAGGGGCGCTGGCCGGTCGAGCGCATCGCCGGCGCGCTCAAGGTGCGCGCGCGCCGGGCCGAAGCGCCGGCGATCGTGCGCACGCTGGTCGAGGCCGGCGCCGACATTTTCCATATGGGGCCCGACGATCAGAGCCTCGAGGAAATCTTCCTGACCATGACGAGGGACTCCGATGCTTGATGCCGTCCGTGCAGAGGCGCTGAAGCTTCGCCGTCACCGGGCGACCTGGATGATGGTCTGGATCTATCCGATCGCCATCACCCTGATCGTTGCCGGGATGCTCGTCTACGGCGCGTTCCGGGCGCATGGCGTGCCGGCGCCCGCCCAACCCGCCCTGGAATGGATCCGGGAGAGCACGACTCTGTGGAAGCTCCCGGCCTCGCCGCCCGGACGCTTTCTCATCGCCGGCTTCTGCGCAGTGGTGTTTGCCGGCGAATATGGCTGGAATACCTGGAAGCTGATCATTCCGGCACGCGCGCGCTGGCAGCTGATCGCGGCCAAATGGGTCGTTGCGCTCGGCTTCCTGACGATCGCCCTGATCGCAGCGGACCTCATCACGCTGATCGGCAGCTGGCTGGGATCCTTCCAGGGCGACGGCATCCCCGCCGGCGTCACGCTGGCCGCCGTCCTCGAAGCGCATTGGCAGGCGGGCGCGCATGCGCTGCTGCCCATCGTCTACACGATCGCCTTTGCCGGGCTGTTCGCGATACTCACCCAGTCGATCCTCGCGACGGTGATCCTGTCGATCGCGCTCGTCGTGATCGAGGGGCTCTGGCCGCTGATCGGCCTCTTCCTCCATCAATATGTGCCGGCGCTGACGGAGACGCTGGTCAGGGTGCTGCCCTTCTATCACCTGGCCAATCTGAAGACCTGGGCCAGCGGTGCCGGCCTGACGATGCCGCTCGGGCCGGATGCCGTCGTGTCGATGTCCTGGGCGATGTCGTTCGCCGTGCTGATGGGCTGGATCCTCGCCGCAGCGGCCGCCACGCAGCTCCGCTTCCTCCGGCAGGATCTCAACTGAGGCAGCGCTCGCCCCGCTCGATCCCGGGGCTCGCCTCGCTACCCAACCGCTCAGGCCGGATCGCCGCCATCGGGGGCCGGCTCCGGCATCAGCCGGGAGGGCCAGCCGATGCGGATCAGCATGCCGTCCGGGCCGGCGATACCCACTTCGTACAGGCCCCATTCGCGATGCCGCAGCACGCCGCCCGGGCGGATGATCAGATCGTCGACCAGCGCGGCGACGGCATCCACTTCCGGGGTGCGGATGAAGACGCCGAACGGGTTGTGCGCCTCCGGCACCTGCCACGGGCCCGGGCCCGCCTGGGTGAGGTGCACCTCGCACCCCCAGCCGCTCATGATCGCATAGGCGGCATCGCCGCCGACGCGAGCGAAGCCCAGCCGTTCCCAGAACGGCATTGCGGCCCCGAGGTCGTTGTGGGGAACTATGGCGAACGCGCCCACCGTCGCGGGGATCGGCATCGTGCTTCTCCTTGCTTTCCGGACGATCCTTCGCATGGTCTGGCAGCCCGTGCACGAACGTCGCGGCGGACCGCTTGCGGCCCGTTCGCCGTATAAGCCGATGGCGCCAGGAAAGGGAGGCCGATGACCGCCAGATACGACGCCCTGATCATCGGGGGCGGCCATAACGGCCTGGTCTGCGCCTTCTACCTCGCCCGCGCCGGCCTGAAGGTCCGTGTGCTCGAGCGCCGCCATGTCGTCGGCGGCGCGGCGGTGACCGAGGAATTCCATCCCGGCTTCCGCAACTCGACGGCCAGCTATACGGTCAGCCTGCTCCGCCCCAAGGTGATCGCCGACATGAAGCTCCCGGCACGCGGCTGGCGCGTGGTCGAGCGGCAGATCTCCAACTTCCTGCCGCATGAGGGCGGCTATCTGAAGCTGGGCGGCGGACATGAACGCACTCGCGCCGAGTTCGCGCGCTTCTCGGCCAGGGATGCCGAGGCGTTTCCGCGCTACGAGGAGGCGCTGGAGCGCGTCGCCGCGGTGCTGCGCGACATGGCCCTCAAGACGCCGCCCAATGTCGGCGGCGGCATCCGCGCGCTGCTCGCCGCCGCGGCGCAGGGGCGCAAGCTGGCGCGCATGCCGATCGAGGCGCAGCGCGACACGATGGACCTGTTCGTCAAGTCGGCGCGCGACTTCCTCGATGGCTGGTTCGAGAACGACTATGTCAAGGCGGCCTTCGGCTTCGACGCGGTAGTCGGCAACTATGCCAGCCCCGATACGCCGGGCAGCGCCTATGTGCTGCTCCACCATGTCTTCGGCGAAGTTAACGGCAGGAAGGGTGCCTGGGGCCATTCGATCGGCGGCATGGGCGCGATCACCCGCTTGATGGCGGAAGCCTGTACCGAGGCCGGCGTCGAGATCAGCCTGGAGGCTCCCGTCGCGAAGCTGCTGGTCGACGGGAACCGGGTCGCCGGCGTGCGGCTGGAGAGCGGCGAGGAGATCGCCGCCGGGACCGTCGCGGCCAATGTCGGCCCGGCCCTGCTCTATCGACGACTCGTCGACCGCGCCGACATGCCTGCCGACTTCGCCCGGCGGATGGACCATTACAAGGCCGGCTCGGGCACCTTCCGGATGAACGTCGCACTCTCCGAGCTGCCGGACTTCACCGTCCTGCCCGGCGCCGGCGAGCATCATACCGCCGGCATCATGATCTGCCCGACGCTCGACTATATGGACCGCGCCTATGTCAGCGCCAGGGCCAGGGGCATGTCCGACGCGCCGATCGTCGAGATGACCATCCCCTCCACGGTGGACGACAGCCTCGCCCCGCCGGGCCGGCATGTCGCCGCGCTGTTCTGCCAGCAATTCGCGCCCGACCTGGACTGGGATCAGGCGCGTGAAGCCGCCGCCGACCGCATCATCGATACCGTCACGAAGCACGCGCCCAACTTCAAGGCATCGGTGATCGCGCGCCAGATACACTCGCCGCTCGATCTGGAGCGCAAGTTCGGCCTGGTCGGCGGCGACATCATGCACGGCCACATGTCGCTCGACCAGCTCTGGGCCGCCCGCCCGGTGCTGGGGCATGGCGACTATCGCGGACCGATCCGGGGGCTCTACATGTGCGGCGCCGGCACCCATCCCGGCGGCGGCGTCACCGGCGCGCCGGGGCACAATGCCGCGCACGAGATCCTAAGGGATCGCAGCCTCCTCGGCCGCCTGCTCGGCTGAACCGCGCATCAGGTAGAGCGGGATCGCCGTCGCCATCAGCAACAGGCTGAGCCCGATCGCCTCATAGCCGGCGCCCCAGATCGCCCAGAGCGCGAAGACCAGCCCGATCGCAGCGGCGGGCCGCACGACGCCCAGCACCAGCGCGGACAGGCAGGTGCCGGCATAGAACCACAGCGTCGCCGCCGTCGTCACGCGCAGCATGAAGTCGTAGATGGCGGCGGTATCGCGCGAGACGTTGCTGAGCACCAGCACGCTGGCGAGCGCGCTCGACGCGAGCAGCGCCGCCACCGGCACGTCGCGCCCGCTGGTCCGCCCGATACGGGCGGGGATCACGCCGGCACGCGCCATGCCCAGCGGCACCTCGCCCTGCAGCAGCACCCAGCCGTTGAGCGCGCCGATCGCGGCGATCGCGGCAAAGCCCGCCACCGCCAGCCCGGCCCAATGCCCCCAGAAGGCCTCGACGAACAGCGCCACCGGCGCATTGGCGCCCGCCACCGATCCTTGCGGCATCGCGAAGATGATCCCCGAACAGGCGATCAGGTACAGCAGCCCGGTCAGCCCCACCCCGGTCAGCGTGGCACGGGGAATGGTTCGGGCCGGATCGCGCACCCGCTCGGCCGCGACGCCCGCACATTCGAACCCGACCATCGCGAAAAAGGCCAGCGTCACCGCCGATGCCAGCTGGCTCGAATCGAACGGCGTGTGCGGATGCGCGCTCGCGGCAAGGTCGCCCTTCGCACCGAGCTGGGCGAGCAGCAGCACGATGGCGACGAGGGGCACCAGCTTGACGAGCGTGGTGACCACCTGGAACTCACCCGCCGCCCGTGCGCCGCGCAGGTTGAGCAGCGTGATCCCCCAGAGCAGCCCCACCGCCGCCAGCACCAGGCTGAGCGAAGACTGGGCCAGGGGCGGCCAGAACACCGCCAGATAGCGTATCGCGGTGAGCGCGATGAACGCGTTCGCCGCCCATACGCCGACCCACATCGTCCAGGCGATCAGCACGCCGGGGAGCGGCCCCAGCGCGCGCGCGCAGATCGCCAGCGTGCCCGTCGCCTCGGGCATCGCGCGCGAAAGGCCGGCGATCACCCAGGCGATCACCATCGCCCCCGCGATCGCCGCGATCCACGCCGCCACGCTGGTGAAGCCATAGGGCGCGAGCTGCGCGGGCAAGGCGAAGAAGCCCGAGCCGATCATGTTGCCGATCACCAGCGCGGTCGCCGTCCAGAAGCCGAACGGCCGCTTCGATTCCGTCATGCCCCATTCCCCCGGAAAGTCAGATCCCGCCTTCGACCGCCTCCAGCCCCCGCTCGGCCAGCCCGCGGAGCAACGCGTCTCCGCATGCGTCGAGCGGCGCCTGCTCGGTCGCCCGCACCACGAAGTTGGCGCCGGTGCGGCCGTCGCGGAAGAAGGGATAGCTGCCGATCGCCACGCCTTCATGGGCGCGCTCGGTCTCGCCCAGGAACTCCGCGATCTCGCTCTCCGCCACCCAGGCGCCGATCGTGCGCGAGAGCAGCGGGCGCCCGCCCTCGAGCGTGCCGGTCAGCGCGTCGAGCATGCCCGCCGTGATGTGCGGCACCCCCGCCAGGATGAAGAGATTGCCGACGCGGATACCCGGCGCGCCGGACATGCGGTTGGGGATCAGCTCGGCGCCCTCCGGCACCCGCGCCATGCGCAGCCGCGCATCGGTGAGCCCGCCGCGCGTCTCGTAATAGCGCTCCAGCACCGCGCGCGCCTGGGGGTGGATCACCACGCCCAGGCCCAGCGCCGCGGCGATCGCGTCGACGGTGATGTCGTCATGCGTCGGGCCGATGCCGCCGGTGGTGAAGCAATAATCGTAGCGGTCGCGCAGCGCGTTGACCGCCTCGACGATCCGCGCCTCGACATCCGGCACCACGCGCACTTCGGCCAGGCGGATGCCCTGCACGTTCAGCCAGGTCGCGATCTGGGCGATGTTCTTGTCCTGCGTCCGGCCCGAGAGAATCTCGTCGCCGATCACCGCCAGCCCAGCCGTCCAGATGCGTTCGCCCATATCCCCGGCATAGACGCATGCGGCGTCCGCGCCTAGCGTCCCCGTCATGCTGCTCGCCATCGCCGCCCTCGCGCTCTCCGCCGCCGCCTCCACCCCTGCCCCCTGTCAGGCCGAACTGGTCGTGCTCGGCACCTCGCAGGATGCCGGCACCCCGCAGATCGGCCATCCGGAGGACCCCGCCTGGCGCGATCCCGCGCTGCGGGCCTGGGCCGCCTCGCTCGCCCTGGTCGATCATGCCAGCGGTGCGCGCTACCTGTTCGACGCCACGCCCGACCTGCGCGAGCAGCTGGAATGGCTCGACGTGCACGATCCGAAGCGCACGCCGGGCCTCGGCATCGACGGCATCTTCCTCACCCATGCGCATATCGGCCATTATGCCGGCCTGATGTTCCTCGGCCGGGAATCGGCGAACGCCCGGGGCGTTCCCGTCCATGCGATGCCGCGCATGGCCGAGTTCCTGAAGAACAACGGCCCGTGGAGCCAGCTGGTCAGCCTGGACAATATCGCGCTCCGGCCGCTCGCCGCCGGCACCGCCACCCGGCTGCCCGACGGCATCACGGTCACGCCCTATCTCGTGCCCCACCGCGACGAATATTCCGAGACGGTCGGCTTCGTCATCGCCGGCGCCGGGCGCAGCGCGCTCTTTCTTCCCGACATCGACAGCTGGGAGAAATGGGACCAGCGGCTCGAGGACATGCTGGCCCGGGTGGACGTCGCCTATCTCGACGGCACCTTCTTCGACGATAGCGAGCTTGGCGATCCCGCACGGATGAAGAGCGTTCCCCATCCCCGCATCGCCGACACGATCCGCCGCCTGCCGCCCGTGCTCGCCGCGAAGGTCCGTTTCATCCATCTGAACCACACCAACCCGGCCCGTTTCCCCGATGCGGCGAAGCGCCGGGCGGCGGAGCGCGGCGGCGCGGGCTTCGCCCGGCTCGGCGAGCGTTTCTGCCTCTCGAAAAACGGCGCCGACCAGCCTATATCGCCGCGATGACCGAATATGTGACCGTTACTGCCGACATGCCCCAGGCCCGGGATGGCGCGATCAAGCTCCATGGCCCCGCAGGCTTCGAGGGCATGCGCCGCGCCGGCCGCCTCGGCGCCGAGATTCTCGACGCGCTCGTGCCCCATGTCGTACCCGGCGTCGCCACCGCCGAACTGGACGACATCGTCCGCGAGATGACCGTCGCCGCCGGCGGCGTGCCCGCCACGCTCGGCTATCGCGGCTACACGCACAGCTGCTGCATCTCGATCAACCATGTCGTCTGCCACGGCATCCCGAGCGACAAGACGCTCAAGGACGGCGACATCGTCAATATCGACGTGACGCCGATGCTCGACGGCTGGCACGGCGACACCAGCCGCATGTTCCTGGTCGGCGATGTCGGCATCAAGGCGCGCCGCCTGGTCGACGTGACCTATGAATGCCTGATGCTCGGCCTCGAACAGGCCAGGCCCGGCAACCATCTCGGCGACGTCGCCCATGCCATCCAGCGCCATGCCGAGAAGCATCGCTACGGCGTGGTCCGCGATTTCTGCGGGCACGGCCTGGGCCAGATCTTCCACGACGCGCCCGAAGTCGTCCATGTCGGCCGCCCCGGCACCGGCCCGGAGCTGCGCCCCGGCATGTTCTTCACCGTCGAGCCCATGATCAACATCGGCCGGGCGGACGTGAAGCTGCTCGACGACGGCTGGACCGCTGTGACGCGCGACCGCTCGCTCTCGGCGCAGTTCGAGCATTCGATCGGGATCACCGAGGACGGCTGCGAAATCTTCACCAGGAGCCCCAGGGGCCTCGACCACCCGCCCTATTGAAGCGTTCCGCAACTTGCCTGGGGCGCTACGCAACGGGTTGCGTCCGCCAGCGGCCGGAAGGCCGGGCGGACGCATGCGGCGGGTGGAGGGAGTGGGCCGCACCGCCGCCGGGGCTCATTCGCTCGCTTATAGTCAAGCGCGAACCGATTCGAACAACTTGTGCAAGGAATCCCCATATCGACTGGGGAGTCAATGCAACTTCCTGGGGACATTATTCCCATTTTGGACAATATTACTTCACGGCAATAGTAAACGCTATTACGTAAATTATGATATTTACTGAGGCAGGCCGCATCTCAGTGCGCGGCGCGCGACCAGAACGACAGTTGCTCCTCGGCAGCCGCCGCATCCAGATCGCCGATCTCGCTGTGGATCCAGCAGGTCTTGCGCGCCTCGGGATCGAGGGCCAGCAACCCGTGCGCCATGATGACAAGCGGCCCCGTGGCGACGATCACATCGCCGTCCGGCAGGTCGTTCCCACGCCGATGCAGTTCGGCGGGCAGGTCCATAGGCATAGGCTGCATACATCGCACCCCGGTACGCTCGCCGCCCCCAACGCGATTACACCGAAATGGTTCCACAAGCCGGTCGCCGATAATTTGTTGCCGCGGGGCAACGCTTTCGCCGCTGCCCCCAAATCCGGCACCGCATGCGGCGCTGCCCATTTGATAGGCACTTGTTAAAGCGGCGCGGCGCGTGCAACCGAGAGGGCGAGCCGAGTCCCGCCTCTGGCACGAAGTTTGCCAGACGCGCGGATAGGCAAGCCTCATGTGCCTCGGGGGAAACCGTGAAAAAGATCGAAGCGATCATCAAGCCGTTCAAGCTCGACGAAGTGAAGGAAGCGCTCCACGAAGTGGGCGTCTCCGGCATCACCGTCACCGAAGCCAAGGGCTTTGGCCGCCAGAAGGGCCATACCGAGCTCTATCGCGGGGCCGAATATGTCGTGGACTTCCTTCCCAAGGTGAAACTCGAGGTGGTGGTTGAGGATTCGCTTGCCGACCGCGTGGTCGAAGCGGTCGCCGCCGCGGCGCAGACCGGCCGGATCGGCGACGGCAAGATCTTCGTGATCCCGGTCGAGACGGCGCTCCGCATCCGCACCGGCGAGCGCAACGAGAACGCGATTTGACGCGCCGCAACATAGCGTCGATGTAACGCCCGATCTGGGCAAGATTCTTTCCCGATTCGTCGGGTCAACGAAAGAGAGCGAAAGGGCTTAACAATGGCGAATTCGGCCAGCGACGTTCTGAAGATGGTGAAGGACAACGAGATCGAGTGGATCGATCTCCGCTTCACCGATCCCAAGGGCAAGTGGCAGCACCTCACCATGGTCGCCAAGGTGATCGGCGAGGACGAACTGACCGACGGCCTGATGTTCGACGGCTCCTCGATCGAGGGCTGGAAGGCGATCAACGAGTCCGACATGATCCTGAAGCCGGATCTGGACGCGGTGTGGATCGATCCCTTCTCCGCCACCCCGATGCTGATCCTGGTCTGCGACATCGTCGAAC
>Ga0097679_1000938_pt1 | contig 39762 bp, 35 predicted proteins | sample ThiBiot_500_biof_2_FD_72848 | JGI IMG/M metagenome (GOLD analysis project Ga0097679, IMG submission 72848) | Wastewater bioreactor microbial communities from Cape Town, South Africa - Thiocy_cont_500_biof - 1398105538000 (version 2) (version 2) ...
GAAATCGGCGCGGCGTTCCTGTGCGCGGAGCTTCAGATCACGCAGGATTTGCGTCCCGATCACGCTCAATATCTCGCGCAGTGGCTGAAGCTGATGAAGGACGACAGCCGCGCCGTTTTCACTGCCGCCGCCAGGGCGTCCGAAGCGGCGATGTATCTGAAGCGTTTAGCAACTTGAGCCGCCTAACTAAGTGTAGCACTGAATGATCATATGAAAATCTCATAATCCAAGTGTGAGGGACGCTTCCGAGAATCGGCCCGCGCAAGCATGCCTATTTAGCCTTTCGGATTGTGTGACATAAAAGTTGGATGTGCAGAAGGAAAAGCTGAGTGATATGATGGGGAAATGAACAGAGGTTTTTCGAATCGATACGGCTACGGCGCAGTGGACGCAGAGATAGTAATGCGTGAAGAAGCGCCGGCCGACCTGCGCTATGCGGTCGCCGAAATCGCCCGGACGGCGGGCATGAGCCCGACGCAGATACGGACGATTGCTTGCCGGGTATTGTTCGCAGCTCCAGACCCGAATAGCTGGTCAGAGTATCCCAATATTTGGGGCGAGGTGTTACGCCTACTTGCAGATTGCGAGTGGTTCAAAGTTTACGATGTCGCCGAAGCACTGTGGCGCTCGCTGGAATACGACGATGAGAATCGGCAGCTCTTTTCGAATGAGCTGAATAGGTTTTTTCGGGAGAAAGGCATTGGTTGGGAGTTGAAAGATCCGGACGGAATCGTATTCCGGGGCGGCGAAGCCTTCACGGTGACAACGGACGAAGCCGCGCGCGTTTTGCAAAGTGCGGGACATATGACGTCTGCGAACGAAATTCACGAGGCGCTGCGGGATATTTCACGCAGACCGATGCCGGACCGGACCGGAGCAATTCAACATGCGATGGCAGCGCTCGAATGCACGGCGCGCGAGATAGCGGATGACAGCACGACGCTCGGAAAGCTGATTCCGAAGCTGGACCTACCAAAGCCGCTTGATACCGCGGCGGAGAAGCTGTGGGGTTTTGCGTCGAACCACGCGCGCCATCTGCATGAAGGCGGTAGCGCGGGCGACGAAGAAGCTGAACTCGTAGTCAGCGTTGCCTGCGCAATTTGCGCCTTTTTGGTAAAGCGAGCCTCCCATGAACGAACTGGGGAATAGCTCGATGCTAGTCGAGCTGTATCGCCGATACCGGGATGCGCTGGATGTCATTGAGCACGACGCGAGACCTGTCGGCTATGACTGGGGTGCTTTGCCAAATCCTCTTGACGTGCTCTGGCTACCATACAGAAGCATGTTTGATGAATTTTCGCGAGAGATCGCAAACAGTCTCAACCAATTGAACGACTACACTTGCCGTCTGAAGGCATGGAATGTCGTTACAGCATCTATGACTGACAATGAAAAGCTGGATGCGACCCATGAGTTTATAGATCCGATCGCAACCGCCGGGCTTACCCTTCCTTACGTAATCCGGTCGCGGTTTATCTTCGCGGCGGCGCATTTATCGCATCAGGCCAACCGATCTCGCGACGGAATGTCATGGGAAGACGATTTCCCGCTAGACCAACACGTCTATTTCGAGGCCGCCGACAAGCACGGCTCAGGCTGGCGCAAGTACAACGACTTCAAACGACGCATCGAAAAAATTGGGGGAAACGATTTCAAGGAAGAAACGCGTGATTTTCGTAACGCCTATAATCATCGGTTTTCGCCGCGCTTCGTCATCGGAATTACGCAAATCGCGAAACGCGAGCTCGACCGGACGACAAAGCAGGTAGGCTACTCGTTTGGAGGGCTGCCCGCGCTCAGCCTGGACATCGTCGTGGCGGCTATGACGGAGCAATATAACCGGGGTAGAGACGCTTTCAATGCATTCCAGGCTTTGGTGAGGGAGCAAGAGGCAAGCATCGTAGCCTACTCTCTTCGAACGTAGACGTTTGAGCCAGCTCGATACTCTCCGCTGTCCTGGCTTCCTAGGAAACGCTCCCCCGGAAATCGCGTGAAAGCGTTGAGCTCAGCGCGGCCGGAAATCCGGCCGCGCTATGGCGAGCCGGATATTGTGCAGATTGTAGTGAGCGATCCTCAGCTCGTGCGAGCCTTCCCTTAGCGCCGGCAGGCTCGCCGTGATTTCGCGCAGCAGTACGTGCAGCTCGAATTTCGTGGCGCGCAGCAATTCGCTTTGTGAAATAACTCTCATGATTTCCTCCTTTGTTCCGGCCACGGACATCGCGGCCTTCTTGCGACGGGAGGAGCGCCGCAGGCGGCTGGCTGCATCGCCTTGCGACCGCAACGTGAGAGGAGGAGCGCCAGGGCATGGCCCGCGCTTGCAGCCGCGAAGCCGCCGAAGCGCTTAAGTCGGCAAGATCAAAGGACGGGATTCTTCAGTGGACGTAGGAGGAAAGCGTGAAGGCTATTTTGCGGCGGATTGCTTCATACGCGGCACCTTCTGCACGAGGCTGATGCCGAAATTGGCGATAAGAGATTTGATGAGGATGTTTCGTTACAGATAGTGCGCGTCCGCCTTGCCGGACCGGGCCATACTCGCGCCCTGCGCGGCGCTCCCCGAACCCCATCGCGGGTTTCGGCCCAAGGTGACTGTCCCTCGCGCGTGTTTTCTTACGAGCGGGATTCAGATCGCTTTGAAATTGGCTTCTTGCGATAGATGCATTGTACCAGCCGTCCGCAGCGCCGCGTCCGTTGCTCAGAGCTCCTTTCGTTTCCGGCTTCCGCGCTTTCGCGCGGACCCTCCTGAAACGAAGAGGAGCTTGGGACCCGGCTTGGTCCGGCTGATCTCCATGGAGGCATCGGTGCAATTCAGCACCCAACAACATGGAGAAAAACAACCATGAAACTTCAGCATATCGAACTCTCGAACCTTAAGCTGTCGCCCGTGAATGTGCGCAAGCGCGGCGCGGAAGATGAGCTTGGCGAATTGATCGCCAGCATCCGCAGCCTTGGCGTGATCCAGCCGCTCCTCGTGCGGCCCAACTGCGATGGCTTCGAAGTCATCGCGGGGCAGCGCCGCCTGCTCGCCTGCCAGGCGCTCCAGGCGGAGACCGGAAACTTCGGTCCGGTGCCGTGCGCGCTGCTTGAAAACGGCGACGACGCGGCCGCGCTCGAAGCATCCCTTGCCGAGAACGTCGCGCGGCTGCCGATGGACGAGATCGACCAGTACGAGGCGTTCGCGGCGCTCGTCGCGCAGGGCCGCAGCGTTGCCGAGATCGCGGGCCAATTCGGCGTGACGGAGCTTCTCGTCAAACGCCGCCTTGCGATTGCCTCGCTGATCCCGCCAGTCCTCAAAGCCTACCGCGAGGGAGAGATCGAGCCGGAGACGATACAGCAGCTGACAATGGCGACGCCGAAGCAGCAGAAGGCGTGGCTTAAGCTCTTCCGTGACCCGGAGGAATACGCCCCGACCGGACGCCGCCTGAAAGCGTGGCTGTTCGGCGCCGAAATCCCGGTATCGTCCGCGATATTCCCGCCGGAAAAATACAACGGCAACATCGTGTCGGACCTCTTCGGGGAAGAGCGTTATTTCGACGACGCGGAGAAGTTCTGGAAGCTCCAGACGGAGGCCGTCATCCACCGCCAGGCCGCTTATCTTGAGGAGGGCTGGGACGATGTCGTCATCATGGAAATCGGCGCGCATTTCCACCAGTACGACAAGGTGAAGCGCGGCAGGACGAAAGGCGGCAAGGTCTATATCGCCTGCGCTTCCAACGGCGAGATCGCTTTCCATGAAGGATGGCTTGAGGCCAAGGAAGCCGAGCGCCGCGACCGGAAGGCAGCGGCCGGGGATGCGGGTGAAACGGCCGGCGACAAAAACCAGGCGCGGGCGGAGCTGACCAGCGCCGCGATGCGCTACGTTGACCTGCACCGGCAGAATGCCGTCAGAGCCGAGCTTCTGAAATCCCCGCAGCTTGCGATCCGGCTGCTCGTGGCGAGCCTCGTCAGCAGGGACGGCCTGTGGGACGCGCGATCCCAGATCCAGGGCGCCCAGCGTAATGAGGCCATCAATGTCTCGTTGGAAGCCAGCAAGGCAGTGACCGTCCTCGCTACGGAGCGCGAGAACCTGCGTGTCCTGATGGGCCTTCCGCAGGAAGACTCCGAGGCCCTGCGCAAGCGGGATGCCGCAAGCGCGCCGGCCCTGCTCGCCCGTCTCCTCCAACTGACCGACGCGGAAATCCTGCGCGTGCTGACATTCATCACGGCGGGCGGCGTTCCCGCGGGGAGCGCATCGGTTGAGATACTGGGGCACCTCCTCGCCGTCGACATGGACCAGTGGTGGACGCCGGACGACGCGTTCTTCGACCTCCTGCGCGACAAACCCGCGATCAATGCGATGCTGGAAGAAGTCGCCGGCAAGCAGACGGCCGGCATTCACCTCGCCGAGACAGCGAAAGCGCAGAAGGACGCGATCCGTCACTGCCTTGCCGGCACCGGGGGCCGGAAGAAGGCCGAGAAGTGGAAGCCGCGCTACTTCCGCTTTCCGATGCAGGGCTACACCAAGCGCAAGGGATTGCCCGCTGTGGAGCAGTGGAGCGCGATCAAAAAGCACTTCGCGGTGAAGCAGTAACGATATGCCGGGCAGCGCGTCAGCGCTGCCCGGTCTTTTTTTGCATACGCCCGGATGCAGGATGATGTGGAGCGCTAATTTAGCGGCTTCGATAGCGGCTTCATCGCAAACATATATTCGCTCGTTCGCATGTAACCGTGACGGACTCAAACTGCATTCTTTGCAACCTCAGAGAGCGTTATGGCAAAATAAAAATTAGAATTAGCGCGGGATACAAGGTGTGCGCGGACCGCCGCGCACACCTTGAGGGGGGCTCAGATGCCGCCCCCCGTTGCACCCCTAGCTTATGTCGTCCGCTCGCATCATCAGCCCTTCGGCTGACGGCGAACGGACGACGCGGGACCATTCTATCCCGCACCCTGCGACCAAGGCGAAAGGCGGCCTTGGATGCGCCCGCGGCTGGCGGAAGCCGTGTCCAACTTCCCGCCACCGGCAAAGGGCTATCGCGCCCCTTGCAACCACGACCAGGGCTCACGGCCACCCTGGACCCGCCTGCGGCCGGCGCTGCCTCTATGCACGCCCGCCGACGAGGGGTTTTCGCGCCCCTCGCGACCACGACCGGCCATGGGGCCCGGGAGACGCCACGGCGCGGGAGGTGCGATGGCGGAAAGCGGCAGTGAGACACGGCAGCGATCGAAGCGGCGGAGCGTCCGCTTCACGCCTCTTGAGGACGCCCTTATATGCGCAAAAGCTAATGCGGCGGGCGTCCCGATCGCTACCTACCTTCGGTGCACTGCCTTGGGCTTTCCTATCCCGCGCGCGGCCCGGCGGCCGACCTCCAGTCATAAGGACGTCGCCCTGCTGCTGGGCCGCATCGGCCAGCTCGCAACGGCCTTCAGGAGCGCGGCGGAGCTTGCGGACGGGCAAGCGGTCGAGACAGCCCTGCGGGATCTGTCCGAGCTCCGGCTCCTGTGCTTCACCGCCCTGGGGCGCAAGCCATGATTTCGAGAGGTGACGTCATGGCTATATTGCGCGGCACTAATGTGCGCGGGCGGTGGCCGTGATTATCTCGGGGCTGCAGACGGGCAACACGAGGTGGCTCGCGCGCCATCTGCAGAACACCGCCGACAATGAAACGGTCGAGCTGGCCGAAGTCATCGGCACGGTCGCGACCGACATCGACGGCGCTCTCGCTGAAATGGACGCGCTCTGCGCGGGCACGCAGGCCAAAGAAGGCGTCTACGCCGCCTTCATCAACCCGCCGCAGCCCCTCACCCGGGAGCAGTTCATGCGGGCGATCGCGCTCATCGAGGAGCGCCTTGGCCTCGCGGGGCAGCCGCGTGTGGTCCTGTTTCACGTCAAGAGCGGCCGTCATCACTGCCATGTCGTGTGGTCGCGCATCGACATCGAGCGCATGAAGGCCATCCATCTTTCCCACGACCGGCAGAAGCTGCGCAAATGCGCGCAGATGCTGGCAGCCGAGTTCGGGCTTGAGCTGTCGGACGGCCTTAAGAACGATCGCGGCGCGGAGCGGTTTGCGGACGCAGAGCGGGGAAAGCGGCCAACCCGCGCCGAGAAGGCCCAGGTGAAGAATTCCGGCATTACGCCGGAGGAACGCCGGGCGGCGATCACGGAAGCATGGCGAACGTCCGACAGTGCCGAGAGCTTCCAGAACAGCCTTGAAGAGCTCGGCTATCTGCTCGCGAAGGGCGACCGCCGCGCCTTCGTCGTGGTCGACCTTGCCGGCGACATTCACAGCCTTGCGCGCCAGATCGAAGGCGCAAAGACCCGGGATGTGGCGAAAAAGCTGGAAAGGCTCGATCTCGCCCACCTCCCGAGCGCGGAAAAGGCGCGGCTCCTCATGCTGCAACGCGCGGCGGCGGTACAGGACGCCGCCCGCGAGCGACTGAAGAAGGATAGGACCGCGGAAATCTTCCGCAACGCTCTTCTCGCCGCGCAGCGCACAAGGAAGCTGAAGCTCGACCTGCAATGGCAGGCAATGAAAATCCGCCATATGCATGAGCGCAAGGTTCTGCTCGCGCATTTTATGGCGGAGCGCCGGCGGCATCTCGCGCGGCGCAAGTGGCAGGCGGTGGGCCTTGCGCTCTACCTCAGGAAGATCGCCTTCCTTCGCGAACTCGTGCGGTATCAGGAAGCCCGTCAGACGAGATTCAGGCGCACGATGGAGGAGTTTCACCGGCAGATCGAGGAATCGGTGCGCAAGCGGCACGACCATGAAGCCGCAGAGCTTCAGCGCCGCTATGACGCGCTGCGCCGCCTGGACAGGCTTGAGATGAAATCCCTCTCGCAGGCGCAGATCCATATTCACATGCGCAACACTTGGCTTGGGCATGATGGCGGCGACCACGATGGTAAGATGGCGATCGGCGTTGAACTGGGCCGTCGCCGCAGGCAGTACGAGAAGGATTTCGACCAGCTTGCGGAATTAAGACTCAGGAGGACGAAGGGAGACCTGACAGAGCGAATTGCAGAGCATCAGAGGACGCTCGCCTATATACGGGAGAATGGCATCGAGATCACCGACGATCCGGCATCGAAGTGGCTGCCGCTACAGCGCAAACAGGTTGACCTCTTGAGCCGCCGCGCGGGTCTGGTTCATGACTTTGAGACGAACGTCATTGAAGTGACGCGGAAATCGCTGCGTCCGGCTCCGCCGGAGCCGCAAGGCAACAGCCCCGCGGCTCCCGGCACCTGATGCCCTAGGCTGCCAGCAGCGTGCCGGCAGTCACCAAAGCCTCCTCGTCAGTCAGGCCGGTCACACCCTGAATTGTCGCGATGTGCTGCGCCGCGCCGAACGTCGCTGTTCCGGTCGTGTCGACATACAGCTCGGAATTGCTGCCGTTCGTCGTTATCTGGACGAAGTTGGTGATTGCCTGTGTAAGCGGGTCGTAGTGGCCATCAAGGATGTCGGAAATGTCGAGTTTATCTCCCCCATTCTTGTTGAAGCTCTTGAGAGTATCCACGGCATCAAAAGCAGTCGCATTCTCAAACACAAATGTGTCCTGACCTGTGCTGCCTACGAGCGTGTCCGCTCCACTGCCGCCATGCATGATCGTTTGACCGTACCCCGCCCAAAGGGTGTCTGCTCCATCATCGCCATACATCGTCACAACCGTGTTTGCAGCATAGCTGGAGGTGGAAATATTGTAGAGCTGGTCGTCGCCGCCACCTCCATAAAGGATGCTGTGGTCAGCACCTTTCAAGGTGTCGTTGCCTCCTTCGCCATACTGAAGATCATTGCCGTCGTTACTCGATGCATAGATCAAATCAGCGCCATCTCCTCCGTAGAGAATGTCATCTCCCTCCCGTCCATATAAAGAATCATTCCCGTCGCCGCCGTAGATAAGATCGTTACCCAAGTTCCCACTAATTTGATCGTTTCCGCCCAAACCGTAGATCGTGTCAGCGCTGCTAGCGTCACCGATGTCTCGGCCTTGAAGGTTGTCGTTGGAAGAAGTGCCTGTGAGCGTGAGCTCCAGCTCGTCCAGATTCCAAATCGTGCTATCGGCGAATGCGATGTGCTCAACTACTTTTCCGGCCGATGTGGATTGATCGGTCGCTATAACCGTATTTCCATCAGTATCCGTCAGGATAAACCCGTTGTTGGAGCTCGCGTTCACCGCGTCATAATTCCAGGCGATCGTTATATCCGATGGCGAATATCTGTCGCGCACGAGTATCGTGTCATCGCCACTTGTTTCGTAAATCTTGTCATGGCCGTCAGAAAAAATGTAGGTGTCGTCGCCGGCCTCTCCATACAAAGCGTCGTTCCCCTCCCGTCCATCAAGAACATCGTTCAGACCCGCGTTATTATTCGGGGGAGACAGGCTATCATTTCCTGCGGTTCCTGTGGTCATAATCGAAAGCATTGTAAGGGAGATGATGCTGTCATCTTCAAGGAAATGCATATACTCGATCGGATTGTTATAGAAATGATTCCCCAGAACCATCTGGCCCAGTCCAGTGATCGAAACTCCCATGCTGTTGGTAAACCCGTTCGAATTGCGAATTCGGTAAAACTCGACATCCTCAATTGTATATCCGACCGGCACAACGATTGTGTCCGTTCCGCCGTTCTCCGATATACTATCCAGCCCGGCGCTAGCTATATATGTGTCGTCACCACTGCCGCCGGTCAGCCTGTCGTTTCCGTTGCCGCCGTCGAACACATGAGATGCACTCGTATTGCTATAAATAACGTCGTCACCATCTCCCCCGTAGATCGTCCATTCGCCGGGCGCGGAGGTGGAGAAGTTGTCATTGCCTGACGAAAGGTAAACTACGGGATTTGCAAGCGTTGTGAGGTTTAGCGTCGAAGAGTCAGCGAAAACGATCGACTCGATACTGCCCGAGCCGAGACCAGACGACGAAAATTCGTTCCTGATCTGAATGGAGCCAGCTCCATTAATCGAGATTAAAAGATCATTGTAATTTCCTGTGGAGTCGTAGGTAGGAACGCGTAAGAAGGAAAGATCGCTCAGCGAGATTCCGCTCGGAAGATAGATAACGTCTGTTCCGCCAGTGTCGCTATAGACGTCCTCGCCCCCTTCGTAATAGTACGTATCTGCGCCAGTTAGACCATAGACGACGTTGCCGCCCGCGCCGGGATGGTATGTATCATCGCCGTACTGGCCGTACAGCTTGTCATCTCCGTCTCCGCCCCAAAGAACATCGTTGCCACCGCCGCCTCGGACAATGTCGTTGCCTTCATCGCCATATAGCGTGTCGTTGCCATCACTGCCGTCGAGGGTATCGTTGCCGAAGCTTCCATGAATTATGTCGTTTCCTTGCTTGCCGTCTATCGAGTCGTTGGTCGTGCCGCCATAGAGCGTATCGGCGACGTTCGTTCCAGCAATCGAGTTGGTCCCTGCGTCATGATAATAGCTGTTCAACACTGCAGACCAGTCGAGTGAAGCGTTCGATGCCGTGACGGCATCATCAATCCACGTCGCCTCGTCGAAAGTCAGATTGGCAATGCCCTTTGTGCCATCAACAAAGCCTGCCAATGTTTGCCAGAATGCTTCATTGGGCCCGCTCGAAGAGGGAGCAATTGTTGCAAGGCCCGCTATCGCTGCACTTGATAGAGCGAGGTCTCCTTCGATTTCTCCTGTCGTGGGATTGTATGTGACGGGATTCGTGAAGAGCTCGCCAAGGCCAACTTGGATTAGGAGATTCGCGGATAAATGCGCAAGTGCGGTCTGATAGGCGTCTTCCAGAAACGCGGCTGCCTGGGACTGTGGATTCGCTGAATGCCAGCTGGGCTGATAAAAATCAGTTCCGACAAGATGTTCCAGAAAGCCCAAATGCTGCGCGTCGATGTACGACCCCCTCGATGTAGCGCTAATGGATTCAACGCCAGCCCATTTGAACAGGATGTCTTCAATCGCTGCCGAGGCACTCGCTAAGTCGGCGAACGTGAAATTCGCCGCGAAATCCGCCACTAAATCCTTCAAATCAGAATCCTGGCTCATTGCGATCGTCAGGTCCGGCAACGTGCCATAGCCGCGCAGCGTCGGCAGGAACAGGGTTTCTACATCGAGCGTGTAGTCGCCCACATAGTAGGAATTCGTGTTGTCGTGGATGAACCACGCATCCGCGATTGTCGCCGTCGCGCCGCCGGTGAATGTCACCTTGCTCGTATGGCTGATCGGGTTGCCCGAGATTGTGGACGTTGACGCGGCGACGCCCGCAAGATCGATGCTCGCAATGCCGAGCGAGGCGAGCGAATGAAGCTCTCCGGTCTGGGTGACGGCATCCCCGCTATCGTCCGTCCAGACGACAAGCGTGCTCCAGTCGGCGTCGTTGTTGTCGATGCGCAGGTCATGGTTGGAATCGAGCGCCGCGAGTTTTGCGAAGCCGTCTACGGTGGGCGAGCCAAAGAGCTCGGCCGACGAGTCGATCAGGCCGTTGCTGTTAAGGTCGCGCCCGAGCAGGCCGGTGTCACCACTCACCCATGCGGTCTGAACGGCGAAGCCGTTGGCGTTGAGGTCAAAGAACGTTTCGGTAGTAGAGGCGTTCCAGCTGGTGAGCGTCACGCCCGTATGAGCGGACGACAGGTCGATGACGAGCGGGCTTGCTGCCGAAATCGCTGAGGCGAACGCCGGCTGAATGTCTCCGGTGATTATAGCGGGCAGCGGTGAAAGATTGATAGGGTCGGCGAATTCTGTAGGCGCATCCTCTGCTTGGCCTCGAAACTCCTCCAAAATGCCATCGATACCCCACTCGGCGACATTCTCGATAACAGACGACGCGCCTGTTACGATTACTCCTTCGATAATGGTCGCCAACGCGCCTTCTGATATCAGAGATCCCAAAATTGGAAGTGAATAACTTACCCCGAGCTCGACAGCCGTCGCCACAGCTACCTCGGGCAACGCCGAAACCACACCGATTCCAATGAGCACCGCGGCCATCGCGACATATGGATTTTCGTCATGTGCGACCGCCTCGGCCTCGGCAGCAAGGCCCGTTGCAGTGAAGCCAAAAATCCTAACCTGGGACGCCAGCGTGCCAGCTCCGCTGGCAGGTAGGTGTTCAGCAGCTTCTGCTGCTGCGTCGAGGGCGATATCAATTAAGCTAGACCACAAAGACATTATTCATCTCCATATTTTTTGTTAGAAATTTCTTGAGCTAAAAGGACAGACAAAACGATCGAAACAAAAATCGCGGCAACGCAGCATGTATACGGTGACACGCCAAAAAAATGAGATATGAGGTAAGCCGGTAACATCAGCGGTAGCCCTATCGCTATCACTAGAATGCCGGTCAGACGTTGTGCGTACACTTTCCGCTTATAAGCATTTGTGACGATAAACTCTTGCCGCGCAGCGCTCCGTCTCTTGCGTATCTCTGCAACCCGATCGCGATATGAAGGCTTACGAGAGTTCATGCAAAGCGGCCCAAGACATCGCGTACGACATTGATGAAGCTATAGCTTATTGGGACTATGAGAGTTTGGAACAAACCGACATATAGAAGCGCCACCAGAAAAAATGCTTGCAGTTGGGGCTCGGAGTAGAGCCGTTTTATCCCACTGTATGTTCTGAGCAGCTCTGGAAGTCCGTGCAGGTAGAATAGGCAGATTGAGCCGAAGAAAACGATTGCAAGATAATGCCACGTCGGCAGCGGCGGCATTTTGTCTCCGTAGTGATATTTGCTGCGCGTCGGATCGCGCCAACGAGATGCGCTAAGATAGTCGCTGTGAAGCAGAAAAAGACACGTCGAGTATGCTAGCGCCAAAATGATGAGAACAGGAAATACATTGTGCGGAAATTGACGAGCAATGCCGTCAAGAGGGCGCGCGGCATCGAAGCGAAATGAGATGAATCCAACTGCAATATCTGACTTGGTGACGAATGAGTATGCGAGCGCCGACACTAAAAATGCATTTGCAATTAGACAAAGAACGTACGTTTTGACAAAGATATACGCTTCCACTGAATGTGGCGTGTAACTCCGGTAGACGAAGTTGGATAAAAACCAATTCGGCTTTGGTCGCTTATTCTGATCTGGAATTGTGAAAAGGAGGTTCAGCGGGAAAAACATGCGGGGACAGAACTCAACGTTAGTTGTTATTAATATTTTTTAAGCGCAGTAGAGCGCTGCGCGACAACGCGATCACGCAGAATGCTAGTGCGTTCACGACAAACAGCTGAAAGAAAAACACATAAACGGGCATGAACGACATCATCGTCCGCCACGGTTCGTGAACCAAATCGACCGCGCCCGCGTAGAGTTTATATCCCGCGAAATACTTTGGGATTACGTCCAGCCGATATAAGGCAACGATTGTGAAGAGAAGTGTTCCGATATACTGCGCGTTGCTCGCCTTCTCATAGACGGATGCACCTTCTGCCTCGATATGTCTGCTTGCATCTTGCACTTCACCTATTCGCAGGCTGCGCGATTGAACTGCGAATGTCAGCAATGTCAGAATACTAGCTGCGAGCACTAGACATGGAACGATGCGGGCCGGGTACTGCAACAGAAAGATCGAAACGACCTTACCGGGGGTCGCAACGCCTAGAATGCTTGGGTCATGAAATGCCGCAATAAAGAACGCGCAAATTCCGATATTTATTAGCAACATCACAAGGTGGATGCGGAGGAACAGGAAAGCGTCGTCGTCCTCCTTCGTGTAGAAACCGTATATCCATTGACGTAGGATATCTGGCATTTCCGGCCGCAGCCGCACGGGCGGAATGGCAGTGAAAGGAACGTACTTGAACGGAAATAAAGCTCGATTGAAATCCTCATTCTTCAAATTAGTACCACCAAAATCCTTTCCAGCTTACGTTGCGGAATTATCTACGGAGTAATTTTGCGACAGAAATAAAATCGCTGAACATCATACATTATGCTGTTCGTTCGGTACACGAACCAATTGCGTATCGAGTTGAGCCACATCCAAATCGTATATGGAAAAACGATCACCGACATTGCGAATGCTCGGGGTCAGGCTCACATAGCTTCACGATACGGCTAGCAACCGCAGTAATCTCCGGAAGCTGATCTGTCTTTCGCGCTCTGACATACAGAGATAGCCACTCATTGAATTCCGGGCCGCTCATCGCCCAGTCGATCGGCTTATCGTCCGCGCCTTCGACGAAGGCGGAGAAGCTGATGCCGAGCAATTGTGAGAACTGCCACGCGCGCGAGATCGACATGCGGCTTTTGGCGTTCTCATACTTCTGAATCTGCTGGAACGTCAGCCCGACCTCATCGGCAAGCCGCTGCTGCGTGTAGCCCGCGAGCGTGCGCGCGATATGCAGGTTCCGCCCTGCGATCACATCGACAGGGTGGGGCGCTTCGCCTGATCTCGCGTTGCTCTTGCGTCCTGACATGCACTCCCGCATGCTCCGGCTATTCGCCGGGCTCTATCATCCTTGGTTATAGGGAATGCCACCTCGCTGGTGGCCGGGAGTTTCAAAACCGTGCTAGACGATCGCAGCACTCTTTAGGCCGGAGCCCTGAACATGCAGTGCAGCCCCCCGGCCAAATGCCAAGGGACGTAAATGACGGTCACGTCCGACCGCTAGCACGGGGTTTGAAAGGCCCCGATGCGGAATCTGTCCGCATGCTTTGATTAGACGGTAGGTCTGGTAGCGCGCGCCACCTGAAATATGTTGAGATGCGATTCTATCCCGATCTTTTCTTCATTCGCGGCTTGCATTTCCGTAACGATCAAGGGCTATCGCCCCAGGAGTGCGCGGGGCGCCTTACTTGCAAACCGTTTTAAGCCTTAGCTTAGCGGCGCGGCACCGCATCGCCCTGACCGCAAAGAGACGCCTGCCGTCTCGTCCAGCGCCGCCGCACGGCGGCGCCCGCGGGGCCTGGCCCCAGGCGGCGGATCGCGCACGCGATCAAGGTCAGGGCATAAAGCCGATGTCCGCGCCATTAGAAGAGCTTATCCATTCTTATTGTTGAACTGCGCCCGCGATGCGCGCACACTTCCCTCCTTTCTGGCCGGGGGCGAGCATGAGAATATCGCTTGGAAGGCTGTTTTGGATTGTGGTTGCTGGCATTCTTTTATTCGCGACCTACAGGGAATTTGGTCGCGATGCGGTCGATGGCGTTCCACGGCCGCATGTGGACAGCGTCGATCTGAAGTAGTCGCCGCGGACTGTCTAGTCTGGCGCACAGCAGAAAGTGGTCGCGGACCGAAGGGCGCTAGCGGCGCAATGACTCGCGGTTTCGCCGGGGGCGGATGACGCCGCCGCCCGGTGCAGCTGCGCTCCTGCTTTGAGGCGGCCAGCCAGCCCGTCCTTATGATTGGAGCGCCGCGATACGTCCAGAATGCTGTCCCCGTCCGGCGTGAGCGCAACGTCGTCGTGCAGCGCTTGCGTTCGCGGGTAGCGGTTCGTTTCCTTGTCGAGTTGCTTCGCGCCAGTTGCCCCTTTGGGCTGAGTGGTTCGACTCTATACGCCATGACCTGACAGGGCGCGCTTCCGGTTCAATGCCGGGCCCTTACGGGTTTTTCCAAGGTGTCCCCGGCTTCCGCGCGTGCCGCTTGTGCAGCCGGGCGATGCCCCTCCTTTGCAAAAGCAGTGATCCGGGCGCTCTGCCGCCCCGTCCTAGGTGTGGCGTGTCGAACATTCAGCAAAAGGAGCAAATCATGGCACGCAACTTCAAGAAAAACGGCAATCAAACCCGCGAAGCGAAGGCACCTGCGTACATCGCGTATCACGTGACGGACAAGGGAGAAGACAAGTCCTTCTGGACCCGCATCGGCGCAGCCTGGGATCATGAAGACGGCAAGGGTCTTACCTTGCAGCTCGATCTGGTTCCCGTCTCGGGCGGCCGCATCGTTCTTCGCACTCCTTCCGAAACCGAGGAGAAAGGCGCGTAAGCGCCTTTCTTCCCTTTACAGAGGAGAAGCAGATGAAACGCTACATCGTGAAGTTCGAGGAAATCCGCCACTACGAAATGGTCGTCGACGCGTGGGATGAAGAAAGCGCCATCCGCCACGCGAGGACCGGCCCCGAAAATCCGGTCTGGGTCAATGTCGATCTGCAGAATTTCCGGGCCGAGGCGATAACCGGGGAGGCAGCGTGAGGCTTGCTCCGGCAAGCTTCACCGGGTTTGCGGACGCGGCGGCAGGTCCGGCGCGTCCGCCGCGGGCGAGGTGCGCTCAAGATCGGCGATAAGCTCTTTCATCTCGCCGATCTCCCTCACCTGGGCCTCGATGATGCCGTCGGCGAGCTTTCGCACGCGCGGGTCTCGGATATGGGCGCGCGAGCTTGTCATGATGGCGATCGAGTGGTGCGGGATCATGGCTTTCATGTAGCTGACGTCGCTGACCGTCTGCTGGCTGCGCACGAGCCACAGAGAGGCGGCGAAGATGATGGCGCTGGCGATGAGGACCGCAATGTTCGCGCGCCTGTCCTTATACATGGACCACATGAAGCCCAGCATGATGACCGCCATTACGGCGCCCATGAGGACGGCCATCCAGACACGCGTCTGGCTGTAGAAGACGTGATCCGCCGCGTAGGTGTTGAGATACATGAGGCCGAACATCGCGACGGTCGAAACCGCGATCATCGCGAGAAAGCGCGCGTAGGACATTCGCTCAAATCTCCTTTACTTAAAGATCATCCAGATGGCCATCGCGACCATCATTAGGTTCTCGGTCAGCGAGATGAAGCCGAGCGGAACATTGCTGTCGCCGCCGACGCAGGCGCATTTCAGCTCGCGCTTGTCGATATAGACAGCCTTGAAGACCGAGACCGCGCCGATTGTGCCGATTAAGAGCGCTATAGGAATTGCGATCCATTTTAGCGCGCCGGCGATCATCAGGATGCCGGAAAGCGCCTCGCCGAACGGGTACAGATAGGCGTAGCGCACGACGCGCCGCGCGAGGAGATCGTAACCGAGGAACATGTTGGAGAAGCTTTCGAGATCGCGCAGTTTCAGGATGGCGAGGATGCACATGCTGAACGCGATGAACCATTCGGCGGCGCGGATAGTCAGGAGCGTACCGAAGGCGGACCAGCTCGCCGCCAGCGCCATGAGCGCGGCGGTCGCGAATACGGCGATGACCGGCTGGTAGGTGACGGACTTGGGATCGGCGACGGGTTTTCCGAAATGCTTTCTCAGCTGGTCGTAACCGCCGATGCGCTCGCCGCCGATGAAGGTTTGCGGGGTCGTCTTGACGTGCTCCTTCGCCATGAATTCGTCGGTCTCGGCTCTTGTCGTGAGCTTGTGGTCATCGACGGCGAAACCTTCACGCGTGAGGAGGTCGAGCGATTTCAGGCCGAACGGACAGATGTGCTGGTCCGTGACCATGCGGTAAAGCTTTGCTGACTTGGCTCCCATGCCGGGCCCTCCTTTGGGGAACCAACGCCGGGAGGGCCAATCCGCTCCGTTGAAAGCTGCAAAATTGCGGTATCCGGCGCGTCCTCGCGGGCGAGGACCGGGCTCTAGGCCTGGCGGCCCCGAATCTCCGTTTCGGCCGGACGGTGACGATCCCTCGCGCGAAGAGAGGGGCTCGCGCCCCTTTGCCGTCAAGGGCTGGCGCAAGCCACGCGCGGCGCGGCCCTGTGACGGCCATCCCCGCTCATTGCCGCAAGGCTAGCCGGGTTGCAGGGCAACCCTTGCCTGGAGGTTCAGAGCTTGTGCTCCTCCGCCGCCGATTGATAAGGATAGATGGTAAGCTCGTTCGTTTTGTTGATGCATACGGGCGTACCGTGCTCATCGATCATGGTGAGATAAAGCGTTGCCGACTTTATCCGGTAGCCATCTTCATATTGTTTGAGAGTTTCGGCGGCTTCGCGCAGCCCCTCGCCGAGCTGCTGCATGGTGAGAGCGCTGTTATCCTTGCCGCGCAGCTTGACCTTGAGCGCCGGCATTTCGCTCTTCGGCGCGGCCTTCCGGCCATTGCCCTTGCTGCGAATTCCCATCATTGAATTATAACAGTTTCGCAGGCTTCAACGCGAATTTAAGCCTACCGGGGTATGTCGTTTCCCTTCTCCTCGCCTTTGCCCCTGTCTTTCTTGCCCGGCGTGCGCTTCAGAGCGCGGGTTGGCGCGGGGGAAAGCACTTCGTCGCGTTCCTCATAACGTCCGCCGCCATCGCCGGTATCGGTCGCGCTTTGCCGGATGTCCGAGATGTCGGGCACGTCGGCGGGAAGCACCAGCATCAGCTCCCGCCGGGTCGGGGACTCCGATCCGCCAACGCGCCTCGTCATGTTTTGTATGCTCTTTTCGTAAACGTCGCGGGCGGTGCGCGCGTTGCCGAATTGCGGTCCCTTGCCCGCCCAGAGCCGCATCATCAGGAGATGGACCTTTTCGCGCGTATGTTCGCGCGCCAGGAAATGATTGCTCTCGAAAAGATCCATGACGATCTGGGTCAGCTCGTCCGGGCCGTAATCCTCGAATTCGATGATGTTGCCGATGCGGGATCGCAGCCCGGGATTTGAATCGAGGAAGGCGTTCATCTCCCTGGTATAGCCTGCGGCAATAACGATCAGTCGATCGCGATGGTCTTCCATCAGCTTTAGCAGGGTCGCGATTGCTTCCTCCGCGAACACATCCACCCAGCCATTGCCTTTTCTTTTCGTCGCCAGCATGTAGGCTTCGTCGATGAAGAGCACCCCATCCAGTGCGGACTTGACCACCGTATCGACCTTGATGGCGGTGTGCCCGGTATACTCGCCGACAAGGCCGCCGCGATCGACTTCGATCACGTGGCCTCGTTTCAGGATGCCGAGTTTGCGATAGATGCCGCCGAGAATGCGCGCCACGGTCGTTTTGCCGGTGCCGGGGTTGCCCGTGAAAACGAGATGATTTGCGGTCGTGACCGTCGGCAGACCTGCCGCGGCGCGCGCCGCATTGAACTGCATTTGATCCACGAGTTGAGCGACGCGAGCCTTGACGCCGTTGAGGCCTATGAGTGCATCCAGCTGCTCGAAGGGGTCCGGCTGGCTTGGCTTCCGTCTATCAGGGACGGGCTTTTCCTTCGGAGGCGCAGGCAACGCGGCGACCGGCGGTGGAAGCTCCGGAAGCTTTGCCGGCTCGGGAAGCTGCTTCGGCCCGGACGCGGTGAGGGCCGGGTATTTGAATGGCGACGGTAGAAGAAACCGAGGATCGAGATCGGCCGGCTTTCTATTGAGAAACGGCAGCTTGAGCTGCAGGGCTTTCAGCAAGGTCATGACCTGAGCGGCTCTGCTTTCCTCCGCTGGAAAATCGGGATCGGGATTGAACCAGCTTTTGGGAAAGAAAGCGTCGTAATTGATCCGCCCGATCATCATCGGCAAAGCGCCATTCCGGAAGACGATCATTTTTCCGGTCTCGCGCGCCGCTTCGCGCTCCAGTTCGTTGACCTCGCGCAGCCATGACACCATGCGCTGTTCGACATTTCCCACGCGGCGCGTCCAGACGGCATTGCCAAGCCGCCCGACCAGGTACTCGCCTGTGGTCCTGTCATTGATCCCGAAAGCCTGCACGGCGCCCGCGTTAGCGAAAAATGTTTCCCAGTTTTCGGGATAGAGCTGCTTGATCTGGCTGAGGTTCTGGATAACAGGCCAGAGCGTCATCCCAAGGCCGGACATAAGGCCCGCCGAGACTTCGATCTGCCGCAGCCTTCCGAGGCTGTAGAATTCATCGAGCAGGAAAAGAACAGGGTGGGGCGGCTTCGCGCCGCCCCACATCGCCTTGATGGCGAGGTTGACGACGAGCCTCACGAAACGCTGGTGCATTTCGAGGTAATTGACCGGAAGAACAACATAGATGGTCATCGGCTTTCGCTTCAGGTCATGAAGATCGAAGTCGGACTCCGACAGCGTTTCCTTCATGGCCTCGCTGGCGAGCCATTCTGTATTGCGCAGGATGGTCGTATAAAAGCTGCCCCGCTCGTTCCTGCCGGCGGCGAGCAGCGGCGCAGCCGCCCCTCGCGTGTGCTCTCCCAACTGGTGCATCTCTTCAAGCAGAGCTTCGAATTCGTCAGGAGGCCTCGTCAGCGTGTCGCGCATGTCGATCAGCGTGGGGCGGTCCATCGTCTTCAGAAGGAAGATGATGGTGCCTTTGACAATGTTCCTTGTCGTCTCGTCCCAATGCGGCGACTCGCCGGGCGGCCCGGGCACTACCAGCGCCTCGACGAGCATGCCGACCTGTTCGACGAAATCGCGGGCGTTCCGGTCGATCGCATCGAGCGGATTGAACCGCGACTTCTGCAAAGACTTCACGCAGTCGAACGGATCGAGGACATGGACGTCCTGCCCCAGGAACTCCGTAACCCTTCCGCCGCCGTGTCCCCGCCTTGCCGCGGTGACGGCAGCGTTGGTCCCCTTCGGGTCCACGACGATTGCAGATCCTGGATAGACCAGGAGGTTGGGGATTATCAGGGAACGGCCTTTACCCGACCGGCTTCCCGCGATGGTAAGGAAGCCGCGGTCGTCCTTCCAGCCGATCCTCCACCAGGGTTCGTGAAGCGAACGTCCCAGCAGCAGGTCGCCGGGCTCATAGCGGAACCGCCATTCCTCCACGACGCTGGCGAATGCCGACGAGCCGCCCTTGCCGAATTCCGCCTCCTCCATCTTGCGCCGGATGCGGCGGGTCGCCCTTGAAAAGGCGACCTTCAGATCGTTTCCGAGAGGCCAGCCCGCCACGAACGACACTGCCGCAATGGCGATCATGAGCGGGTAGGAAAGCCAGCCCGGCAGGAACCAGAACACATTGGAAGGAGGCCCCGTGAACATCGCGGCGGCGCCGCCGGTCACGAAGAGCCAGGCCTCGAACAGGAATCCGAGCGCACAGATGAGGATGGCGTAAACGGCCAGCACTCCAATGAGGTTTATCGGCAGCCCCACGGTCCAGCGCATGAACGAGCCCCGGGCAAAAAATGAATCCTAGTCAGGAATCCGAAGGCCGGTAAATGGCGAAGGTGCGGTGAGCGCCTCGGAGGCATTAGCAAAAAGCAGCAGCACAGAAGGTAGTATTGCGGGAAACAGGTAGAAGCTGCAGAGTAGCAAGATATGTTTTTGTGGCACGAAAACCTTTCCGCTGGCGCGGAAGGTCTTCCTGCCAAAAAACGCAATTATCTTGTCAGCGTTCCGCCGCTGAACCACAGAATGTCCGTCACGACAGGTGACGCCGCACGCATTGCAAGCCCCAAGCGCCCCGATGAAGAGGGCGCCGTCCCGGGAGCGAAACCATGGCCCGGCCCCGCAAAGGCCGCGATGACCAGCTCAGCGAAATGCTGCGCTGCCGCCTCCGACCCGCCGAGTACCTTCGCATCCGGCAGGCCGCGCAGCAGGCGAATATGTCCGTTTCGGACTATGTTCGCCGCATGCTGCTCAAAGGCACCGTCGTCGTGAAGAAGACGCGGACGCTTGATCCCGAAGTCTACGACCAGCTCCGCCGCATCGGCATCAACCTGAACCAGGCCGTCCACAAGCTTCACGCAACAGGTCTGATTCCCCCGGAGCTGGCAAGGGCGGCGGCCGTCGTCGAAGCCATCGTGTTGGGGATAGCCGATGGTGCCTAAGGTCGCCGGCAAGGGTCGCAGCTTCATGGGCGCAGGCCAGTATTACCTGCACGACAAGAAGGCCGAAACGAGCGAGCGCGTTGCCTTCACCCACACCGTCAATCTTCCGACGCGCGACCCGGACAAGGCGATACGCCTTATGGCCTACACGGCCATGCACCAGTCCGAGATCAAGGCGCGGGCCGGCGGCAGCACAAGGGGCAGGAAGCTCGCGGACCCCGTCTATTGCTACAGCCTGTCCTGGGCCCCCGGCGAAGATCCGTCGCAAGAGGAGATGATCGATGCGGCGCAAGAGACGCTGAAGGCGCTAGGACTTGAGGGCCATGAAGCGCTTCTGGTCGGCCACAACGACGAGCCGCACCAGCATATCCATGTCATCGTCAACCGCGTCAATCCCGAGACCGGAATCGCTGCGCCTCTCAAGATGGATCATTTGAAGCTGTCCGCATGGGCGGAAGCGTTCGAGCGCAGGCAGGGGCAGATCAGGTGCGAGCAGCGCGTGGAGAACAACGAGCGCCGCCGCAACGGCGAGTTCGTGAAGGATTGGAGCAGCGAGAAGGCAGCCGAATTCCAGCGCTGGCGGATGGAGCGCGCGCACCGGCGCAGCGACAGGCGCGTCCGGGAAAGCGACCGGCTCGGCGCAAAGCACAGAAGCGAGCGGGACCGGCTTCGCATCGACCGCGACCGCCTGGTGACAGAACAGCGCAAGCGTTTTCGCGACGCGACCCGCGCCGACTGGCGCGATCTGTTCGCGATCCAGCGGCAGGAGCGCCGCAGGTTCATGGATGCGCAGCGCAACGCCTGGAGCCGGGTGCGGTTCGATATCCGCACCTACGGGCAGGATTACCGCAAGGCAGGAAAGGCCGGGCGCAAAGAATTGTTGAAGGGAGCGGCGTCGGCGCTCCTGGGCTCGAAGGCGCAGAAGGAGAAGCTGGAGCTCAAACAGAAGAAGGAGCGGCTGTTTTTCGCCCGCAAGCTGAAAGAGCGCGCGGACAAAATGACCGTCCCGATCAGGCAGAAGCACGAACGCGATCTTGCCGAGCTCCAGAAGAAGCAGGAGCGCGAGCGGCATGAACTGCAAATGAAGCAGTCGAAGGCGAGCCAGGCGGACGCGATCGAGTTCAAGGAGGGGCGCGACAAGGAGATATTCCGCGGTGAGCAGCGCGGCAGGTTGCGGCAGGAGCTTACCGAAACAAAGCGCGACGTGACCACGCCTGCTGTCTCGAAAGACAATGCTGCGCCCTCCCTCGCCGACAGATTCCGGAAGGCGCAGGAGAAGGGCGTGGGGAAAAAGACCAAAGGTCAGTCCAGGGATAATGCAAATGACATCAGCAAGGACGCGGGGCGCGAACGCAATAAGAAGCCGCCGAAATAGCTGCGGTTCACTCCATGGGCTTTGCTGGGCCGAACAACACGCTCGCCGGTATTCTTGCGCGTTCCGTTGCGTTGTATCGCCCCTCGCAGGTGCACTCCTGTTCCTGATAGAGGCTGACCGGGCAGGAACGCGTCACGCCTGCTCCGCCATATTTTGGAAGGATGATAACCGGCTGCTCCTTGCCGTTCGCTATCGCGACCATCATGCTGTTATAGGTGATGCCGGCCTTTATATCGACTTGCTGCCGCAAGAGCCGTTCTGCTTTCGCGAGCTCAGCTTCGCTCGCATAGCCCTTCTCTTCGCAGATGAGCGCATATCGCGTGGGACGCGCGGCGTTTCCCAAGCCAAAGCCGAGCAGTTTGTAGGATTGGACGGAGAGCGCGTCGACGACGTCGGCTTTTAGGGTGCGCAGCACGAAGGTAATGAGCGCTGGTCGTATGTCCGCATATATAATGCTGTTTGTCGCTACCATCACAATATACAAAGCTGCCAGTATGATGAGCACGGATCGGCCCAGCCGATAAGCACTTAATTCTCTCATGCGGTCCAAGAAATGATCCATAATCATTCCTCTGAATGGTTCTCAGGATGCTGCCAATGGTATCTCTGCCGTAGACCATTTTCCCTTTTCGTTATCGGTAGGGATATGAACGGATATCTTACTTGCGTCTCGGATGTGAAGTATTGCGGGCGTTTTTGTCATATCCCAGACATGAAATATGTAGGCGGCGCCGGCCTTAAGCGCCTGCTCCCATTCGTTGCGGGTGAGATAGAATCTCAACGGAGATGAGACTGTGGATTTCACCTCGATCAATCGATTGACGAGACCAAATGGACCAGGATCGTAAGATAGCACATCATAGCCGGCGAAATTGTCGTCGAGCCCTTTCCAAATTGGCGCCTTGGTAATGCCGAGCGCGCCTAGCCGTTTGATTTCATAATCCATAGTGAGCTGCTCAGCCGCGCGAGCTTGTTCCATTTTTTGCAGGTCAACAATGAGTCGAGCAAAGCATGAGACGGAATCCCACCAAGCAACCACATGTGGTGGAGGCGGATCCTGTTGCAAACCAGCTGCTGCAAAAATGTCTCTGTCATTAATGCCAAGCGAATCCAGAAAGCGCATTCGGCCCTGCCTCATCGCTTTCGACCAGTTCGGCTGATGTTTTGTAACCACCGCCGAAATACAGGCCTGATAGAAAACATCCCCGTCCAGCGGACACGCCAGATCGACAAGCTCGTGCAGGTAAGCAGAAGCCTGCATATCCAGGCTAGCGCCATCCGGTTCGACTTTCTCGATGATATCGACCAGCTCCGCGATGGAACAGCCCGGCTGCTTAATAGCATAGAGGCGAATCAACCTAACCCCTTCGAAGGCCGATAGGGCGAAAATGCGTTCTGTAGATGGAATCTCAGTCATTCGTCTTCGTCGGACGAAGCTGGCATCTTACCTTCCAGCTCTGAAATCAAGTCGATGATATCTTGGAGGCTAACGTCGTAATCGACGGGGTCATCCGCCTCTTCTTCATCGAATGCAATCTCGTGAAGGTCCGGATCATCCAGGAGCATTTGCATGTTCCGGATTTTTTCCGTGAGGCGCCGACTCACGGAAAGATCAATGCTTCCGATTTCTGGCGGCGCCTTGGATCTATAAACGAAGATGTCCGTAGTTTCGTTTGGCTTAAGACCCAAACGATGGATACGATCGATCGATTGCAAGTAATGGGTTGAGACGTAACTACGATCAGCATAGATCGCGTTGTGGCAGACTGTATGCAGACTTATTCCTTCCCCAGCTGCCGCTGGATTTGCTATCAAAACGGCGCAGCTCGGGTCGACGTGAAAGCGTTTGATGCGCCCTTCTCTTGTATCTGCGTCTTGATCTGAGCCAGATGGAACGCTGCCATACAAAGTAACGGGATTAAGATCAGCCAAGGCTGACGAAAGGCTGCGGATCGTATCTGTAAAGATGGTCCATATAACAACCTTTTGACCGCTACTTACCAACTGCCGCGTGTGATCCATCACTGCGGCCAGTTTTGCTGAATGTCCTTCCTCAACGACAGCGTCCGCAATGCCCGACTCGATCTTGAGATCGTCGTTCACCATGGCGGTTAGAGCCTGAGATGGATTTACTGAAAGCTGAAGCAATCGCATTACCGATCGACGCGCTTTCAAAAATTGCGCCTGTCCCATTTGGTGATTTACTTGTGCTGAGAATTGGCGAAGAAATTCGCTGCGCACAATTGCATAGAGCGCTAGCTGGCCCGGCTTCATCGTTACATCGACAAAGTGCCGCCGAGCTTTCGGAAGCCCTAATTCCTGTTTGGTAGTTCGAACATAAAGATTGCCCAACACCTCGCGGGGCGGCTTTCCTCTTGCGACCTCTACCCCCAGACCATGACCAGGCCAAAGGAAGTCCAGTTGCGACTGAATATCTGTAGCGGCCTGCGGCATTGGCGTGCCGGTGAGAATATCTCTGCGCACTGGAAGGGTGGCGATGTTGAGCAGAAACGCCCCCCTCTGAGAGAGCGGACCCGCCTTCATTCTATGTGCTTCGTCCAGAACAAGATGAACCGGCGTCCTTGCCAGGAAAGACGCAATCAGACCTTGCTGGCGGATCATTAGGTCATAGGAAATCAAAAATCTCGTTGCACCAGAAGCGAGAGCATTCGCGGTGTCGTCCTCACGGCCTTCAAGCACCGTGAACTCTTCCAGCAGGGCTTCGGGTGCATCGTCGGCGAGACATTCCTTTACGATGTCTCGCCAAGCCTGAAAGGCTGCCTTGGGAGCGACTACAAAGAAGACTTGTCCCGACTTTCTTGTGAGAAGATGCAGCGCGAATGTAACGGTTGTCTTACCCGCGCCGGGAACGGAGAAATTAGCGCCATTCGTCAAAGCCAAGAGGTGCGATAAATCTCGCAGCTGAAACGGCTTTAACTCACGTTTTACAAATCCCATTGACGTAAGTTCGGCGGCTATTTTTGCCGAAGTCTTGGGAGGGGCGAGGCTGGATTGGCTCGCGCGGGCAGTTCTTATTTCCGATGAGAACGCTTTTAGGCGGTCGGCAGCGCTTATGTCTGGTCGAAATCGAAAATTCAGTGTTCGTTGGGTTGATTTCGTTCCGAACTCCCGAACGATGTTCAGGGCATCTGGCCAAGGAACTTGGATGGAGGTTTCTGTAATCCTGGCTTCAAGATTATTGGCGACAACCAAAACCTTCAATCTGGACCATATAGGCGCAGATGTATCACCAGCGGCCACCATGAAGCGTCCGTAGTTGCCTTCTCGATATTGGATTTCAACGTCAACGAAGTCCGCCACAACTCCGTCCTTACTTATTACTATCGGCAGGTGAAGATTTCTGAAGTGCAGCCAGCTTGGTTTCGATCTTCGTAAGGAGATCGCGGATTGAGCTAATTTGCTTCCCAAGTGCAGGATACGTGCTCACGCCGGCCGTCGTCGGATCTATTCCGGCTAACTTCGCATGTATTTGAACCAAGGCCTTTAATGCGGCATTCTTTGATTTTTGCCCTTGGTCCAATTGGATGGCGCTCTGACATGCGTCGATGAGCACATCAACTGCATCATCTCGTGTATCTTCATTTTTTAGGGCAGCGATAACATTCGAATAGTCATCGCTCGCCGCACCTTCTTCGATGTCGATGGAGAAGTCATCGGCATCGTCACCATTGGCGCTATCTGCAGCGTCCGACAGATCGAGCTGATCAGCGACGTTGGTCAGGACGATCTCAGCAAGCTTACCGAATGCAGCATTTAATGCATAGATTCGGCCGGGCACTTTGTCGCGGTTCTCAAACAGAGACCACGCTATGACGCGGCTAGCATTTTGAAGGTTAACTGTCTTTCCGGACAGCTTTTTCGGAAGGTCGCCGAAAATCTGTTCAGCATCTCCGCTGACAAGCGAATATTGCCCGGGCTTGTTTGCCCATTCATTCAGATAAAGATCGGCTTCATCGATCGATTGCAGCAAGTTTTTTATATCGGCCTCGCTTCGTCGAAGCTGATCCGCTACTTGCTTCGTCGTGCGTCCCTTATTTACCTGACGCCGCACCAGCTGCGCGTCGCCTATCCAGTCATATTCCAGTTTGGTTTGAGGGCGAGCTTGCTCGTTCGCTTCAATATCATCGATCTCGTCGGGGCTTGTATCAGAAGGAAGAACCAAGCACTTGACGTGTCCCCATTTTGAATTGACCGACTCGTCAGCCGCATAAAGTTCGCGTATGGCGCTTAGGCGGCGGTTGCCGTTTACAACAACGCCAGTGCTAGTAATTAGAATAGCGCCGCGTTGGCCCTCTTTCTTCAGCACTTCCAAAATGGAGGAGACGGAGCTCGACTCTCGTTGCGCGAGTTTTGCGAGGATGGAGTGTTGGACGCCTTGGACGGTGCTAAGTTCTTGGCCTTTAGAAAAATAATTTTTGTCTAGACCCTCTTTGGCAATCGCATCCTGCTGCTCGGAATAGGTCCGGCAGTTGTCCATGCGATAAACAGGAACATCCACCGGAAGACTAATGCTCTTGAGGGACGCCTTGTCACCGCGGAAGTCATAGAGCGTATCCGTTTCCGTTGATGCATCGGCTCTTTTTTGGATGACGATCTCGCGTTCTGATCGAGGTGTAAGCTTAATCTCGTACTTCATTCTGCCCTCATTCGAACGCGACCACGATGATAGGAACCGTTATGACCCGATCAAACAGCTTAAGCTCCCGGCAAACCCGTTCGGCGTGAGCAATGTTGTCGCCGATAATCCGCGCCGCATCCTTTGTCGGAAGGGCCAACGCAGCTGCTTCAATTCGACCGCTTTGGAACAGATATTGAAGCTTCAACAAATCATACGGTGCGCGGCTCATATTTCCGGTTTGGAGCTGAAAGGCCAAATCGTCCTTAATCGCGAAAACCGTTAGCATCAGCTCCTGATCCAGGCGGACGTTCGTCGCCCATCCTTCGCTGATAAACTCGGTTTCGACGTGCTGGCGAATATCTGGCGTGCAACGAGATTGAATTTTCACCGCAGGCGCCTCAAAGACGTCTGTGAGCCACTCCTTCAATTCGCGGCGATCCCACTCGGCACCTGCGTTGTGGTGATCGTCGTAAGTGAAAGCAAGCTTCATTCAACGTCCTTTGCATTAGGATCATAAACGGGCTTATTCATTGGCCGTGTGCGCAGCTCTCCCGCTCGAAGCTGATGGATGCGCTGCCAGGCAATATCGATGTACCCTTTATCTAAATCGCATCCGTAGGCATTCCGAGAATGCTTCAGCGCGGCAATGGCTGAAGAACCAACCCCTACATAAGGATCGAGAACATTCTCGCCCTTATTGGTGAGAGCCAAGACGAGGCGCTCCACCAACCCAACGGGAAACTGGCAGGGATGCTCGGTTTTTTCGACGTGGTTTGATTTAACGTTCGGAATATCCCAAACATCCGAAGGATTCTTGCCCAGCGGATTGCTAGATATCTTGCCTTTGTTAGGCCCTTTGAAATGCTTCTTCTCTGGATATTTTGAGGGAATACGAACAGCGTCGAGGTTGAACGTGTAGTCTTGGGATTTTGTGAACCACAAAATAGTTTCGTGTCTTCCCGATAATCGCTTTTGGCAATGAAGGCCGTGACCAAACGTCCAAACAATCCGATTTCTTAACTGAAGACCGTGATTTTTGAAGAGCGGGTAAAGAATAATGTCGAGCGGAAAGACCTCGCCGTCGAGCACATGATTGCCAACCTGCCAACAGATCGAACCGTTTGGATGTAATAGGCGAACAGCTTCCGCAATGCAGGCAGCTTGCTCTTCGATGTATCGCTCTTGCGAACGCCTCTCTTCGTACTCTTTGCCAATATTATAGGGCGGCGACGTTATAATGAGATTCATCGATGCAGAGGGCAGGCGGCGCATAAACTTTAGATTGTCTTCGCATACAATCTCTGCACTTGCGTCCCGCTGGAGTCGCGCAACAGAGGCTCCCCTTTGTCGCGCTTGCGCCCCCTTTGCACTCGTCAGCCCCACAATAGCCCCCTGGTTACGTTCATGAATCGTTCTGCTATTCTGCCTTGCTTTGAGGCATCGGGAAAGGCCTAAAAGAACGAGATATTGTGCTGAAACTGGACGGATAACAACATATAGCGTATTGGAACTAAAGGTTTATTCGCTTCCAGTAATATTTGGCTGGCAGCAACCAGAGGTTCAAGCATTTTTCATGGAATTTACGTTGAGAGAATGTTTTTCAGGATATATAATTGAATTTCGGCACTTTAACCAGCAGGTGAAGGAAATTCACAGTCTGGAGATCGTTTTTCAGAGGATTTGAGTTGAGCGTGCAATTTTCAGGGCCGGTGAGTGTTTTTCATGACCGGCGGCTGCCAGAAGCAGCCGCTCCGGCTGGCTATGCCGCACTCATTGGCGCTTACAAGCTGCCCGTTCCGGTTCCCCGGCTTCTTTGCGCAATAGGGTCCAAGCACCGCATTATTGAGCAGGATGGCTGGCGCATCTACACGCCGCGCCATGCGCCCGAGGCGTCCCTTGAGGGGCACCTGACTTTCGCCCTCAAGTACGAGGGGCTGGACCTTGCCGTTCTGAAGCGGCTTTTCCTTGCCGTAAAGCAAGGCGACGTCGCCGAACTCGTGCGCCAGAAGCCGACCGGCCTCTACACGCGCCGCATCTGGTTTTTGTACGAGTGGCTGCTTGGCCGCGAATTGCAGCTGCCATCCGCAGATAAGGTTTCCTACGTGGATGCCGTCGATACCGATCTTCAGTTCGGCGGAGCGGGCCAGAACTCGGCCCGGCATCGTGTCCGCAACAATCTTCCCGGTACGCCCGAGTTCTGTCCGCTGGTGTTCAAGACGCCCGCGCTGAATGAGTTCATTGCGCAGGACTGGAAGGAGCGCGCGCGCGCCGTCGTCAGTGAAGTGCCCAAGGACTTGCTCGCGCGCACGGCGGCGTTCCTTCTGCTGAAGGATTCAAAGTCCAGTTACGTGATCGAGGGAGAGCGGCCACCTCAGGACCGCATCCAGCGATGGGGCCGCGCGATCGGCGAAGCGGGCCGTGCCCCGCTCGACGAGCAGGAATTCCTGCGCTTGCAGGGCATCGTCATCGGCGACGAGCGTTTCGTGAAGATGGGATTTCGGAAGGAGGGCGGCTTTGTCGGCGAGCATGACCGAGACACACAGCGGCCCATTCCCGATCATATCAGCGCGCGGCACGAAGATATCGCCTCGCTGATGGCGGGCCTGATCGCGTTCGACCATGGCGCGGAGAACGATCTCGATCCCGTTGTTGCTGCGGCGGTGCTGGCGTTCGGTTTTGTCTATATCCATCCGTTCGAAGACGGTAATGGGCGCATTCATCGCTATTTGATGCACCATGTTCTCGCCCGCCGCGGCTTCAATCCGCCAGGTCTGCATTTCCCCGTGTCTTCGGCCATCCTCGACAGGATCACCGAATACAAGGGTGTGCTGGAGAGCTATTCCAGCAGGCTGCTTCCGTGCGTTCAATGGGAGGCCACACAAAAGGGTAATGTGAAGGTCTTGAACGATACCGGCGATTTCTATCGATTCTTCGACGCGACGCCGCACGCCGAATTTTTATATGAGTGCGTCCGTCAGACGATCGAGCAGGATCTTCCCAACGAAACCAACTTCCTCCGAAGTTTCGACGCCTTCCGGGCCGGCATCGAGAACATGATCGACATGCCCGAACGCACGCTCAATAATCTCTTCGGCTTCCTTCGGCAGAATGACGGAAAACTGTCCAAGCGAGCGCAGGAGAATGAGTTCGCAGAGCTGACCGCGGACGAGATCACACAAATAGAAGAGCTGTATCGATCTTCGTTCATCGCGAAGAGCGGCGAAGCTGTATAATTGGAGCAGCCCGTGAGTCAGAAACGCAGTCTATGGCCCACAACGATTGACATAAAAATATGCGCCGCAAAGTTGCGCCATTGCGGAATCTGTACTTTTCCGTGTAAGTGTATCACTGGGGCATGACCTGAGCACAGAGAGATAATTTTGCCGGGCTGCCCCTTCGGGGGAGCCCATGTTTTTGAGCGATCAGGAGACAGAAGTTGATCTCCTATATTACGAATCCATTGCACGAACCGTCGTTAAGCTTATCGGCGAGACGCAATCTTCCGCGGTAACAATAGGCGTCCACGGCGATTGGGGTGCTGGAAAATCCAGCGTCCTCAAGATGACGTCTGCCGCCTATGAGGGCAAAGACCGTGTCTTATGCCTATGGTTCAACGGTTGGGCGTTCGAGGGGTTTGACGACGCGAAGACCGTCGTCATCGAAACGATTGTGGATGAGCTGCGCCGCGCGCGGCCCGCGTCGGCCAAAGTCGCTGAAGCCGCTCGCAAAGTCCTGAAACGCGTTGATTGGCTAAAGATCGCCAAGAAGACGGGTGGTCTCGCTTTCACGGCAATGACGGGCCTGCCGACCTTCGATCAGCTGCAAAGCATCGTTGATGTCGCGAAGTCGGTGATTGAGAAGCCGCAAGATCATATCTCCGTCGATGATATCAAATCCGTTGCGGGTCAAATCGGCGACTACATAAAGGCACCCAAGGAGGAAGCCGATCATCTCCCGGCTCAGATTCACGAGTTCAGGAAGGAGTTCGAAGAGCTTCTCAATGCCGCGGACATCGATAAGCTCGTCGTCATTGTCGACGACCTTGATCGGTGCCTGCCCGAAACGGCCATCGCGACACTCGAAGCAATCCGCCTTTTCCTGTTCGTTCCCCGCACGGCATTTGTCATCGGGGCCGACGAGTTGATGATAGAATATGCGGTTCGAGAACATTTCCCGGACCTTCCACCCAGCTCCGGCCCTGTTCCGTACGCAAGAAACTATCTTGAGAAACTGATTCAGGTTCCCTTCCGCATTCCAGCGCTTGGGCTGAATGAGACACGCATGTACGTGTTTCTGCTTCTCGCGGAGAACGCACTCGGCCCAAACGACGATAGATTCAAGAAGCTGCTCGATGCCGCTCGCAAGGATTTGCAGAGACCGTGGCAGAGCAAAGGACTCGATCGTACCATCGTACGCGCAGCGTTGGGCTCTCTTCCCGATGAAATCGAACAGGCGATCGTTCTCTCCGCCCATATCAGTAAGATCTTGAGCGAGGGTACACGTGGAAATCCGCGCCAGATAAAGCGCTTTCTGAACTCGATGATGCTTCGCTACGCGATTGCTGTCGAACGGCAGTTCGCGGATGAGATTGAAACGCCTATTCTAGCGAAGCTGATGCTTGCCGAAAGATTCTCGTCTGACCTCTATGACCAGATTGCCCGGCTGGCAGCTACTGCGGGGGATGGAAAATGCGCCGCACTTGGCGAGCTTGAAGATCATGTTCGAGCCGAGCAGAAGCGCACGGAAAAATCGGCAAAGCGTTCGGACAAGAAATCAGCGAAGGACGAATCCGAGCCGGAAGTACTTTCAGAGCAGGCTCAGAAGTGGGCGGAAAGCGAGTGGGCGAGAAGCTGGGCAGCAATCGATCCGCCCCTGAAAGACGTTGATTTGCAGCCATATGTCTTCGTCACGCGCGACAAACGAGGCTACTTCGGAAGTTTCGCAGCATCCAGTCATTTGGAAGCCATCGTCGAGCGACTCATGGGGCGACGGCTTGTGGTGCGTCAGAGTTCAGCCGAAGTCGCAAAGCTAACTGGCACTGATCCCGAACAGGTGTTCGATGCACTGCGTAGCCGCATAGCTGATAACGACAAATACAACATAGAGCCGCCAGGCATTCAGGGGCTAATCGTCTTGGTCGCTGCGCATCCTGTCTTGCAGCGCCGATTGCTGACGTTTGTGAGCGAACTGCCCATGGCAAAACTTGGAGCCTGGGGGGCAACCAGCTGGGGTGAATGTTTTACTGATCCGGCGTTGATTGCGGAATTTGCCGCGATCCTCAAAACCTGGTCGGAGCAAAACGACAATGCTGTGCTGCGGACGAGCGCGACGGCGGCGCTCAGATTGAAGAAGAAGGGTTAGGCCGTGGGAACGTCGACTTCATATGGCGGACCCGGCACCGGACTCGTACCTTCATGGGTAGATGATCCCGTACCCGGAGCGGCTCCCGCTCCTAACGTGCCGGCTGCTCCGGCAAGCCCTGGGCAACCTTCCAACCCTAATCCGGCACCGCCCGCCAATCCTGGCGTAGCACCGCCGGCATTGCCGACGCCTCCACGGCCGGAGACGAGAGGCGCGGGGCGTTTCGGTTCTTCACAGGCAAACTTCTCCCGTTTTGCCGGCACGGGCAGCCGCAGTTATTTGGAAAAGGCCCTCTCAAGTTACGTGCGTTCAGGCAACGGCGGCCCGCGCCGCGCCGCGCGCCGCATGGGCGCATCTCGCGCAAGCGGCAGCCGCCTCCTCACGGTAATCCGGAATGTCCAGCAGTCGGGTGCCGTCGCGGCTCTTCGCAGCCTCAATCTGGAGTCACTGGCAGGCCAACCTGCTGCTGACGTATTTCTCGCGATGATGGACTTCGTGTGTCCGCCGGGCGGCTCCCTCGATGAAGCGATCGCCCGTGAGGCCATGGCTGACGCAATCTGCGACTTATCCGAAGAAGGTCTCGGAAATTTCGACACCCTGACACCAGAACAGCTCAATGAATTCTTTCTCGACTTCATTGCGCGATCAATCGAAGGCCGCGTTATCAACGATATCGGTGCTCGGGGAATAACCTTACCAGCCGATGCCAGGGCGGCGGAGAATGTTGCAAGTCAACTCCATGACTTCGTGTCGGGAACGACCAAGGGAGAATTGCTGGACCAGCTGGACGGTTTGACGAGCCTGAACGACAGCCGGGTATCCGCGCTCGTGAATGATATTTACGAAGCCGCGTTCGAGCTCGTTGCAGTGGCGTCGGAGGCCGCGGAATGAAACACCATAGTATAATTTGCCGCCTCGGCGCATCGGACAAGACGCCAGTGAAGCCCTCTCGTGTCGACAGCGAAATCACTGAGATTTCGTTCATAGAGAGCGAGAGCCGCCTGGAATTCGGTTTGGGTCAGGCGATGGACCAGCTGGGCGCGCTGGGGCTCGTTCCCTCGGAAACCTCAATTGACCTCTGCATTCTGGCGGCACTGTTGACCGCGGCTGATACCCGCATATCGCGAGGCGATACGCAGGACAAATGGACCAGAGAAATCGACCTCCACGTGCCGGTTTCTGATCCAGCGCTATGGACAGCGCAGACCCCCTTGCTCATTAAGACCCTGAACTTCCTCACAGGAGATCGCTGGGGCGTCTATTTCCGCAAAAGGATCGCATCTCAGAAAACCCTTAAACGTGCGGCCCACAAACTGAGGACGGCACACCCGACCTCGATTTGTCTGTTGTCCGGAGGACTCGACAGCTTCATCGGCGCAGTCGATCTGCTTGCTAGTAAGGAGGTTCCACTGTTTGTCAGCCATTATTGGGATGGCACCACCAGCAAGCATCAGACTTACTGCATCGACAAATTGACGAAGAATTATACGGGCAAGCGGGTGGACTGCATCCGAGCCCGCGTCGGCTTTCCCAACCACACTGTCGAGGGAAGCGACTCAGAAAACACGCTGCGCGCCCGCTCATTCCTGTTCTTCTCTTTGGCTACGCTGGCCGCCGATGCCGCCGGCGTAACAAAAATCCATGTGCCGGAAAACGGACTGATTTCGCTGAATGTTTCTCTCGATCCGCTTCGTCTCGGATCGCTGAGCACGAGAACGACACACCCATTCTACATGGCTCGCTTCAATGAACTTCTGCAAGGGCTTGGCATTGCAGCGTCTCTTGAGAACCGATATCGACACATGACAAAGGGCCAGATGATTGCTCAGAGCGTCGATAAGGCATTTATTGAGAAGAATGCGAAGAACACGATGTCCTGCTCAGCGCCAAACAAATATCGATTCTCGAAAGACAAGAGCCTTCGAAAGCCTCAGCATTGTGGCCACTGCGTGCCATGTCTCATTCGCCGCGCGGCGCTGCTCAGTGGTTTAGGAAAGGATGATACCTCCTACGCGATTGCGAATTTGAAGGCCCGTCCGCTAAATACGAACAAAGCAGAGGGCGATCATGTTCGTTCCTTCCAATATGCTCTCGCGAAGCTCGATCGCAACCCGAAGCGCGCCCAGTTTGACATTCATCGTCCCGGTCCGCTGATCGATCATCCAAATGATCTGAAAGCCTACGAAAAGGTTTATGTTGATGGCCTCCGGGAGGTCGGGGCTCTGCTCGCCGGAGTTAAGGCGAAGCCGCTTTGATGAATCCAGAAGCTAAAGTCAGACCATCATGGGTCGATTTCCATTGTCACCTTGATCTGTATCCGGATCACGCGGACATTATCGAGGAGTGTGACCGCGAGAAGGTCGCGACGCTGGCCGTAACCACAACGCCGAAAGCATGGCAACGTAACCATCAACTCGCGTCTGGCTCGCAAATGGTTCGCGCAGGCCTTGGCCTCCATCCACAATTGATATGCGAGCGCGCTTCGGAAATCGCGCTTTTCGAGAAGCTGCTCGAAAACACCCGCTATGTAGGCGAAGTTGGATTGGACGCTGGGCCAAGACACTATCGGAGCTTCGAAGAACAAGAGCGGATATTCGCACGCATACTTCGCGCATGTGATGAGCAGGGCAGCAAGATTCTAACGATTCACAGTATCAGAGCTGCGTCCAAAGTACTCGATCATCTCGAACAACATCTTTCGCCTACTGGGGTGAAATGTGTCCTGCACTGGTTTACCGGGACGAACGCCGAAGCAAAGCGCGCTATCGAATATGGCTGCTATTTTTCGATCAATAGTGAAATGCTCCGAAATCCAAAGCATCGAGCGTTGGTCGCAAAGCTGCCGCTTGACCGGCTGCTGACGGAAACCGATGGCCCGTTCGTAAAGAACAATGCTCGTCCGTTGCGTCCCAAGGACGTTCAAGCCACGGTCACTGAACTAGCGGATATACACAGCATGCCGTCCGCCCAAATGGCAAAATATGTATTGGAAAATCTGCGCAGCCTACTGATCTAACGAATGTCGCTCTCAACGGGGGAAACTGATGGCCAAAACACTCGAAGCACATGACAAGCTAATTCGGGAAATTTTTGAAGGGAGTTATCAATTCGAGATTCCCGACTATCAGCGGCCCTATGCCTGGACAACTGAGCAGACGGAAGAGCTTTTCAATGATCTTGTTTCAGCAATGCAAGATTCTCGAACCTCTACAGCTACAACCCAGTATTTCTTGGGCAGCATTGTTCTTATAAAGAACGATAGGGAGCCGAAATCATCCGTCGTTGACGGCCAGCAGCGTCTGAGCACGCTAACCATGTTATTCGCGGCGCTGAGAGCGGCGATGCCGGACGCCGCTGACGACATCACTGATTTCCTATATAAAAAGGGAAAGGCGAGTCTCGGCGAGAAAAATGAGTACCGCCTCCTTGCTCGTGAGGAAGATGCTGATTTTTTCCGAAAATTTATCCAAGAGCCCGGAGGCATCGAACGTCTCATTGAGAACACGGAGAAGCTTGGCGACAGTCGGCTGCGTTACCGGGAAAATGCCAGTTTGCTACAGAGAAAGATTGCGGAGCTCTCGCCGGTGGACCGAGACGCGCTATGGAAGTTTCTGGCTAACGATTGTTCGCTGGTAGTCATCTCGACCCCCGACCTCGAAGCCGCATACCGCATCTTTTCGGTCTTGAACAATCGCGGTCTTGATCTAGCGCCTATCGACATTCTTAAGGCGAACATCCTGGGATCAATTCGAAAGATTGCAGGCGAATCCAAGAGCCATGCTTACGCGAAGAAGTGGAGTGAGATCGAGAGCAAGCTTGGCAGAGAGGCTTTTGGAGAACTGTTTGGTCACATCCGCACCGTTTACACCAAGCAGAAGCAGCGGGCGACACTGGTCAAAGAATTTCAGGATAATGTGACAGAGTATAATTCCCCGATCGATCTGATCGACAATGTGATTACTCCGTATGCGGAGGTATGGGAATTTGTCAGAGAGGCAGACTTCGAGGCAACAGAGCATGCCGAGTCGATCAACGATTATTTGTCCTGGCTAAATCGTGTTGATTTCAAGGATTGGGTGCCGCCGGCGATACTCTATTTCAAGAAGTTCCGAAACAAGCCTGCTCTGTTGAATGAGTTTTTCAGGGCGTTGGAGCGACTAACGTATTTTCTCGCTGTGACACGAGTCGGTATTAACGAACGTATCGAAACCTTCGCAGCCCTAACCAAGGAAATTGAACCCGCCTCATTCAAGGGTGATTTAATTGCACTTACGACGTTAGCTCTCACTGCGAGGCAGCAGCGGGAGTTCATTGCCGCCCTCGACGGCGATATCTATCGCCGTCTCCCAAAAGCTCGGATGGCATTGATGCTGCGCCTCGAAGCACTTGTAAGCGACGGTAGCAAGAAGCAAGCATTCGACCATTTGTCCCTTGAGCACGTATTGCCGCAAACACCGCCAGTCGACTCTAATTGGACGAAGTGGTTCCCCGATGAAGAGGCGCGAGAGTCTTGGACCCACCGGCTGGCTAATCTTGTACCGCTTCACATTCGGAAGAATCCGTCAGCCAGTAACTACGATTTTGAGACCAAGAAGAATGTTTACTTCACTGGAAAAGGGACGAGTTCGCCTTTCATCCTGACGAACGAAGCCAGATCCCAAGCCGAATGGAAGCCCGCCTTTCTGGTTGAGCGGCAGAAGCGCTTGTTAGGGATTTTAAGCAAGCACTGGCAACTCGACCTTAACGCGACGGACGCGAAACCTAATCTGGCTTTAGAGGCAGCGAATGGCTAGGCCGTACCGCAAGTAGATGCCCCGAGCGAAGAAACAGTCGGATTTCAAACTGCCGGGCATTTGCGCCGGTAGCTGGCGAGGCGAAATCCTCGGCACCTGCACCGTCAACTTTGGACAGGTGGTTCAGCCAGGGCCGCCACGGCAATCTGTCGAGTTTTCCTACATGATCATGCCCGCGTCGCTGACTATGCCGGGGGGCCGCTTTACCTGGCCTGGCATCGTCATGTTCATGACCCCAACTCCAATGAAGACCGATTTTCCAGACGCAGGCACGCTCTTCAAGGCCGAACACATGCCGTCCCTCAGCCTATCTCTGGAGGTCACGCGGGCGCAGTTTTCCGACATGCTCAGAATGCTGGAGGCGAAGCGTCTGAAGGAAATTCACTTCACCCTTGAAGACAGCACTGACGGTTCGTGGCCCGTATATAGCTGGGGCGTATCGGCAGCATTGACCCGAGATGCCTAGCGAGGTGCTCAATAACAGTTTGATAAGCATCGTTTTGGTACTATGCTTACTCAAAGGGCTGGAATGATTCGATCATTCCAGCCCTTTTTTTAGCACAACTTTTAGCACACAATTATTTTTAAAATCATATTGTTGTTTTGTTTCAGTTATTTACTCGATTGATCGTCCGTCTCATAACCTGAAGGTCATAGGTTCAAATCCTATCCCCGCAACCAGCAACGAGGCCCCTGGAAACAGCGTGTTTTCAGGGGCTTTGCTTTGGTGCTCTCCCTCAAAAGCTTAAGGAAGCGGTCGTGGAACCACGCGGAAGAGTATCGGAGCATAGAACCACGAAATTGTGTGCGACGACCTGACTCGCCGGCGGCCGCGCAAGTACCTCCACGAGGGCATCTCGCTTAGAAAGGTTAGCGGCGCTATCGTGTGCTTTCGGATCCGTGCGCTTCAAGCGGCCGCTACATTTTCGTCTTGTGAAAATAACCTGATTGAGCGTCCAGAGATCTTCCGGGCTCCTGCTATAGCCGAACAATTGGTGTCGGTTAGCTGTCTGGTCATCGCGGTGCAAGCCGATTTGATGAGGGTCGCGAGAAGTCAGCCGCGAGGGCGTTTCCGTTCAACAGCAGAACTGCCTCCAAATCTTTTTTCAAGCGCGCGATGATTGAAGCACCAGCGGACCAGTGCATAGACGGCACCAACGGGTCGCAATGAATAGCTCCATTTCTAGCACCGTGCTTCTCGGCAAAATTAATCATTAAATATTCAGGCGTGGCCCGCTCTTTATGCGCATGCGAACGCGGTTAAGGTCATCTATCAACAGACGACCTTTCGTCTTTCGATGACTCTCCAAGAATTTGACGTTGCTCCCTTAGCGACTCAACCCGCATGCGGGGCCTTATGCGATTGGCGCCTTCAAGACATCCGCATGCGGCCGCGAGGATTTTTCGAGCGGTTCGGATATCTTCACCTCGCACTCGATCCATCCGCATTGGGCGTTCCGCTAGCGGATGAATGGAACTGCAGTTTGATATCGGCGCGGACGAACTGCGGCATGGCCTCGCGTTTTGTTTAAGCGAAGCCAGTCTCCGCCGTCGATCGACGTGTCGATACAAAGGGTTCGGCTCTTCAACGACTTCATGCGCTTGTATCAGAAATATGACATGCGCATACGGCGTCATGCTGGCCGCAAACACAGAGCCGGCCATGCGGCGAGTCCCATTTTGTTTGCCGACCTCGTCAGTCTCCTTTGTGTTTCCCGGCTAGAGCCTTTTCGATTTTGGTGGAATCGACCTGGACGATACTTCACCTCTCCCCATCGGGGAGAGGTCGGCGCGAAGCGCCGGGTGAGGGGGTTTTGACCAGTCGATAGGTTGTAACCCCTCACCCCACCCCTCTCCCAATGGGAGAGGGAGCACGCGTCGTTTCGTGGCAGGTGTTTCCACCAAAATCGAAAAAGCTCTAGCGCCCGATTCCCTCATCGAAAGGCCGAGATCATTGGATTGGTCGAGCAATCGCACGCGTCCGATGTCACGGTGATCAGTTACTCGTGGCCTGGAGTCTGGATCAACGCCGGGCAACGTTCTCGGACTTATGTGGGACAATGGAGCGACTTACGTCGCGAACGATCATGCAGCGTCCGCGCGTCATGCCGTATAGACCCGGGGCAAGATCAAGTGCTGGCATCAGACCTTGCCGCATCATGCCCGATAATTGCTGTCTCGCACGGCAGATCCGCACCTCGTCGAGCGCTACAACAATGTTCGCTCTCACGAGAGCATCGTTAACCTCACGCCTGTCGACGCTACTTCGTCCGAGCGAAACGATCCTGGCTGAACGTCAGCGCATCAAGCGCGAGACCGTCATAAACCGTCGCTTGAAGCATCGACTGCAGGCCTGCTTTAACTCGCTTAAACTCTAACCCTGATGAGGCAGGGCATTCCTTCGTCAACGCTCGACCGGTCCAAAATTATCTGACGATGGACGATCGTGCCCGCAACAGATCATCAGACGGTTAGCCGTTCCTGTCGGCCATTAAAGGAATACTCCATTCCCTATTTTTAATTCTGCGCATTGCCGGATCCGATCAACGATGAGCGCTTATGCTCGAAGAAAGACGCTTGCGTGAATTGCTTGGACGACGGAGTGCCTTTGTTGTGCATTTGACATAGGCATCGCCAGTTGCGCTTCATCAACGCTGCTTAACTTGTCGACCATCGCGATTACCACAGAGGAGACCATCGCATCGCGCATGGATTGCGCCGTTGCAAAAAACAAAAACTCCGGCCTATGTTAGGAAATCATCTGGGATCCCCCAAACCGCCGCAAGGCTGACGACTCCTGCCACGATACTGATCGTAGTGGGAGTGTTTATCCCGAACCCAGTTTGGTGAATTTTGTTTGCCTGCAAATGAGCGGGCGGACTCGCCGCGATTAATCCTGCGCGCGACAAAACGACGGGAGGAATAGCACCTCCCGGCGAAAGGTGATGCGTTGAGTAACGACAGGCCGCGCGGCCGGACGAACACACCGAGGAGACGCTGATGAGCTGGATACTTGACCTTGTTAATCCCCGAGAGCGCAAGTGGGAAGAGTTCTACCGCAATCGGTGGTCCCACGATAACG
>Ga0097679_1001005_pt1 | contig 37092 bp, 35 predicted proteins | sample ThiBiot_500_biof_2_FD_72848 | JGI IMG/M metagenome (GOLD analysis project Ga0097679, IMG submission 72848) | Wastewater bioreactor microbial communities from Cape Town, South Africa - Thiocy_cont_500_biof - 1398105538000 (version 2) (version 2) ...
CCGCCTGTAGTTGATAGTTTAATACCGGACGGAAATTCATACCAAACATCAGATGGAATATAAGCATGAACGAGATCGGTTCCCTGAGAAGAAAAAAAACGAACAAGTCTAAGAGAATTCTTCTATTTTGATTATTACAGATTTGAGATTCGGGGAAATGAGTAAAGCTCGACCGATAAGAAATTGTTGATCAATACTGTAAGTTATTTCATCCTGAGGAAATCTAGACACAGAAATACAATCATTCTCTCAATGATTATTATGTATTCTACTCAAAGAAAAGTGGCTGAACGATTGTTGTTGAAAATATTGATGCTTGATAATGAAGTGTGTACCAAAATGGAACGAGAGAGTAGCGCATTTGTAATGCATCTTTCATAATCTGTTGAGATTGCCAAGAGAATGCCGCTGGATCTTGATCCTATATAATGATTTATTTATTTATTTGACAATAAGTAAATATTCTACTTTTTGTCCTATACTATTATGATTTCTCATAAATGGATAGAAAGCTCCTAATTGCATCCATTTCGTGCATAATTCTTCGGTTGTATCGAGAAGAAACCCGCATATATCAGCGCCGACATTCGGTATGCCGAATATATTAAAATTTAAAATTGCTAAATGATTTCAATTGAGAAGATATTTAATTCTTTTTGCTTTTTCTTTACCAGGAATAGAAAAATACATATCGTCAAAGGTTGCACGATTGTCTCCTGTCCAATGTGTTGTATATTTTCCTGAACCTGCAAATGTCGAACGTGAGAGAATAAATGGTCGTTTTTGTCGAATAGTTTTCATTGCTCTACGCAGAAAAAAAAGAAAACGACCTATGATCGATTCTTTTATTTCTTTTAATTGATAGAATTTTACGCATTTGATGCTTGTGCTTCGAAATAGCCGAACATATTATGAAGATTATAATGCGATGAGAGATATTGTTGAGCCGACGGGCAGAGTGTTTGCGAAGCTAAACGTCCGCCGAGTACATCTGAACAAAGAAGAAAAGTAAAAAGAGAACGTTTTTTTTCTTCTGTTTTTGGCATAATAATAATAAGAACAAACTGGGCGTAAATGGTGGATTGTCAAGAGGATTTGCCGTGCAGCCATCTGTTGATCCATCAAAGAAATTCGATGGTTCATTCATATCCTAAGGGTACATTAGAAGAAGAAAATAGAAAATAAACAATAATATTCTTACAATCCACATGCCGTCGAACGGAATGATCTCGTGAAATTTTGATGCACTTTCAGTCCACCATTGAGTCGCATTCGGATGTGTAAAATCAGGAAATGCTGTTAGACCTGGCCAAACCTTGGCAAAAAAAAACAATGTTTTCTTGAATTTAAAAGAGAGAGAGATTCTACTTTTCCGATGATAAATTCAGTTGAATTGAATTTTCTTATAAAAACTCCTCGGTTAACACCTTCATCAAATGGAAAATAACTGCCCGGTGTTTGTACCGAACTAATACCGGGATCGATGATATTTACATAATGTTTACCATTAGCTTGCAATTGTCGAATTAATGAAGGTAGATTTGCAAAATTCTTTTCGTCGTAAGTGTAATCAAGACCGGATGACATGACATCAATGTCTGTCCATTGAACATCATACGGAAAATCAGCTGCATCCATTCGCTATTAAAAACAAACACAAACGAAATTCATTCGTAAGAAAATCAACGAGTGTTTACTCGAATGACATCCTTGAGATTATCGATGGTATTGTAACCATAACGACAAAGATGAAATCCCAGTGCCCAATACGGCGGCATTGTTGGTTTCTGAAGACAAAAGAGAACGAGAATGAAATTGTAATTGATTTTTATACGTGATCCTACACCGATGACATCCCAATATTGTTCAATGACGTTTTGAACTGTTGGTCCAGTGAAAAGATAGAAATCGATAATTCCACCGATAGTTGTATATGTAACAGCAGGTAACGGTTGAAGATCAACATCCATGGCGTTAGAATTCAAGAAGAACTGTCCGTGAAATTGAACAGATTGATTTTGAGCAAATTCAGGATTGAGCAAAAACGGATGAACACCTAAGTGAATGAAGTTCATTATGTCTTTTTGCAGGTCAACATTTCATTTTTGAAAAAACAAACCATAGAGATTTGTATTTTCTACAGGTGGAAAATCTCGTGACCAGAAAGTTAATTTCTTCCATGAATTTGTCACATTGATAAGTAGACTTTGTCGATGTTCACCAAGTCCGTACACCAATGGACTGGACAATCGTGTTGAAAATTTAATAAACTGATCAGCAAAAATGAGCGGTGAAACACTCGAATCAAATAAAATCATTCCATTTGATTTTCGTTTGACAACAATCGAAAATGGTTTCTGTTCGACATGAATATCATAATCAATTGCTATCGCTTTCTTTTCAATCACCGGTACGGGTAAAGGTACTTCAAATCGTTTTTCAAACGAACTATAAATTCGAATACGTAGTCGTTGAGTAGTTTCATAAACTAAATCAACTGTTAAATCATTGCTCTCGTTTGGCATATAACCTGTCAATGATTTATTAATGCGTATTCTCAAACCGAATTCAGTTTCTTCAATTTTATTGAGATTATAATCAGGAAAATCCTTTGGATAATAACAATAGGGCACGTTAACATCACGAAGAGAATCAGCTTGTTTCCAACAGCAATTTCTCTCGTGACATTTCTCTTGACTAGCATCATTTTCAGGATAACAATCGAAACGATCTGAATCCGAAATTTGCTCACATTGTTGAGCAATGGATGAATAAACTAAAAGACTACTAAGCAAAATTATCGATATGTATCCCATCTACAATTAATACAAGGAGATTCGTATGTATATATATTTTCTGTTTGCAAAAAAAGAAAACAAAAAAAATATATCAATGAGCTTGAAGTTCAGGAAATAATTGCAAAAGAATTTCGTCGAGAATGAGATAAAATAACTAAACACAAAGACAATTTAGAAAAAGGTATTTGATCAATATGTGAAGCCGTACTTGTTTATTAAGTAATGGATCTTGGAAATATCGAAGAAGTGTTTGAAGACCATTTTGTACGTTCGATTTGCCTAGAGCGAATTTAATTAAACCGGGTAGATATTCGTCGGCAGCTGCAACGACATCATCAAAACTGACATGATCAGTTGGACTAAAAATCAAAGGTTTTTTTTTTCAGAAATATTTTCTATCAAATAGATTTACTCTTTCTTTTCGGCATAATGTGGAAAGACCGCATCTAGAAAACATAAAATCGATTTCCAAGAAACGTTTTTTGAATAACGAATACCTCGAAGTGCGTGAACGACATCGATGATATTCTCTTCATCAGCGAGAACATCATCGACGCCATCGTTGACAAAAATTGTAAAAAATGTATTGAACGAATTTTTCAATGGAATACGAAGTAAATCAAGAAGATAGATGAGCAATGGTGATGCCGAGAAAATTTCTTTTGCTACACAAGAACAAATCAATATTTTCTTCTTTTTTGGAAAAAGTTTTTTTTTTCTCTTCTACCGATGACAACTAAATGATCATAGGCACTGTCGACTTGATCACTTGAGATTTTTTCGAAGGGACGTGATCGAATTGGTTCAGTTAGATTTGCATTATTGCCGTACATTGTATTTTGTAGCTAAAACGAGAAGATTTCGTTCGATCAGCGAATTCATCGTGTTATCTACTTTTGCTTGAATAATATCTTCGAATTTCGGACTTGGTTGAGTTGCTTTTGGTTTAGCTGGTTCAGCGTAATTGATCAATGAGATCAAAAATGGATCAAGATATTGCCCTTTCTGAATCAAAAACATGAAATCTGAATTTGATATTTCAATACCAACCTCAATTCTAAATCGTCTCGGTACGACTCTGAACATTTTCGAGAGAATAATTTCTCCATTAGGTAAAGTGAAATCATCTGGTTGAGTGAGAAAATTATACAGCAATTCACTATTGCGCAATGTTGGTTTGGATAGCAAATGCTTTTCAAAACAAAACGAAAATAGATTCGTCGAAGAGAGAACAAATTCGATTCGTTACTCGAAGAAAATGTTGAAAATCTTTCTTCATCGATTCGAGAAATTCGAGATTTCGTGCGGTTGTTGCCGATCGACGAGGCGGCAATCGAGCATCAGAAAAAACACCATGAAATTCGATAAGTTTCTGTTCAAGTAAATAAAAATCTTGATAACGCCTAAAACAGAAGGAAACATTTTTTTTTTGTTTTTGGAATTCGGCACAAGAAAATATTCTACCGTGCAACAGTCCAATGTGCTTTTTCTTCCTCAGAATTTTCTATTGCCTGAATACTATCGATTCGATGTACATCGATGATAAAAACATTCGTTTTCATATACGAATTTTGACTTTCACGTGATTCTTCACAATGTGTAATCAGAATTCGCCATGTACTCAAATCTCGTTCATCGATCGACTAGAAATCATCATTTTTCAATTATTTTCTCTCTTTCGAACTCTCGATTACATACGCTATTACTACCGATACTCGTTGTGTCTTCATGACATTTGGCATTTTCATCATCTTTGTCTTCTAATTCTTTGTACGATGTTGTTGTATAATGTTTTGAAACATTTCGTTTTCGTGTAGTTTCATTCGAATTCCTATCGAAAACAAAAACTATGATGCATCAATACAAAATCAACTAACTTTTGCTGACGAATTCGATAATCTGGCGAGTCCATACGTCGTCCGCTTATGTAAAGAAAATGTTCATCACTCGTGAGAAAACATCGTTGATATTTTTCTTCAACTAATTCGTAGATTTTACAATGAAAACGTGATAATAATGCAAATGTATGTTGAACATCGAATTGATTTTCATTTTCAAGACTTGTTTCTAAATCATTGTAGATAAGTGATTTTATATCCGAGATTAATGTATCAGTTTCATCATTTGGATTGCTTATGTTTACATAACTATCGACATTTAGTGGATTTAAATACCGTTCATCGATATTTTTCAAACGTTGATAAAGTTTCTTTCGTACTAAGATATTCGATGCCGATGGAATATCATTCAAAACATCGCTTAATGTTATATAAATGCTTAATAAACCAATTGAACCATAACGGTCAAGTACACGACTAAATTGACTCATCAATTCTTTTTCATACATAACATCGGTTAGATCAAGAGCGAGTTTATTTTTATGCAATGGTCCGTTCATCGAACAGAAATGCGTTAATATTTCAACGGGATTTTCTGGCGGAGGAATTGGTGGTGGTATGTGAGTTCCATTTCGACGTTGAATAACTGTTGTAAAATAGAGATGAAATAGACGATTGATCGTTGCCGGTTCACAAATAGCATCGATACCATCGATGAGTATTTGACATGCGATAAGTTCACTGAGAAAATGTCGAGAACCTTTACATTCATAGATCGATTTCGGTGTTACCAATGGCATTAAATCGAGAATTAAACGTTTGAGATATTTGAGTTCCGATTGACGATTATACATTGCAATATGCAGATCATTTTTGTAGATATTTCGAAGTAGATCATTGGTATTTTGAGATTTTAAAACTTGAATATATCGATCACAGACTTGAAAAATCAATGGAAGAAAACGATTCAATACGAATGCATTGATATCCACCTAAGCATAAACAACAATTATTTTAGGTTCGTAATCATTTGATTTCGATTTCCTACATTTTGTAATCGACGAATCACAGTTGCTAATAGAAATCGAAAGGCATGTTTGGCTTCGAAAACAAGACTATCATCATGCGTGATAATCCTATAATACAATTAACTATTTAATTTTCTCGTTAAATTAATTATTAAACTTACGATAACCATGGATAAACATGATCTCGAAGACATAAACAACAAAACTAAATAGATCGTTTCAGAAATCAATAGAATTCAAAATAAGATCGATTACTTCATCGATAGCAGAATCAACTCGTTTTGAAAGTAACAAATGAACCCAGGGATTCTTTTGAATGTAATGACTGTTCGATCTAATCAAAGGAAAATTTAATTTTTTTTTATGTATTGGATTTAATAAACTAAAATCTACTCTTGTTTCGATGTATTCTAAATAAAAGAAAGTAAATCAATTGACATTTTCATTTCGAAAATAAACTAACCTTCAATGGTTCGCAGAAAATCAAAAAATTCGGCCAAAATCTCGGCGTGTTCTTCGGATTATGTAACGACGACCTAAATTTATTCATCTCAACACGATAAATATCCATTTATTATTTCTTACACATAATAATCCGTTAGTTTGTAACTCGCAAATAACAAACAACCAAAGATAAGAAAATGAAGTTTCCTATAAATAATACGCAAGATTCTATTTAAATTTCGTTCTTTTGTTTTTTTCATTAACCTACCCAAATAAAATCAAAACTACCAATAAAAAACCGAGTAAACATCCTCCGACAACCGTCTTTTGGCCTGTATCAGTCGATAGAAACTCTCTCATCTGAAATAAACAATAGATTTATTCAAGAATAAATGGACACAAAAACAGAGGAACGAAACGGAAATTTAAAATTGTACATTGAAAAAAAAAACGAAATGTTTTCTTAGAGATTTGTATTGCCTTGAAGGTTAGGATACATTGCTTGTTGAGTCGAATTCGAATTCGATGGAATAGTGGACGCACGTTTTTGAAGAAAATTATTAAAAGCAGTCGATGTACCTTCTTCACGAGTGTCCTGCAAAACAAAACGAATTAGACGAATTTGAATATGATCGAGACCTACATCGCCTTGATATCGTAACCATTGTTCCATTTCTTGGACATCTCTTTCAGGATCCTGAACAATTTTATTAATCAAAAAACAATCGACAGACATTTCAAACAACTTACTGGATGATTACTTGCAGTCGCCCTAGAAATAGACTAATCAATTTCGTTTTCATTGAATTCATTCGATCTTACGTTGTTATCTGAACAGGTTCATCATCAAAATTAATCAATGATGGTTCATCAGTACCATTGATATTGATATTATTAAATGTCGGCATGTTATGCGCTAATTTCAATCGTTCATCACGTTCTCGTGTGTATTGTTCGAATGATTTGAAGGAATTCAAAAGCTCATCATTGTATCGCAAGAGATCAACTAGCAAAAAAAAATCATTTCCAATACGTAAAAACAATGAAATTCGTTTTTTTTACCAGTGATTTCATCAATTGAAATTTGTGATAATAATTCGACGATTCTCGTTTGCATTTGTTTACATGTATTATGTAATTCCTTCGAAAAGAATTTCACCTTGACTTTAAAATCAAGAGAAAAGAATGTTATTACCATGAGTAATTCGAAGTCTTGCGGGTCCTCTTGGCCCGGTTGAAGGGTGAAAAGCATTTCTGCGAAAACTCGAGCATTCGTTTCGACGACGTCTAATTCACTGCGAAGTTTAGCAATTTGTTCAGGAGACATGATTTCACTCGCTGGATTTACTGTAGGTTGAGCAGCAGCAGCAGCAGATCGTTCGAAAGTTCCCTGAACAAAAATAATTTTTAATAAAAAAAAAAAGAAGAGATCGTTATTTTACAGTTGGAGGTAATGATGCTCGAATTGCATTCTCGGATTCTGGTGGCGGAAAAATTAAACCTTGTTGTTTACATTCTTGATAAAAATGATCGACAGCTTTCAAATCTGGATCGGAACGAAATGCTAATGCCCATGTCTAATAAATCAAAAATGAAAATCTCGTTCAAATTTCGAATTTATTCATACTTGAATCATGCCGAGTACACGTTCTTGAACGGGTACAGGTGGATTATTCTTTGGTCCAATAACACCTTTTAATTCTTTCAAAAATTCTTTATGAGCTATTTGCAAATGAACGATTTTGCCACAATTCTTGACTAATGCTTCGAGTAACTAATTGAACACAAAATTAAAAATTCTATTTGTCTGTCTCGGTTAGCATCAACATACAGTTAGAGTATAACCAATTCCACGCCATCCATTCGTTACTGGATTGATTTGTAAACGTTTACGAATGATTTTCATCACTTCTTTTGCACTAATTCAATTGACATCAATTCAATTTTACAACGAAATATTCTTAAACAAACAAACCTTTCATCATGTGTATTAACAAAATCGCATAGACTCATAATCGTACTCCAATCTTCACTCGATTGATTTCCATCAGTGATTTTTTCAATTGTTTGTTGAAGAGTCGATGGTTGAGTATTACCTCGAAAGAAGTTCGTCATCTTGTGATCTAAAATACTGTTCGTTTGATTGAATTAACATACTGAATAGTTTACTACGCCTCTTAACATAACTATTCGATGTAATCAAAAGAAAAAGAAAAGAACATCCTTGTTCAAATAGAAGTATAAACTACTCAAAGAATACAACAAAAAGAGAAAAACGAACCAGATGGTGGCTATGCCTGTTTCATTGGTCGATTTATTCACACCAATGATATCGATTAGATGAAAGACGCTAGTAGCCAATATATATATAGAACATTTTCTTTCTTTTTTAGTTTTTTTTGTAAATAAAATGAATATACGAAAAGCACAGAACAACAACAACAACAACAACAAAAAAGAATTGAATTGTCTTTTATTGAATGGAACATGCAGCAGAATTGAATGGATTGACAGCACCTCTGCAAATAGAAAAGAAAAACAAAGTATGATTATTAAAAAATTGATCAAATAAAGAAGCCAAAAGCGTGAGTTAGAAATGCAAATGCAGCGACATCGAAATACCCTCCGTCGTGTTTACTGACGAAATGATTGATAAGAATTGGCTATGGACGGTTGAGTATAGGGAAGACCAGTCGATCCTGGTCGAGAATAGGGAGCTGCCGATGATGCAAAGATATTTCCTGATGAATAAGGAACTGTTGTTGCTGTAAGGACAGGCGGTGAAGGTGCTCGAGCAGCTTCTTGTGCTTGTAGAGTTTGCAAGATTTGCAAACGTTTCTCTTGTAATTGTTGACGAATATCATTGAAATTTCGAAGAGTTGACGGATAGTTCGTACCACCTAAACGTGGCTGAATACCGGGAGCTCTTCGTACATTCGATGTTTGCGTTTGTGTTGATGATGACTGAAATGGTATGAGCAGACCACCGGGTGTGAGTGGTATGATTGGGACTGATGACTGTCGTGCGTTACCAGTCATCATGAGACTAATAAAAGGAGATTGCGATAGAAATCAAGGATGAGAGTCGAATATGATCGCGCAAAACGTTGTTGATTAGTTAAGAGAAAAATTACTTTGGAGTTGTAACTGCAGCAGCTGTTGTTGATGGTTGTACTAGTTGAACACTATTTGTCGATGGAATTGTTGATAGTACACCAGTTCGATCAGCAACCGTCTGAAGTCAAAAAAAAAAATAATTGAAAATCTTTTGAAATTGATCGTCATACTCGTAGAAGAGCATGACGGAACATAGTTGGTCCTTGAGTTTGTGTGTTTGACGTTGCCGAAGCGAGTCGTGTTGGTGCGTACGACGGTTGACTCAAAGCAACGAGAGGAGAATTGTTCACAGCAATTTGCTGATTTTGAGCAGGAATAACAACAGGATCGTATGGACGTTGATAGAGAATTTGTGGAGTACCTCAAATGAGAAAAAACAAACAAACACAATCGTAAATTCATGTTTGATTCGAATGATGATTTTACTTTGAACTGTTTGAATAATTTGTGGTGTCGGTGATGCTATTTGCAGATACTGTCCTGGTTGAATTTGTGGATTTTGTTGAATGATTTGTACTGGTTGTGATTGTTGCTGTTGCTGTGGATGAACGATAATACTAGCTGTACGTTGAAGAGATGTTTGAGGAACTGTTATAATCGATGGTGATGCTGCTGTTGTTGTTGATAGTGGATTAAAAACAGGTATTTGATTGATGATTGTCGGTTGAATAGCTGTTGTCGGTGAATTATCCAGACAAACAACTTGCTGTTGTTGTTGCTGTTGTTGAACGAATTGAAGATTAGGATCAGTACAATAAACAACTTGAGGTGTTTGCTGCTGTTGTTGTTGCTGAGGGAGATAAGTAAATGGATCTGTTTGATGAACAATCTAATAAATAAATAAAAAAACAAATCGAATGAAAAAAAAACAACTATTTGATATATTCGATAGTCAAAGCGGGGTGAAAATAGGCAAGCAGAGATAGGCATCCTACACAACGATCTTCTTCCAAATATATTCGCTCAATTTCTTGAATGCAAGGTTGATTAGCAACCATTGGCGAACAACAAGTAGTACCTGTACTTTGTGTAATGATATTCTATCAGAAAATGATTTGTTCAAAATAAAAACGCAAAAAACGAACTAACGTACAGTTTCTTGTTCGGGAGTAAAAAATACTTGTTGCATATTTCCATCATTGACAAGAGCTTGTTGATCAGTAGTATAGGCAAATATTGGTGCTTGTTGATCATCAACAAATGTTGTTTCATTGTCAGTTGTATACGGAACTGTTGCTAGACCATTCGGATCGACAGTATAACTCTCTCCATTTCCCACTTCTCGATAAACAATCATCGGCTGCTGCTGCTGCTGTTGTTGTTGTTGATCTTGTTCAATATATTGCGGATTAGTAATGATCATTTTCGTTGGCGATACAATTGCCTGATGCTGTCGATTTCGAATTGTTTCAGCACTTTTTGCTCGATTTCGATGACTATGATGATGATGGTGTTTACCATGATGATGATGGTGATGATGATGATGTTTATGTTTATGTGGACGTTTAGACGATGATGATGATGTACTATCAAATGCCATTGTACTCTTCGTATTTGGCCATAATTTCGTTTGAGAATTCATCGGTGCGGAAAAACCCGTTGGTGGCTGTGAATGAGAAATCGAAGTTTTAAATTAATTGAATAAAACAAAGCTCACAGCAAAAAATGACGAATTTTGTCTCGAAAGCATTACTGTTGGCTGAACCATGCGAGCATCAATTTTGTTCTGATCAAGTTATTTAATTAAAAGCAATGAAAAAAACGGCAATCTCAAACTTACTACAGGTGGCGGAGGTGCATCGATGTTCATGTACATATGTGGAATCGATTCTACTCGATCCATAGTTTTTACTATTGATGAGAAGAAGAAGAAGGAAAAATGGGCTCGTCCATTCAATCAATTAATCAAATAGAAAAATTATTTACATTGTTCTTGTTCATTTCCTGTTATTGTTGTTAGTTTCATCATCGATGAATCAATATTGATAACAGGTTGATTTGATGCCCATGCCGAATATTTTCTTGACATAATTTGATTTGCTGACAAAGAGAGAGAGATATATATATACGGATTATTTTTTTTATAAGAATCTATAAACAAGAAAAAAAAGCGATCGTGTGTATGTGCGTGTGTATATATATGACGTGAAGGTTATCCAGACGTACTAACGTCAAATGAAGTAACGACGTGAACAACAAACTATCTCGTGCAGAGTAAAAAAAAAAGACGATACTGATCAAGGCTGATGGTGAGAGTAAATAATTTATATTTTCTTTTTTTTAGAGCCTTGTAGTGCGAAAAAAAAATGAAAGTATATGATTTGACATTGAAGATAAACAAGAAGAAGAAAAAAACTCGTTTCGAATTCTTACTCATATCATACTTATGTTTGATTTAAATGAACGTTTCAAATGAAGATATTTATCTTCTGTGTTTGATGCATCGTTAACTTATGTGTTGATGTATAAACGTACACTTTCTTTTTGCGACAATATGAATACGAAAAAGAAAAATCGTCAATGCACTCCACCCCCGTTTTTTTACTCTCTCCTTTTTCTCGTATTTCACCTCTTATCGACCTGGTTAGGTGAACGAACATGTATCTTTCATCTGTACGTAAGCGCGCTCATCCGATTAGACAAATGTGACCGACCACTTGTCTAGGCACTCGGTGAGATATATCTCATCGATCAAAAACATCGAATTGATCAATTAAAACGAATCAGGACACAGAAATAAATGAGAACTAGAAATCTTGCAAATTTCTCACGGAAATGTCATTTATTGATTGTCGGACAAAATCATCATGAGAAAAAGGAAATGATTTCAAAACATTGCTACATTTTCTTTTCTTTTCTTTTTTTTATATTATTCTATCTCATTTTCTCAACAAGAAACAAGAAAAAAAAAACACAACGTACACCTTCAATACTCACAGATCTTTCTCTTTCGTCTAGAATTAAATGACAATGAATAATTCATCTTCATATGATGATTTTCTAACAAATGCTATTCAATTAATTAGTAGTCTATTTCCATTGATGATTCTTCCACTTGCCACCGTGGGTAATTCACTTTGTTTTCTCGTTTTTTGTCGACCAAAATTTCAAAAACGTTTAACACGTACATCATCGATTTGCATACGTTTATTATGTTTAAATGATTTAATTCTTCTTTATTTATTTATTGTTGATGCCATTCTTAAAGCATATATTAAACCATCGATGAGAATTTATTCAACACGAACAACATGTCGTCTCTATAAATGGATACGTTATTCAATCTTAGATTTTTCAGCATTTATACAATTAGGTTTAACAACGGATCGATTTATTTGTTGCGTTCATCATGCATATTATTCGCGTTGGCGTAAGAGAAATTATTTGTATTATCTATTATTGATTGAATTTCTTTGTATATTTGCGAAAAATTCATCATTTCTTTCGACATCATACGGTTATTACGCATTAAATAGTAAAAATCGAACGGTTGTTAAATGTGCGGTTGAAATCAAAGCAATCTATTTTACGATTTATATGGCATATGGTCAATCATTGATTGATGTTATCTTTATAACATGTGTTCCATTTTTTTTTATTTTATATTTTAATTCACGAATTTTACGTGAAGTTCTACGTTTGAGACCTGAATGTTGGAGTACATTAACAAGATTAATACATATAGCACCCGATCAACTTGAAAATAATTCGCTTACAGGAGCAGCAACAACAACAACAACAAGTCAAACATTGACGTCAACTGTTATTCTCACACGTCATCGTGCAAGACATCGACGTTTACATTTGACATTTGCTCTTGGTTGCATTTCGTTTGTATTTATATTTAGTACGGCACCGTATAAAATCTTTAAAATTATCGAACGACATGATAAAGTCATGCGTGATAAATATCATTATGGAGCGTCGAAATCTTTAGAAATGCAATTGGCCGAAGTTCTTATCGATTGTTTCGTTTATGTTTCATGTTCATCACCATTTTTTGTCTGTCTAGCAACGTCAAGTATATTTAGAGATGAATTACGACGAGTATTTCAATAAAACAGAATGCGTATATATATATATATGTTTTATTGTTGTTGGTCTTTTTTTTCAAAAAATAAAAACAAAATATATTTGTGTATATGTATATATTTTTCTTATAGACGTCATTTGGTAAAAATATTTATCTACTAAATATTATTCGAAATATTTCCGTTTTTAACCTAGGACAATATTTGAGAGAGAAAAGAAAAATAAACGAACTTCTTCTATTTTTCAAATACTCGTTTTTCTCGTTAGATGTCGTATATTGATTATCTATATAAATTAGAGGAACGAAAGTAAAGAAATTCTTAAACGAAAAATATGGATGAACAATTCAAATTTCAAGGTTCGTGTTATTGTGGTTCATGTGAATTTATTTGTGATGATCGACCAATATTTCGTGTCATTTGTCATTGTTCAATTTGTACGAGAATATCGGGCGGTATTGCTGTCCCGTTTGTTGGCTTTGAAAATGATAAATTAAAAGTAATTAAAGGTGTCGAACATTTAAAAAGTTATCGAACAACTGAACGAATGGAACGATTCTTTTGTGGAAAATGTTCATCGAGCGTTTACAATCAATCGTTATTAAAAGATCGATTATTTCGTGATACATCGTTAATGAATTTTAAACGAGATCAACAAGGAAATATTATTGATTTAGATAAATTACAACCTGAAAGTCATATGTTTTTTAGTCAATGTCAACAATGTTATATTGATGCATTCAAAGCAGACGGTTTAGTTAAATTCAGTTCAATGCCTGGTTCAAAGGTGATTGCAAATAGTGACTGATTTTGAAATAAACTTTGCTTGTTTAATTGATTTTTAAAAAAAGAAGATACAAACGAATGAATAGAAAGGAAAATGTTCGAATTTGAAATATCTAATCACCTCCAACTCCTGCATCCGGTAAACAACAATATTTACAACAATTAACTGCATTAGTAGCCACATCCGAGGGCGCCTGACCATTTGGATCAGACGTAACTATATTATCACAAGTTGTATAATTGTAAGCGGAGATAGCATCATCATTAATATAATTCATATTCGCATCACCATCGGCACCCTGGTAATGTGGACATGCACAAGCACTTATAGTGCGATTGTAATTTTGTGATGCATAATAGACTGAATAAAAAATATTGCCACGAAAACCATTACAATTCAAATTATCACCAGCTGAGCATCCAGGTTGTGAGCAAATCGTATTGTTGATACGACAAATACAACCATTTGGTGAGCCATTATTGGCTGAAACCGGTTCCGGTTGTTCCGTTCCTGGTACAATACTCCCACCTATTGATAATTGAGCGCTGCTTGAAGTCATAATTATCGATAAAACTGGTAAAACTAGTAAGACTATCTTATACATTTTTATATGCCCAATTGACAAACGACTGGTTGTTTTTATTTTGTCATGCATAAAAAAATACAACGAGCACATATATACGTACACCGATTACATCTTCTTCCTCATTCGGAAAAAAATATGTAGGGGTAAACAGGTGATGACGTAAATTCATAGACAATTATGAATAGACTCATGATCATATTTTATTATGATTAAAACATGACGGAAAAAACTAACTACTCGGTAAAATGTATGTGCATAATGAGACTTGCATGTTGATTTAGTCCCAGCTACCAAATCGATAAGGATATTCAAATATTGCTTTTCGGTCCGATATAAAAAGTTCCTATTTATTTCTCTCAGAGAAAAATGCATATTTTATGAACACATTTCAGGTCCACAAAATGTTTATAAAATAAATTTGTTGAATTGAAAATCAGACTTATCAAATCATTAGGTCGATTATGTTACACATAAGAAATGAATACTTCACAATATAAACAAATTTTTCAATTATTTCGTTGATATCGAAGTACAGATGTCCATTGAACTAATTTATTCTCATACACGTAAGAAATAAATCATGCTTACCAGAACATCATCCAATAATTTAATTCACTTTGAATCATGGAGACTTTATTTTCAATTTCTTGTCGAGAATGGCATAGAAAATGAATAATTCGTATGAAAACCTTATCCATCTACTTGTTTCGATGTGAAACAGGACTTTTCAATTTATCTACGAAGTCTATGTTCGCATAAAAATCGAATAATTGCGAAGAATAATTCGTTCATTTGTTTCGAGTTAATAAAAAATCTTAATCTACGATGTATTGATCTCATCGATATCACAAAGAAAATAAATAATCTCCAGCAAAAACTTATTCAATTATATTCGTTCGAGAGCAAGTCGTGACTTTCAATGCTAGCATTGAATTGATGCCGACATAGAAAATGAACAACTTATAAAACCAAGATTTTATTCAATTGTTTTGTGTATTCCAAACTATAAGCACCAATTCTCATATCTACAAAACCCAAAACATATAAAAAACGAATAGATCATACTAACGGAGATCCAAATAGGATGTTTATTTATTTGAAAGAATTACTGGATTAATCTTTGATTTAAACATCAAATCGATAAGTATATGGTAGAGAGATAAATCGTAAGATATGGTGGAGATCTCATTTCGAATATTTTACTGAACTAAAAAATGAAAGTCTGAATTTCACTGGATTTCCATCGTGAACATCGTAAATGAATATTTCAAACAAATAAACTAGTCAATTATATTGTTTCATATTGTCAATAACAATTCTCATGTAATCATTGATTTAAGAAATACAAGATAAATGAATAATTCACACAGACCCAAGCACCTTTGCAATATTCCTATGGACTTATTCGTGTTACCTCAAAATAAATATTTCGAATTGATGAAACATTCAATTCGTAGATCATAAATGAATAATTTTCACGTTTCTTGTAAGCAATACAACTATTTCCTGGTGCTTAGTCTGTATGAATATTACATTCTGTTAGTCGTAATCGATGTTCTAAACGTTAACAAAATTGAAAAACATAGAAAATGAACAAACCAGACGATTTTCCGATAATTCAACGGCATTTTCTTCTTTGATGTTATCATCTGCATGAAGGATCACACCCGATTCTGCCATATAAACAACGGCAACTAATACCAAAAGAGTCATGAAGAGTGTTTTTTGTTTGATCGATTGTATTCTTGTAACAACTACTGAGTATAGTCTGCGATTTACCTCGAGTTTATATACAGTTAATGAAGTTGTTCTCTTATCGACATTGATTTATGATTTTTATTTTGGGTACTGAATTCAAAATTGATGTGATCAGTACGCTAAATCGTCGACAAGCAATAAATTCTTTTCTTTATTCATAAATACACCACTCCTTAATTCTTATCATTTTTACTGCGTAACATTTGTCAATAAACTGTGTACATGATTATTTTTTTAGAAACATCGATTAAGTAGAAAAACAAGATAATATTTTTATCTATTCTGTTTTCTCGATGTTTGTCATATGTCGTTTATATAAATGAAGAACAACTGATGGGAATACATTTATTCTTGTCTGTTCTATTCCATTTGAAAGTATGTGGACAGTGGTATGCTTGGTGAGAACGAGATTGTTTTTTTTTATTATTTCGAATTCAAAAGTTTTATTTTCTGTGAAAGAATAGATTTCATTTGGTCTATTATCGATCAATCATCAACGACAACATATTTCTAGAGCTGAAAAATTAAATTCAACGATTGAATCTGATGAAATTTTACGATCGTTTGCTAGAACAGATGTTATTGAATTGAATATTGGCGGTGAACTCATCGTTACAACTCGTGAAACTCTAGTATCAGTGCCTAATTCTTTATTTTCGATTCTATTCAATGGTCGATGGGAACAGAATTTACAGCGAGATGAAAATGAAAATATTTTTTTCGATTTCAATCCTATTCTCTTTCGTTATTTACTCGATCAACTACAACTATCTCAAATAAACAAAATTTCACTTCCATCTGATCCATTACTTGTTCGATCTTTTCAAAAAATGATCAAGAAATTACGTCTTGATCATGCTTTATTATCATCATCATCTCGGCAAAACTCTATTACATTCAATGTTAATGGACAAATCATCACCAGTCAACGATCGAATATGATTTCGTTTTTGACTCAATCAAAACAATTCGATAGCACTGAGATTTTCGTCGACTATCATCCGAAATTCTTTCGACATTTTCTCAAATTACAACGAGAAAATCAATCGCATAAAATTGCTTGTCAAAATAGTTTATTTTCAAAGAAACAAAATCATCTGTTCAGACAAATGTTAAAAACTTGGAAGAATTTTTGTCGTAAATTTTCATTCACATTGTTCATATGAATATAATTCATTCATTTATTTCTTTAGTAACACCAGCAAATCCTCCTTTGGACATGAAATGGAGTTCGAAAGCAATCACGATTGCTGCAGGAAATGGTGACGGTCAACGAGTAGACCAACTGAATTATCCACGAGGAATCGATATTGATGATGAACAAACAATTTACATAGCTGATTCATATAATGATCGTATTGTCGAATGGCGGCGAAATGCAACTGTTGGCATTGTTGTTGCTGGTGGCAATGGTGAAGGTGATCAAGATGATCAATTGAATAATCCACTCGATGTACTCATCGATTATCACAATGATGCATTGCTTATTGCCGATTGGGGCAACCGACGAGTTGTTCGATGGTCTCGTCGAAATGGTCGAAGTGGTCAAACGATCATTTCGAATGTTCGATGTTTTGGTTTAGCAATCAATTCCAAAGGTGATATTTATGTTGTTGATGATGAAAAAGACGAAGTTCGACGGTGGACTATCGGAAATAACCAAGGGCTATTAGTTGCTGGTGGTAATGGACGAGGTGATCGTCTCGATCAATTCAATCGACCTCACTATATTTCCGTCGATGATCATGAATCGATTTATGTGTCCGATTGGGGCAATCATCGTGTAATGAAATGGATAAAAAATGCGAAGGAAGGCATCATCGTTGCTGGCGGACAAGGACGAGGTAATAATTTGACACAATTGTATGTTCCTAATGGTCTTTTTGTTGATCAATGGGAAACTGTCTATGTGGCAGATTATGGCAATGATCGAATTGTACGTTGGTTGAAAGATTCCAAAAAAGGTGAAATTGTTGCCAATGAAAAATTAGATCGACCCTATGATTTAGCTTTCGATGAAGACAATAATCTCTATGTCGTCGACAATGGACATGATCGAGTACAAAAATTTATGCCTGTTTAAATATTTTCTTTTCATCGTCATTTTTTTTTAAATCAAACTAATTGTTCGTGAGAAAAAGTAATATATCGAAAACCATCTGTATGCATATCGTATATATTATATATAGGAGAACATTTTTCTTTTTCGTTGAATAATAAAGATGCAACTACATTCTATGCTTTTATTGATAGTATGTTTACTACCAGTTGAGATTATGTCCTTAAAATGGTGTTCAGCAGGAACTTATCAAGCTGATAGTTCAATTGATGCTTGTGTACCATGTCCTATTGGTACTTATAAATCGCAAAGTGGTGTTTCTATTTGTTCACAATGTCCAAAAGGAGCTTACTGTTCGGAAGTTGGAGCTAAAGATGTTCATTATTGTCCAGCTGGTACCTATCAACCAAACATCGGAGCATCTTCTATTGATGCTTGTATTAAATGTCCACTTGGAACTTACAAACAACAGAGTGGTTCTTCATACTGTTATTCGTGTCCGAAAGGATCTTATTGTTCAGAAATTGGAGCCAAATATGTTCGCAATTGTCCGCCTGGTACTTATCAACCTAATGAAAATGCAACATCAATTGACGCTTGTTTAAAATGTCCAATTGGAACACATCAACAATATAGCAGTTCGTCAACTTGCAAGAAATGTCCACTTGGATTTCAATGCATTGATCCAAGCAAAGCGCCTATATCTATATAAAAAAAAGAAATGATATACTTCGTAAATAAAGATATGATTCATAACAATAGATTAAATGTGTATTTGATCATCAAAATAACACCTGTGGGTTTCATAGAAAAGCGAAAAAAAAGTATTTAGTTTTCGGTCGAAATTTGAAAGTAAAGATGCAATTATTTTTCATGTTTTCTTTTATCGTTACTGCACTGTTATGTGTTTTACCAATTGAGATACTTGGTGTTAACGTATGTCCAGCAGGAACATATCAACCTACCGGTTCAACCGGAGTTTGTATACAGTGTCCAATTGGAACATATCAAAATATTGGTGGTTCATCCTATTGTAATCAATGTCCACGAGGAGCCTATTGTCCTAAAATTGGTGCCTCTGGTATTAATTACTGTCCAGCAGGAACCTATCAACCAACAACAGGTGCTATCTCACCAGACTCTTGTTTGAAATGTTCAATCGGAAAATATCAAAATGTCGCTGGTTCATCCTATTGTAATCAATGTCCACGAGGAGCCTATTGTTCAGAGATTGGTGCTACTACTATTCATTACTGCCCACCTGGAACTTATCAACCAACAACAGGTGCTATCTTACCAGACTCTTGTTTGAAATGTTCAATCGGAAAATATCAAAATGTCGCTGGTTCATCCTATTGTAGTGATTGTCCAACAGGAGCTTATTGTTCAGAGATTGGTGCTACTACTATTCATTACTGTCCAGCAGGAACCTATCAACCAAAAATAGGTGCGATTTCATCAGCAGATTGCCTGCCATGTCCACCTGGAACCTACCAAAATATTGCTGGCTCATCCTATTGTAATGAATGACCTACTGGATACTCGTGCGTTGATCCTACTAAATTACACCTGTATCTTTGAATTTTCGAGGTTTATTTCACATTTTATTTTAACAAAATAAATTTCTAATTATTCTGTTGAAATTCGATATAATTCATCATCGTTAAAAACGAGCCTTATGTGTTTGCGCCCTAAAATTGACTTGAAAGTACTTTTGAAGCGCTGGAAGATTCCTTGATAAAAATACGAAGAAAAACAAACTTATATGAATCATAGTCATAGCAAAACAAGTCATGTTTCTGCATGATATGTCCTTTGTGCTGTGACTGATAAGTATTGTTCGGTAAGAGTAAATAAATGATAACATAATTTTTATAAGCTTTCGTCAAATGAAGTTTGATCTTCATATTACCAAAAGTAGAAAGCAGACAAAGATGCGAAATATCTTATTGAAATCCTATTTATTCAATCAAATGCGGAGCAGCCCAATACCAGTGATTGGCTTTTTGAGAAAAAGGACCATACATTCATCAATATTTCTGATTCCTCTATTACTGTTTTCTCTGATTCAACGTAAGTATTTTTTATTATAATGCACGCATTTACCACAAGACTAGTATAGAGAACAAATTATCTTCCGAGTCACACTTTAGTAATATTCTTCTCTCTCCCTCATCTCACCGTATAACAAAATAGTATTACAATAACTGTATCGATTTTTCCTATTAATGCCTTGTAAGAAGTACTAATACATCCAGATCGACACTGTTGTACTGAAAATACATAAAAGTCGAATTAATGGGATCAATACTAATGTTTATAACCTTGTTGTCTGTCTCATATAGCAGCAGTATCGGCTTCCGATTCGACATCTTCATCCTCAACATGGGCAACAGCTATAACAACAACGGCTAGTACACCGTGGCCAGGAACAACAACAACAACAGGAAAACCAACAACAATTAGTTAGTGTTCGCAGAACTATTACTATTTCGAATTATTAATGATAATTATTTTTTGCTTTTAGCGACAAGTTCATCTCAAATAACATCGTCATATTCGAATAATTTACAATCAGATAGTCCTAAGTTCGCACGTCCATATCGTCCTGGAGATACTAACTATTTTTATCAAGCAATTCTACTTACCATCAACAAAGCTGCTACTTACAGCTTCTCAAGTAACAGTTCGATAAGTATCTTCGGATGTCTGTATAGTAGTGGTTTTGATCCTTCCAACTCTATGACAAATCTACTCGGATGTAGCGATAACATTGGATCTGATACGCAATACTTATTCAGTCATTTTCTTGATACGGCAACATCATTCACTTTGGTTATAACTACATCTTACTCGATGACGATCGGTTCGTATACAATTCAAGTAGTAGGACCAGATTCAATTCAGATGACAACTGTGCCACCACCACCACCAAGTAAATTCTCGATAAGAAAAGCATCTTTCTTTCTTTGAATTCTTAATTGTTACATTAATTTAGATCCTCATGCATGGATTATTTATGAGGTAATCGGTCTGATTGCTGCGGTGAGTCTCATTGTAGTGTGTATGATTTTAATATGTCTACGAAGACGCAGACTGGAAAGACGTAGAAGAGAACGACTTCTTCCAACAGATCGTAGACAAAATCGAAATGATCAAAATATTCCTTCTGCTGATACTTTAAGAAATGCAGCACGTAGTAATGAAAATATCGTGTCAAGTGCTCCCAGAGAAGATACAAGACTCTCTGGTGATCATAGGCAAAATCGAAATGATCGAAATATTCATTCTGCTGATACTTTAAGAAATGCAGCACATAGTAATGACAATATCGTGCCAAGCGCTCCCAGAGAAGATACAAGACTCTCTGGCTTCTCTAAAGATGATCGTCTTCCATCATATGATACAGTTATGGGCAATGGAAGACCATTTGAATATCCACGGTCATAGTCATACATAATATGATGAGTTTTTTGTACGCTTTTCATTTATGAATATACACCCTCAAGAAATAAAAGATAAATGAATATTCATTTATTAATAAAACAAGAGATGAATTTTCATCGAAATAAATAAATGTCGGATAATTTAGTTGATTGTCGTTCTCTTCTCTTCCATTCCCCCCTACAACGACAATTTCATCATTATTAAGATCTTCTAATTTCCATTTTCTAATCTCATTTTCTTTGGGATTGGATACATACAGATATCATTCATTGTCAAAATGTTCAATTGGCCATCGTACAATTCTTGAATTATCCGAATCACAAATAATCAACGATTTATTTCTTTTATCAAGAACAATATCTGTCGGATTTGACAATTGATTCATTTCATTTCCTTGGCCATTTCCACCAATGATAATTGTAGCATATTGATTCCAACTTCGAACAATATTGCTATTTAATAGATTTTCTAGTGTTGTTGTTTCTTCGTCAGCAAAACTGTGAAAATGATAATGCATGTTACTACCAGTAGAATAGTACCAATTGTATAATCCATTGAAATTTTCGATTTTGAATTAATCTACGTTGATGAGAAATGATGTCGACTTTGTTGATATTTGAAAAGTTAATAAAACTAATCACATCAATCATATATTTATAACTACGTCATCGAAAAAAAAAAGTATGATTAATATGAAATTTTATAAGTAAAGTGAATTTAATCATTAGTCAAAGATATCCATATAAATTCATTTCAGCAAATTGAACACAATAATCAATTCCACGTTGTGATGTAATTATCATTCGGTATGCAGTAAATGCGATTGTGTTCGTAAAATTTTGAATGTCACCCCATGCCAAACGAGTTACACTGAAAGGAACGAGACCAGTATCGCCTGAGTATAATAATGTCCAACTTGTGCCAAGAGTAAGTGCCGAACCTGTATCATTCGAACCTTCCAATGTGATTGTTAGCGGATCTCGAGCAGGATAATCACCACCTGCTTGAAATTGAATTCCACGTACAATAGAAACACCTACTGATGGAATCGTATATAAACCAGTGCCGACACCAGCTGTATTAGTTGATCCACTAGGATTTAATCCTACATTGCCAAAATTGATGCAAGTAGTGGCCGATAAATCAATGCATACATTAGGCCCTTGACCTGATGGATACTGTCCAATCCAAGTACCAACTGTGGAGGCTTTGCTTGGACCACCAGCCGTAGTATTGTAGATACCCTCAATGACGTCATGATTGGTAGAAATTAAGTCAAAACTAAAAGATAATCATCTGATGAAAATGTAAACAATATCAAATAAAACTTACGGTCGTTCAGTTACTGTAGCTGAAATAACAACAACAACAACATATGGTTTATTCTCTGAGAAAGGTATTCATTTTTTCTTATGTAAACTTACTTGAAGAGGTCGTTTCCGTTGTTGATGTTGATGAACTAGTTGTACTAGTGGTTGATGATGTTGTTGTTGTCGATGTCGTCGATGTAGTTGTACTGGTAGTTGATGATGTTGATGTCGTTGTTGTTGATGATGTTGTTGTAGTTGAACTCGTTGTACTAGTCGATGATGATGTTGACGTTGTCGATGTTGTCGATGTAGTTGTACTAGTGGTGGATGACGTTGATGTCGTTGAGCTGGTGGTACTAGTCGATGATGAAGTTGACGTTGTCGAACTCGTTGTACTAGTGGTGGATGACGTTGATGTTGTCGATGTAGTGGAGCTAGTTGTACTGGTAGTTGATGATGTTGTTGTTGTTGATGTTGTTGAGCTGGTCGTACTGGTGGTTGATGACGTTGTTGTCGTTGTTGATGATGTTGTCGATGTCGTCGAGCTAGTTGTACTAGTACTGGATGAAGTTGATGTTGTCGAACTCGTTGTGCTCGTGCTTGATGAAGTTGTGGTAGTTGTTGCTGTTGTTGTTGTTGTTGTTGTTGTTGTTGTCGTTGTGGTTGTCTTTTTATTTATATTGAGAAGACCAAAAATACCCAATATGATGCCCAGTAAGACAAGAACAGTAATTAAAATGCAGAACAAAACTAGCCAAGCAAGTGATCGTCTTCTTCTTCTTTTTCTTTGCTTTCTATTTTCCTTTTGATCTTTTAAATTTCCTTTCCTGTAGGAATAATTCAAGAGAATAATAGCATATATAGGAATATCATTTGGACTTACTCGTGATGATCAGCAGATGGTATTTCAATTCGATTTGAAGATGATAACGATGCATGTGATTTATTGAATTCGATTCGAACTTGATCCCATCCTATAGATTTTGTAATTCTATCATTATGAGTAGTCCACACTGGACTCAGATCTCTCTTTTCTTCCTCTTTTATTTCAAACTGTTCTATGTATGCTGAAGATCGTTTTTCATCGTGTGTCGGTGTTATCTGGTAGAAATTGAAAAATTACACAACAGAATGATACAATTCAAAGATGATTACCCTCGAAGTTCGATTGCTTAAAGCCGATCTCGAAACAAATGACACTGTTATTGTTGAATATTTTTTCATGCAACTGATTGAAATTTCTATTTTTTCTTCTATTCAACTGGCAGTACTCCCTAATTTGCATATAAATAATATTTGATGAAGCCGTGCAAATTTATAGCCAAGTTTCCTATATTTGCATATATAAATAGATATACTTTTTTCTGCTCCAAATATTATTCGTTAAAATGATAAGCTTATCAAGTGCAAGACGTGTTCTCTTCACCATATATAACGAGAATATACTTTTTTTTTATTTATGTGAAGATTTTTACTGATAGTTTACTCGTTAATTTTTATGGATTTTAATCGAAAACCAACCACTGATGAATCCCGTTCCAAATCGTCTGGTAATGCATCTGAACATATTCGAAGAGCTTTGTTGTTTGATCACTATGAAGAAGAAATCAATACAGCTCTCAATCAACTTGAATTTAACCTTGTAGTTATTGGTTCACCACGAGTCGGCAAAAGCGAATTAATTAATGCAATATGTGGAGAACGGATTACGGAGACCAGCTCAAGCCTTGATTCATGCACACAAGAAATTAAACAGTATATTGTAAATCGTTTTGATCTTCAGCTTAATGGATTTCCACAAGTCGAGATCACTATTTTTGATACGCCTGGCATCGAAAATTGGAAAGAAGAAGAAAGTCAAGAAAAATTTCTTGAATTCATCAAAACGAGCAATCCTATGTGTGTGATATATTGTGCATCTCCTGGCAGTTTCACATCACTAGAATCACTTCGTTATTTATTACAATATTGTAAACATCAATCAATTATTTGCGCTCTAGTTTGTACAGATATGTGGTCAGGAAACAAACGACAACGCGTTATCGAAGAATTCAAAAAAGAACTGCATATATTTGGTGATGAACGATCAGAAGAATTTCCTCAAACACATGACAATAAACCACATCTAGTCACCTTTTTTGGTAACGGTGCTCTTTGCACTATGGTTAATTCGATCGAATATCGGGATGAAGACATGAATTTTTCTAAGCCGAGCCAAGGTGTGGATGAACTTATATATTGTATTATGAGTTTATTGGATGAAAAGAAATTACTTGGATGGTGCATAACTGTTCTTGATCGCCGTGATTTCTGGAAGAAAATGTCTCAAAAAACGAATGGATTTTTTCAGCTTCGTATAGCAGAACTGCAAAGTATACGAGATAAATCGGCTGGTGATCTTGGACGAGAGTTTTTATTTTTCCTAGCAGAGACATATATAAAAGCACGATAGACTTGACTATTTTGCTGAAATTTGCTTTTCTTCTTTTTTTATAATAGTTTTGCACATTTTTCTAGAACAGAGAACATTGAATGGATCAAGATTCAATAGAAATTAACATCGTCCTGTGTGGATCACCTCGTGTAGGAAAGAGCAGTCTTATCAATGCAATTTGTCAACAACAACTAGCAGAGAATGATGTCATTTTAGATTCGTGTACCAAACAATTGAAGAAATATCAAGTCGAATACACGAAAAACAATCGTTTACATCGAACCATCTTCTGGGATTTGCCTGGTATCGAATCGTGGAGTGAAATCGATGTACGTGATCATATCAATAAATTAATTACAGCAACAAAACCGTTGTGTGTAATCTATTGTGCGTCACCGGGCTCATTTGCTAAACTAGAACATGTCAAATGGTTAGCATCAGAATGTGCGAATAGAAAGATATTCTGTGCACTTGTTTGTACAAATATGTGGTCCGGTCGAAATCGGCATGCTGTTCTCAAGGAATTTCGTGATATTCTTCAGAAAATTCATCCAAATATTCAACATTTTGAAGATAATAATAAAATCATATATTTTGGCAATGTTGGTCTTTGCACTATGGTGAATAGCGAAACGTATATAGACGATGAGCTTGACATTCGAAGAGAACCATCGGGCATTAATGAACTCATTTCAGGTATTGGCAAACGTCTCGATGAAAAACATGGATCGATATGGTTCCAAATGACGTCTGAAAATCAATTATTCTGGTCTCAGATGGATTTCGATTCGAAACATACGTTATCAGAAGATGTGAAAGCTTAACATGAATACTCGTAGAATTATTTAAAAAATTTATTGATTTTTAGATTGATCGACAACGTTTTACCATGAAATCTAGCTTTCAACCGATGGATTTTCGCCACAGTTCGGATTCGTTTAGAAGCGACTCTACTTCATCACAAAATGAAAGTATATAATCAAACTAACTATTTGATAATTATAATCCTTTCGTATATAGATTCATCCAATCCAGAACACGATACTACTTCAAATCCAATCAATTCGACTAGTTCATTCACGGATGAAATACCATCAACCGAGAAACAGTCAAGTAAGACGATACTTTGCGAATATTATACTTCATCAACATGTTTATTTAATTCAAAGGTACTGCATCGCATGTTGAATCGACCTATAATACTTTTGAGCAATTTACACATCACCACGCTGAGATCATGGATTCATTCACTTCAGGTTGACTTGTGCATTTTGATAACTATTTAGCACAATAAAAATCTAATATGTGAACAATGACGTAAATTAACAGGATTTTTCTCTTCTGTTCTTTTCGAAAAATATGTATCGAACGTGCTTTGCCAATGAAACAATTTTTTTTAACGATTATATATAAGATAAGAAAAATATTCGTGCTGTTATACGAACGAGAGCATTTTGCGAGAAAAAAAAACACGAATAATACAGAAAAAAATGGATGAAACAGTTCGTTTTTTGGATTTAAATGAAGAACCAATCGATCTCGATCAGCATGTTTCTCCAATTGATGGTTATGAAATTCAACCAATCTTACCTTTACTTGAAACAATTAAGCCAATATCTCATTTATTCAAACAAATTGAATCCTATGCAAAACAAGCTTTGGATAATTGTCAAAAACCTTCCGATAGTTTAACTCAAGATGAATCAGCTGCTATCTATTTATATACAATGCAATTTCGCAATGAAACTAGTTTATATACTCAATTAAATCATTCATTACGAACGGAAATTCATGATCAAGTTCAACCTTGGTTTTCCTATTTGAAATTATTTCTAACAGCATTACATAAATTACCATCAATGACGGGAACAATTTTTCGTGGTGTCAAAGGAGTTCATTTAACTTCGGAATACAAAACGAAACGAGATATTTTCTGGTGGGGTGTTAGTTCGTGTACGAAAACGATTTCATTGATGGAATCAGAATTATTTCTCGGTAAAAACGGTTTACGAACATTAATTTCAATCGAATCAATCAATGGCAAATCTATAACAAATCATTCACATTTTAAACATAAAGAAGATGAAGTTATTCTTATGCCCGGTACACATTTGCAACTTATTGGAAAAACAAATCCATCGACCGATCTTTTTATTATTCAATTACGAGAAGTTGCTCGATCTGCACGAACAAGTCTTTTAAAATCAAGTATATAAGACAAACACAAACAAATTCTAATCAAGTTTTTCTTTATTTTAAGGACAATTAAGTATTCCAAAGGTCTCTTCGGATGCTCGTTGGTCACAAAATGGCTTTCAAATCAATCCATCAAATGAATTATTTCATTCATGGGGTATGACGATGGATGAAAAACATACAATATATGTAGCTGATACATATAATCATCGAATTTTAAAATGTGAAATTCATTCACGAACAATGCAAGTCGTTCTTGATCAAAAACTAGATCATCCTGTTCAAGTTCTAGTCGATGAAGAAAATGATTGTTTAATTATATCTGATCATGGTCATCGACGAGTTATTCGATGGTCACGACAAGATCAAACCATACGTGATATACTCATTTCAAATATTGATTGTTGGGGTTTAGCTATGGATAAAAATAATTATCTTTATGTATCTGATATTGACAAACATGAAGTTCGTCGATATCGATTGGGCGAAAGTCAAGGAACAATCGTTGCTGGTGGAAATGGCGAAGGCAATCGTTGCGATCAATTGAATCAACCACGTTCGATTTTTATTGATCATCAACAATCAATTTATGTGTCGGATTGTCGAAATCATCGGATTATGAAATGGAATCAAGGTGCAAATAAAGGTATTCTTGTTGCTGGTGGTCATGAACAAGGTGATCGACATTATCAATTATCGTATCCCAATGGACTTTTTGTCGATACATTAGATACGATTTATATAGCTGATTGTTCGAATCATCGAATTATACGTTGGATAAAAGACAGCAAACAAGGTCAAACTATTATTGGAGATAAAGGATACGGTCACGAACCCAATCAATTATTTTGTCCAACGGATTTGTTATTCGATCGAGAATATAATCTCTATGTTCTTGATTGTAATAATCATCGTATTCAACGATATGAAATTGATGACTAAAATAAATATTTCTTTCTTTTCTTTTATGTGATTATATTTTATTTTGAGTTCATTAAAAATTAACAAGCGCAGTGACATCAACTAATTCTTGATACGCACCATTCGGTACATTACCACCTGAACATGTAAAACTACTATCCAGTCACTATCTTGAAACTAGAAAAACGGATTGCTTACTGTATTACTCGAAACACCCTTTAAACCATTGGGGTCGTTACATCGAAGAATATTTCCGATGCAGTTTTAGCTCGTGTAGTCAATTTAACATTATCGATATATCCATTGAACTACGAGTTTCCTCAAGAACTCACTACTCCATCGATTTGAATCGATGTATTCGTTCCTTGAAACGGTTGAGCATTGGAACTGATTACATCTTGTAGTCCTTTGACGTATAATATTTGTTGATTGGTTTAGACTGAACATGCAATTAGTTCATAAGTAGAATTAAAAAGGGGTCTGCTCATATGCACTATTACAATGTCACGATTGAATTGAATTATTGAAAAAATAGAAAAAAAATGCTTTATTTTATCGAAATTCTGGATTAAAATAAAATAATTTCTGTTATTCTTTTGTCTAAATATATCGAACGTTTTGATTATCACAATGGCAACGATAGATTGAAAAATAACAATCAATTGTTGGCGTCAAATTTTTGTATTCGATGGTTGTTACAATCAACAATATAAAGATTATTTTCATTATCAAATGATAAACCAATAGGACCATCGAGTTGATTTTCATTGCTATTCCCATCAACAATGATACTACCTTCTTTTGCACCTTTTATCCAACGAACTATTCGATAGTTGCCCTGATCAACTATATAGAGAGTGCCTAATCTATCAACAAATATTCCTTGAGGATACGATAATTGCTTCAAATCAGCTCCTTTACCATGTCCACCAACAATGACAATTCCTTCTTTTGCATCTTTTATCCATTTTACTACTCGATGATTAGAACTATCTGATACGTAAAGTGCTTCTTCCTGATCAATACATATAAAATAAGCGTTATTCAATTGATTGAGATTACTTCCGCATCCATTTCCTCCAGCAACAATAACTTTTTCATTTTCACCTAGCTTCCATCGTCTCACTTCTTGCTTCTCAATATCCAAAATATATAAATATTGATTTTGATGCAGAATTATATCAATACATATAATATTCTCTATCATTATTTCCCTACTTGCGTCAGGTCGACGAGGCCATCGAACTACTCGTTTATTTCCAAGATCAGCAATGATCAAACAATCGTTTACTTCATCAATAATTGCTTTTGTTGGAAAATTCAATCGATGATTTTCATTTCCACCAGCTACAGTTTCACCGCATATGGCATCTTTCTTCCATTTGACAATACGATGATTACCTTGATCTGCTACATAAATAGTTTTTTCCTCATCAATACAAATACCCCATGGTTTACTCAATTGGTTTAGTTCGTGCCCTTCACCATTTCCACCGCTCACAGTCACTGCATTTTGTTTCCATGTTGTGCTAATTGGTATATTCAGTAATTCTAAATCAATTAATTTATGAGCACAAATATTCTGCTTTAAATTTGAAAATCAATTAGACTTACGTGGTTCAATATTTACATAGATTTCATCGATAAATGATGATGATGAATTATCTTCTCTTATTGAAATGTTTGCAGGATTATTCAATTGTTCTTGTAATTGTCCAAGTTTATCTCTCAATTCAGTTAAATTTAGTTCATTAAAATCATTTTCTCGTCGAGTTTCTTTAATTTCATTCGTTAACTTCGTGAGATGGATTTCCATCGTCTCAAAATGTCGACTCATGTATTTTAATATTAGTTGTCTGTTTTCTTCTGCTATTTGTTGAATTTTGTTAATTGATTTTTGTTCCCATTGATTGATTTGCTGAACTAGTCGGTGACCTGTTGGTTGTTCGATTTGTTCAGGAAGTGTTTGTCGAAGAATATTTCTTTTATTTTCAATTTTATCCAATTCTAATTCTAATTCCGTTTCATGCTCTCGTAAATGATTTTTACAATAGTCTCTCAAACAGCCTGCACATTTATAAGTTGACTTTTCTTTTCCACATTTACAATAGCAATTTCGATTTCCTCCTACTGCAGTTGCCATTTATTTTTTCTTCGTACCGTAAATAAAGAAACACATTTTGTTTGTGAGTATATAATGTACTAAATCGATAGGAGGCGCTGTTCGTATTTTGAATTTAAGGACAGAAAAGGAAGAGAAAACGTTTTTTTTCTCTTTCGAACGAGATTTGCCTGGATATGTCTCTTTTGATACACATGGTCATTTCATTAACAACTTTTACTATCGCTTATCGTGCACGTTCATTTCTTCTTTTTCTCTACACACAATTATTCACATGGTTTCGATTTTACGATATAATTTCATTGTTTTACAATTTATTGCTTTTACATTCGCAATTATTGCCATATCGACTTGGTAAAATTGTTTTCTTATTTTTCTAATTTTGTTATTTCGATGAAATATTTTTAAAATAGTTCATGGGAAAAAGTAACTTTAAAAGATTACAATGCAATTCAAACAATCTATCATTCACCATTACTAACAGCACTGACTGCTTTCGATTATTTTCCAATGGATTATAAAAATGCGACTGGTTATGTTCTACAGATAAATACAGGTCTCATGGATATATGTGCACATCTTCGTCAACCAAATCGTTTCACATCCGAACCAGCTCGTTGTAAACAAACTATTGCACGGCCAGCAATTGGTGAGATAATTGCAAATATAATTCAAACCGAAACGAAATTAAATTCGATCTATTTTCAGGTCTCGCAATTATCGGTGTTATTTTCGTAGTAATCGGTATTGTTTGTACTGGTTTTGCTGATGAAGAAAATCAAAATGATCGTGCAATAGAATTACTATCTTATGGTTCAGCTCTATCGACTGGATTAGGTGGTTTACTTTTATTTACATCTCAATGGACCTATTCCTTAAGTACCGAAGTTCAGTTACCAACTGTTTATGTTAAATATGGTTATTCAACATATTTGATCGTTTCATCTGCTGTTTTGAGTTTATTATCGATGAGTCTTGTCTTATGGCGAACTGTACGTATGAAAAACATACGAATTTGATTTTGAAAAAGAATATATTTGAATGACTAGTATGTTAATAGGGTTTTTATCAATCAAGACATAAGACTGAAGTATGTTAGACAACGAAGACGAAGAAGAAGAAGAAACAATCGTCGTTAACGAATGATTTTTTTATTTATCAGTTTTTTTTTCTATGTAAAACTTTTGAATATAACATGACGATAAAAATAAACGAGAATAAATTTCATTGGAATTGTGTTGGTTCGTTTAAAATATCTGATGCTTTTCTAACATGAGATGATAAATGAAAATCCTGTTAGTACAATGAATCAACATTAAAGTATAGCATGATATGTTGGGTACTTAATATGATTTATCCTGATTAAGGACATTTTTTTTTTATTTATTTTGGCTTAATCATGTTTAATCGTTGAAGGGTAAACAAGTAACGAATATTGTTTTGACGTTGACGAGACCAAATGTATGGAAAGTGCTTACCTTCTCAATGCATAATATATACGATCGACATTATAATTTATCATATTTCGATTTTTCGCTCGAAAACCAAATAGAAATGACTCATTCTCAAGAAGTTTTGCATTTTTATATTACATGACAAGCATGATTAATCGTTTCTTTCACTTTCCATTCATTTTAATATGCTGTATATTATTTGTTTACTTATAAGTTTCATACTTTTTTTTTCTCAACTACGCAAATAGACTGCATAATTTATCATCAATCATGTAGGGAAAAATACAGCAATTATATTGGAATGCATTTTATAGATGTTCTTGCATTCGTATACGTCATAAACGAAATAAACAAAATTTATTGCTGCGTATAACGCATTTCGTATCATTAACAAAAAAAAGTCAGATTACTTTTTCATTCAATAAGATATACCTGTCATTTTGGATGCATAAAGAAAAAAATGATGATCATTTATGATAAAGCGAAAGGATAGAAAACTGCTTATTTACTTATTTTTTCATAATCATAATATCCAAGATAAAATGTTTCTTAAATGACGATTATTTTCATATCATGATCAGTCGGTATTCATTCTTCGATGATAAGAACAAATAGCTGAAGATTTAAATCATCGGTTACAATTTTCTTTCGAAAGAAAAACGTGTACTAACAAATGTTATTCACCTGTATATTTCTCTTATATATATATATACACTGCATTGAAATGAAAAGGCTCGTCCTTTTTATCTCAATAATATTTTTGCTTATTCGATTGAAGCTTATTATCGAAAATCGTATTAAACCGTCAATTTTTTTTCAAATTTAGATATTTTACGTATATCATGGAAGAAAATGATGAACAGTTCGACTATTTTGATGCTGATGCTGATGTTGATCAGCCTGATGAGTAAGTGTAATCACTCTATTCGAATCTGCATACGTTCATCTTATAAAAACAGACGACTAACATTAAAATACTCTCTCTCTCTCTCTCTTGTCTTTGTATATCTTTATACTTGAATAATCATTCTAGGAGTCACCGATTTTTCGGTAGAAAATTAACAATAATAATTACCGGAGTAGTATTCGGTGTTGCTTGTGCAATAGTATTGGCATTGTTACCATTATATTTATCTAAAAATGATCCCATTCGATCGGATCAAAATGGTATACACATTGATTTTCATTGTGTCAAGAGAAAAAATCGTGTAATTATATTCTTATATTATTTTAGTCAGTGATATTATAATATTACAATATGCAACAAATTATCAACCAGGAGAAAAACGAGCACTAGCAGCAATCTCAAGAACAGGATTAGCTACTGCAGTAAGTGAGAAACTAAATGGTTTGTAATGTAAATGAATTTAATTCGAATATAGATGAGTAAAACTATTGGTGTGGGTAATGGAACAATTATTATATCAGATGCTTATTTTATAGCATCAAGAAGTATTCGTTCGAGTGAAATTCGTTATTATCGACAGTAAAATAGATAGTTTTATTTATTTATTTTATTCATCGTAATATTCTATTGATCTTTTTTAAGATCTTCATCGACGCTTAATATGTTGGTTCAACTTGTATATCCAGTAGAATGTGCTGGTATTGTTACATGTCAAAAACAGTTTCGAAGCGCAGTAATCGACAAGTTAAAAAGTTTGGGGAAGTTTTCTCTTGATATACCTCTTGAAGATGGAGAAATTTTAACACTTGAGGTCATTCTTCTATCTCTTACAGAAAATTACGGTGAGTGAAAGTTCATTCCTCCGGTCATAAAAAAAGATTTACAAACAAAATCATATACTTCGATCAGAGTTGAGTGAAATCGCATTTATTTAGTATTTTCTTGAATTCTAGATCCAACGGCTACAACCACAGTACTTACTACTACTGTAACATCGACAGTTATTACATCTACGACAAGCGGTATTCGTACAACTACGACTATTGTTGCAAGAGCTAATTTAACAACATTCACATATAATACGACGTCTACTACTAGTACAATCACTGTTGCGCCGACAGTACGAACAACCATCGGTCCTACCGAAATAATTGGCAGTGATACCACAACTACTACTAAATCACCTGCAATTGAAGCTACAACTATTACTGAAATAATTGGCAGTGATACCACAACTAATACTGAATCACCTGTTATTGAAGCTACAAGTACTACTGAATCACCTGTAATTGAAGCTACAACTATTACTGAAATAATTGGCAGTGATACCACAACTACTACTGAATCACCTGTTATTGAAACTACAAGTACTACTGAATCACCTATAATTGAAGCTACAACTATTACTGAAACCGTTGGCAGTGATACCACAAGTACTACGGAAACAACTGGCAGTGGCGATACTACGACTACTACTGAATCACCTGTTATTGAGACTACAAGCACTACTGAAACAACTGGCAGTGGTGATACTACGACTACTACTGAATCGCCTGCTATTGAAGCTACAACCATTACAGAACCAGCTGACGGCGATACTACAACCAGTACTGAAACAGCTGATGGCGATACTGCAACTCCTAATGAATCGTCTGTTACTGAGACTACAACAACATTAACAACTGCTACTGCCACGACGACCACTACTACTACAACAACTGTTAGTGAAGCCACAACAACAGCAACAACAACGGCAACTGTCACTACTACTACCACTACCATCACTAACATTATGACTACAATAACTACAACGACTAACATCGATATTACTGATAGCATTCAGACAACCACTTCGGAATCAACATCAACAACTATTGTGAATACAGTAACTGATGGTACAGAGAAAGTTGATACAACAATACCTTCATCATTGTCAACATCAACGGGTATTTCATCAATAACAGATGTTTTTGTAACTACTCAGTCCATAGAAACGGACACCACAATACCATCTTCAACAACCACTGAATTATTTACAACAAACAGCATAACTTCTACGAAAAGTACTTCAAATACTAATGGTTCAACAACAATAATAATTACTTCGTCATTATTCACTATATCTCCAACATCTACTATAAATTCTAAAGCATCATCGACAACTCATTTAACAAATGACTCAACTCACTCATCTACACAGACAACAAATAAGTCAACAACCACAACTTCAACTGGTAGTACTATAGTTCGAAGAACTATTTCAATTCCTATAAGAACAACTACAACCTCAACCACAATCATGAACACATCAACATTAGTTACAACAGTTACCACCAGTGTAACAACACCAGTAGAAACAGGTTCAAGTACGGATACAACGATATCAGCAACAAGTAGCACTACCATCACAGCATTTACCGACACAACCCTTGATACAGACACAACGACAACACTAACAAATGTTGACACAATTACAAGCATTGAGGCAACTACGATCACAACATCTCACACTAGAACAGATGATAACGAAACAACAACAACAGACACAACTTCTTCTGTCAATGAAACAACAACAACGAGCACAGCGACCGTTATCAATATAACAACAGCATCGGGGACAACCACAGATGTCAACGAAACAACAATTACAACAACATCATACAGTACTACAATTATAAATGGAACAACAACAACAACAACAACAGCATCATCGAACAGTACCGCAGATATAAATGAAACCACACCAATCACAAATGTAAATGGAACGACCACAACATCAGTCACTACCGCAAATGTGAACGAAACAACAATTAGTTCAGATACCACCACAGCAGTCAATGGAACTACAACAACAACAACAGCTACTACTGCAGACGTGAATGGAACAACAACAACAACCACATATGGAAACGGAACGACCACAACATCAGTCACCACGACAGATGTGAATGAAACAACAGCAACATCATCGAAAACTACTACAGGTATAAATGAAACAACAACGACCACATATGTAAACGGAACGATCACACCATCAATCACTACCACAAATGCGAATGGAACAATAATAACTTCAGATACCACTACAGCCGTCAATGGAACTACTACAACAACAACAGACGTGAATGGAACAACAACTACGTCAGGCACTACTACAGTTTTAAATACAGTAACTTTAGAGACAACTGGCACTGCAACATCGATTACAAACCAAAATATCACCTCTACAACAACTTCTACGCCATCGATTAGTGAGTCCACATCGAGTGCAATATCTGATACATCATCAACTTCCTTGGAATTGAACACAATAAGTACTACAATTGTATCTACAATAAATAATTCGATGATTAGTGAATCTGACATGCCACAGACGACTAATTTATATACCGGAACAATAACAGAGGAAGTTACTGATATTACAAATGTGACAGATGATCCGAGTGAACAGTTAACCGATGAGGCAACAGCGGAAGATTTGACATCATTCACAATATCTTCTACTAATACTAATACTCCCTCAGATGAATCCACCAATTATTTAACAACTGCTGAGCCCAGTACTGAGAAAGAAGAAAGTACACTTGATATTACACATCAATCGTTGACATCATCCCCAGCAACCGAACAGACAACAACAATAGTGGAAGATTTTTCATCACCCATCATATCTTCCATTAGTACTAATACTGCAACAGATGAATCAAACATGAGTACATCATTAACAAATCATTTAACAACAACAACAACTATCGAAAGTTCAAGTACTGAAAAAGATGAAACTACATTTGGCATTACAGATCAAACATCCACATCATACGAAACAACTGATACCAATAGTCAAAGTGATACAAG
>Ga0097679_1001066_pt1 | contig 34737 bp, 33 predicted proteins | sample ThiBiot_500_biof_2_FD_72848 | JGI IMG/M metagenome (GOLD analysis project Ga0097679, IMG submission 72848) | Wastewater bioreactor microbial communities from Cape Town, South Africa - Thiocy_cont_500_biof - 1398105538000 (version 2) (version 2) ...
GGCTCCTCGGCCGCCGTCTCCGGCACCATCAACGGTGCCGGCGCGAGCACCCAGCAGGTGGCCACCCAGGCCTGGGTCGCCGGCCTGCAGACGAACAACCCCGACGCCAACGTCAACTACGACCCCAGCGGTTCGGGTGCGGGCCGCACCCAGTTCATCGCCGGCGGCGTCCAGTACGCGGGCAGCGACTCGGCGATGAAGGCCGACGAGATCACCCAGGCGAAGGCCAAGTGCGCCAGCGACATCGTCGAGGTGCCGGTCTACGTCTCGCCGATCGCGGTCGTCTACAACCTGCAGGGCGTCACCGACCTGCAGCTGACGCCGTCGCTCATCGCCAAGATCTTCAACAAGAAGATCACCAAGTGGAACGACCCGGCCATCGCCGCGGTCAACGCCGGCAAGACGCTGCCCGACAAGGCCATCACGCCGGTCAACCGCTCGGACAAGTCCGGCACCACGGCCAACTTCACCGACTACCTGTCCAAGGCGGCCAAGGCCGACTGGACCTACCCCGGTGCCGACAGCTGGCCGATCCAGGGCAGTGAGGCCGCTCAGGGCACCTCGGGTGTCATCGGCGCGGTGAAGGCCGGCGACGGCGCCATCGGGTACGCCGACGAGAGCCAGGCCAAGGGCCTCGGGATCGCCAAGATCCAGGTCGGCACGACCTACGTGGCCCCGTCCGCCGAAGGCGCGGCGAAGCTGCTCGAGGCCGCCACCCGCGGCACCGACGGCGGGCAGTACGTCTTCTCGTACACGCTGCCGCGCACCACGACCGACCCCAGCCAGTACCCGATCACCCTGTCGTCGTACATGATCGCCTGCTCCAAGTACGCAGACGCCAAGCAGGGTGCCCTGGTCAAGGCGTACATGAGCTACGTCATCAGCCCCGAGGGGCAGCAGGCCGCCGCATCCAAGGCCGGCTCGGCTCCGCTGAGCGACGCGGTCCGAGCGGCGATCACGCCCGCCGTGAACGCCATCTCCTGAATGTCCAGGCACTAGCCGACGGGGCCGACCGGTCGTCATCATGACGAGTGGTCGGCCCCGTCCGGTGTCAGGCCCCGCCCGTTCGTGAGACCGACAGTCGCTCGAGAGGACATTGTGAGCGCCCCCACAACGACCCCCCCGCCGCCGGCCACGGCGACACCGCCACGAGCGGTGCAGCAGCCCGGCGACCGCATCTTCGCCGCGTCCGCGAGGGGGGCCGGGATCCTCATCCTCGTCGTCCTCGCGGGCGTCGCGGCGTTCCTGGTCATCCAGGCGATCCCGGCACTGGTCGCGAACCCGGCCGACCTGCCGGGTGGCAAGAACATCGCCGTCTACGTCGCGCCGTTCGTCTTCGGCACTGTCGTCTCCTCGGCGATCGCCCTGATCATCGCGACGCCGCTGGCCATCGCGGTCGCGCTGTTCATCACCCACTACGCGCCGCGCCGGCTGGCCCAGGGGCTCGGCTATCTCATCGACCTGCTGGCCGCGGTGCCGAGCATCGTGTTCGGGCTCTGGGGCCTCGCGGTCCTGGCGCCCGCCATGCTGGGCCTGTCGACCTGGCTCAACACCTATCTGGGCTGGATCCCGCTGTTCGCCGGTCCGGTCTCCGTCACCGGGCGGACGATGCTCGTCGTCGGTGTCACCCTCGCGGTGATGATCCTGCCGATCATCACCGCCGTGTCCCGCGAGGTGTTCCTCCAGACCCCCAAGCTCCACGAGGAGGCCGCTCTCGCGCTGGGCGCCACCCGCTGGGAGATGATCCGGATGTCGGTGCTGCCCTTCGGCCGCTCCGGGATCATCAGCGGCGCGATGCTCGGCCTGGGCCGCGCGCTCGGCGAGACGATGGCCGTCGCGATCATCCTCTCCGGCTCGAGCATCATCACGTTCAACCTGATCAGTTCCGGCAACCCGTCGTCGATCGCCGCGAACATCGCGCTCAACTTCCCGGACTCCACCGGGGTCGCGGTCAACACGCTGATCGCATCCGGCCTCGTGCTGTTCGTGATCACGCTGCTGGTCAACTCGCTCGCGCGCTACATCATCAACCGCCGTCGTGAGTTCTCGGGAGCCAACTGATGAGCATCGACACCGAACGAGCCCAGCAGGAGAAGGTCGAGCCTCCGCCCGGACCCGTCTCGCTGGTCCGGGCCGAGCTGCCGCGGTGGGCCCCCTACGGCATCCTCGTGGCTTCGCTCGTGGTGGTCGGCGTCCTGCTCGCGGTGACGGGCGGCTTCAGCATCGGCCTGTTCGTCTTCCTCTCGGCCGTCCTGTTCGGCCTGGCCACCTACCTGGTCTCGCGCGTCGTCGAGGGCGCCCGCAAGGCCACCGACCGGCTCGTGACCATCGTCGTCACGGTCGCGTTCCTCATCGCGCTCATCCCGTTGATCTCCGTGGTGATCACGGTGGTGACCAACGGCCTCGCCCGGTTCGATGCGGCCTTCTTCACCCAGTCCATGCGCGGCGTCGGCGGGGCCAACGACCTCGCCGGCGGCGGCTACCACGCCATCATGGGCACGTTGATCATCACGGCGCTCGCCGCGGTCATGTCCATCCCGGTCGGGGTGCTCACCGCCGTCTACCTGGTCGAGTACGGCAGCAAGAGCCGCCTGGCCCGGGCCGTCACGTTCTTCGTCGACGTCATGACCGGCATTCCCTCGATCGTCGCCGGCCTGTTCTCGTTCGCGCTGTTCGCGTTGTTCTTCGGTCCGAGCATCCGCCTGGGGTTCGCCGGATCGGTGGCGCTCAGTGTGCTCATGATCCCGGTCGTGGTGCGTTCCACCGAGGAGATGCTCAAGATCGTGCCCAACGAGCTGCGAGAGGCCGCGTACGCCCTCGGCACCCCGAAGTGGCGCACGATCCTCAAGGTCGTGATCCCCACGTCCATCGCGGGTATCGCGTCCGGGATCACCCTGGCCATCGCCCGCGTCATCGGGGAGACGGCTCCGCTCCTCATCGCCGTCGGCATCACGACCGGGCTCAACCTCAACCCGTTCGCGAACCGCATGGCGACGCTGCCGGTGTTCGCCTACTACTCCTACGCCGCACCGGGTGTGCCCCGCGAGCCCTTCATCGACCGGGCGTGGACCTCTGCGCTGGTCCTCATCATCATCGTGCTGGTGCTGAACCTCGTCGCGCGGCTCGTCGCACGGGTGTTCGCGCCCAAGACCCGATAGGAACCGTCATGGGCAAAGCGATCGACGCCAAGAACCTCAACATCTACTACTCGTCGTTCCTCGCGGTCGAGGGCGTCAACATGACGATCCGGCCGAAGACCGTCACGGCCCTGATCGGCCCGTCGGGGTGTGGCAAGTCCACGTTCCTGCGCTCGATCAACCGCATGCACGAGGTGATCCCCGGCGCCCGCGTCGAGGGCCGCCTCGAGCTCGACGGCAAGGACCTCTACGGGCCCGGCGTCGACCCGGTGGGCGTGCGCCGCCAGATCGGCATGGTGTTCCAGCGCCCCAACCCGTTCCCCACGATGTCGATCTACGACAACGTGATCGCGGGTCAGCGGCTGAACAACAAGAAGATGAAGAAGGACGCCACCGACGACCTCGTCGAGCAGTCCCTGCGCGGCGCCAACCTGTGGAACGAGGTCAAGGACCGCCTCGACAAGCCGGGTTCGAGCATGTCCGGCGGGCAGCAGCAGCGCCTCTGCATCGCCCGCGCCATCGCCGTGCAGCCCGACGTCCTGCTGATGGACGAGCCGTGCTCGGCGCTCGACCCGATCTCCACGCTCGCGATCGAGGACCTGATCAACGAGCTGAAGATGGACTACACCATCGTCATCGTCACGCACAACATGCAGCAGGCCGCCCGGGTCAGCGACTTCACCGGGTTCTTCAACATCGAGGGCACCGGCAAGCCCGGCCACCTGGTGGAGATGGACGAGACCAAGACGATCTTCTCGCAGCCGAAGGAGAAGGCCACCGAGGACTACGTCTCGGGCCGCTTCGGCTGAGTGACATCAGTACAGCATCGGCTGTACTGTCGTCGGCGTGGAGACGCTGATGTCCGGAGCCGTGCTCGCGCGGTTCGGGCACGCCCTGTCCGACCCGACGCGGGCCCGGCTGCTGCTGGCCCTGCGGGAGGCCCCCGGTTACCCCGCGGAGCTGGCGGAGCTGCTCGGGGTCACCCGGCAGAACCTCTCCAACCACCTGGGCTGCCTGCGGGGTTGCGGGCTGGTCGTCGCGGTGCCCGAGGGGCGGCGGTCGCGCTACGAGCTGGCCGATCCGCAGCTGGGCCATGCGCTGGGCGACCTGCTGGGACTGGTGCTGGTCACGGACCCCGGCGCGTGCGCGGACGAGGGCTGCTGCTGATGGCCGACTGCTGCGCGCCCTCGCCGGTCCTGCTCGAGCGGCGCGCCCTGCTCACCCGGCGCGTGCGGCTGCTCGTCGTCGCGACGATGACCTACAACGTGGTCGAGGCCGTGGTCGCGATCAGCGCCGGCACCGTCGCGTCGTCGGCGGCGCTGATCGGGTTCGGCCTGGATTCGGTCATCGAGGTGGCGTCCGCCGCCGCCGTGGCCTGGCAGTTCTCCGGGTCCGATCCCGAGGTGCGCGAACGGGCGGCGCTGCGGGTGATCGCGCTGTCGTTCTTCGCGCTCGCCGCCTACGTGGGAGTGGAGTCGGTCCGGGCGCTGTCCGGGGCCGCCGAGGCCGAGCCGTCCACCGTCGGGATCGTGCTGGCGGCGCTGTCGCTCGTGATCATGCCGGTGCTCTCGCACGCCCAGCGCCGGGCGGGGCGGGAGCTGGGGTCACGCAGCGCCGTCGCCGACTCCAAGCAGACGCTGCTGTGCACGTACCTGTCGGGCGTGCTGCTGGCGGGGCTGCTGCTCAACGTCCTGTTCGGCTGGTCGTGGGCCGACCCGATCGCCGCGCTCGTCATCGCCGCCGTGGCTCTGAAGGAGGGCCGGGACGCCTGGCGCGGGCAGCACTGCTGCTAGATGGGTATGGCGTCCGGTTCCTGGCCCGTGACGGCGTAGACGGTCTCGCGGGCCACCACCACGGCGTGGTCGGCGAAGCGCTCGTAGTAGCGCGCCAGCAGCGTGATGTCGACGGCCGCGGGGACGCCGCAGGGCCACTCCGGGTCCATGAGCACCCCGAACATGTGGACGTGCAGGTCGTCCATCGTGTCGTCGTCGGCGTCGAGCTCGACGGCGAGGATGACGTTGCGCGTGCGGGCCACCTCGGCCGCCTTCAGCGCCAGCTGGACGGCGACGCGGCCCATCTCGGCGAAGTCGTCGCGCACCTGCTCGGGCAGCGGGCGGCCGCGCTCGGCGGCCTGGGCCACGTGCAGGGCGAGGTCGCCCATGCGCTCGACGTCGCCCGCCGTGCGGATGGCGGACACGACCTGGCGCAGGTCACCGGCCACCGGGGCGTGGAACAGCAGCGCGTCGGTGGCGATCTCCTCCACCTTGGCCCGGAGCGCGTCGACCTCCGCGTCGGCGGCCACCACCTGCTGCGCCACGCGTTGCCGGCTCTCGAGCAGCGCGTACGTGGCCCGCTGCAGGGCCCCGGCGACGGTCGTGCACATCTGCCCCAGCAGCTCGGAGAGCTCGGCGAGCTGTGCGGGGAGGGGGGCCGGAGGCACGGCGTCAGACCGTGAGCGGACCGGGCATCCGGCCGGTCACGACGTAGACGATGCGGCGGGCGACGGCGACCGCGTGGTCGGCGTAGCGCTCGTAGAAGCGGGCGAGCAGCGTGATGTCGACGGCCGGACCGACGCCGTGGCTCCAGCCGGGATCCATCAGCACGCTGAACATGTGCCGGTGCAGGTCGTCCATCGCGTCGTCGTCGGACTCCAGCTCGGCCGCAGCGGCGAGATCGCGGGACCGGATGACGTCGCCGGCCTTGCGGGCCAGGCGCACACCGACGCTGCCCATCTCGGCGAAGTAGGGCGCCACCTCGGCCGGGAGCACGGGCTGCGGGTGGCGACGCCGGGCGGCCTGCGCGACGTGGAGCGCGAGGTCGCCCATGCGCTCGATGTCGCCGGCGCCGTGGATGGCCGACACGACGATCCGCAGGTCGGTGGCCACGGGCGCCTGCAGCGCGAGCAGGGCGAAGGCCTTCTCCTCGGCCGTCGCCCGGATCTCGTCCACCCGGATGTCCTCGGAGATGACCTCTTCCGCGAGCTGGAGGTCGGCCTCGAGCAGGGATCGGGTGGCCTTCTCCATCGCCTCCGCGACCTGGTTGCACATCCCGGCGAGCTCGTCCGCCAGCTGGTCGAGTTGTTCCTGGTAGACGTCACGCATGGTCCGCAGACTAGTCGGGATGTCCGGACCCGTCCGGCTGAGCGGGGTGAACCCGGGGTGAACGCTGCGTCGACGCGGGTGATCAGGAGCAACTCGACGGTGCCGCGGTGGTGCTCGCGGCGGCGGGGGCCACCGCCTGCGTGGGGGCGCGGACGACCTTGTCGAACGAGCGGCCCAGCACCAGCTGCAGCACCCCGGTGGCCCCCGGGTCCGGCACGGTGGTGGCCGACGGCACGGTGCCGGCCAGCAGGTCCGCCGCGGCGGCCTGGTCGGGGGAGTAGCGGATCACCGTCTGGGGGGTGGGCTGGTCGGCGTTGGACACGGTGCCGACGCCGAACCCGAGCTGCTTGAGGGTGTCGCCGACCCCCGCCGCCAGGCCCGTCTGACCCGACGCGTTGAGCAGCTGCACCGTCAGGTCGCCGGGGGCGGGTCCGGTATCGGTGGCGCTGGTGTCGGTGGCCGCTGCCGGCAGCGGTGCGTCCTTGCGCAGCGCCGAGAACAGCGCGGCGGCGTCGGCGGCGCGCAGCACGGCGGTGTCGCGGGGCCCGGATGTGGTGGGCACGGACGTGAACGTCACGTCGTTCATGCGCCGCAGCGCCAGGGACAGCGCCAGGATCTCGTTCAGCCCGGCCCCGTCGGAGGTGAGAGCGGCACCCAGGGCCGGCCGCAGGGCGGCGATGCGCGGGACGTCGAGGAGCCGGGTGCTGGTCAGCGTCGGGTCGAGGACGCCGGCGACCACCTGCTGCTGGCGTTCGATGCGGCCGAGGTCGGCGGGCGGGTCGCCGTCCACGTCGGCGGCGCGCACGAAGTCGGCGGCCTTCGCACCGTCCAGGGTGCTGGTGCCGGGGTCGGCGATGACCGGGCCGAGCACCTTGTCCAGCACCGGCTGCGTCACGCAGACCGTGACGCCGGACACCGCGTCCACGGCGGCGCCGAGCCGGTCGAGGTCCAGCCCCACGTACTGGGTGATCGCCAGGCCCGTGAGCTGCTGGATGACACGGGTGGCGCAGCGCGGGCCGCCCATGTCCAGCGCGGTGGCCAGCTGCGTGCGGGCCTGTGCGGGCACGGTGTCGGAGGTGTAGGACGCCGAGGTCGGGTCGAACCGCTCGCACGGCGGGCGGTTGATCTCCAGGTCGGTGGGGACCGACAGCACCGTCATCGGCCCGCCGCCCGCCGGGACGTGCGCCACGACGACCGTGTCGGGCCGGGGGGAGGCCGTGGTGGCGCCCGATCCCGGGGCCGGGCCCAGGTCGGTGGCCACGAGCAGCACGTTCTGCGCGCCCTTCTGGGCGTCCGCGTCGACGATGGCGCCGGACCCCGTGTCGAGCGCCGCGACGTTGCGGATCGCCGAGCCGAGCCAGCTCTGCGTGGCCCATCCGACGGTGGTGGTGCCGAACACGAGCACGGCCAGCACCAGGGCGGCCAGGCGCCTGGGGCCCGGGAGGCTCGGGCGCCATGTGCGCTTCGGCTTCTCCTCGGGCTCGTCGGGCTCCTCGTCGCGTCCGGGGACGGCGAGCCCGGCGTGCGCGGCCGTCAACCGGATCAGGGTCTCGTCGATCCGCTGGGAGCGGGTGTCCTCCGCCTCGCTGCGCTCGGCCCGCCGGGTGCGTTCGGCCTGCTCGCTGACGTCGGGGACGCCGGAGCCGACGTCACCCGGCCGGGGTCCGACCGGCACGCTCGTGACCATCGTCTGCTCGGCCGCGGACTCGCCGGGACGGTGGCGACGGGTGCTGGTGGTGGGCGCCTCCGGGCGCCCACCAGATGGTGCGGCCGGGCCGCGGCGGCTCGGACCGGCGCCCGTGACCGGCGGAGCGGAAGGGGCGCGGTCGTCGGGCCGCGGGGCGGTCGTGCCCGGGCGGGCTGCGGCGCCCCGGCCGCGCCCGGCCGCCCCGGTCGGGGGCGTGGCGGCCCGCGGGCCGGGTGCGGGGCCGGCCGTCCGTCGTCGGAGGTCGGGCGCGACCGGCACCGGCGGGCCGGAACGCGGCCGGCCGACCGGGGGCGGTGCGGCATGGGCCGGGGCGGCCGGCGTCTCCGTGGCCGCGCGCGGCACCGGGGCGCTGGGCCGGGACGCACCACCGGTCTGCTGCGGGAACGCGGGCGCCGGCGGGAACGCGGGAGGCGCCGACCGGCGGGGAGGGGACATCGCCGGAGCCGGGGGCCCGGCCGGCTCGGGCGCGCGCCGCCGGCCCGTCACCGGTGGTGCGACGGGCTGCGCGCTCTCCTGCTCCTCCGCCGCCCGCCGACGGGCCGCCCGCCCACCGGAGCTCGGCGCGCCGTTGCGGGCGAGGATCTCGTCGACCGATTGGGGCCGTCCGGTGGAGCGAGCACGGTTCTGACCGCCCTCCACGCCACCTCCCGTTCGCCCCCAGCCGACTCCCATCGACCTTACGGAGAGACGAAGCGCAGGTCACAGTCGGGTGTCGGCCCGCCCCACCTGGGTGATGGAGCGACGTCCACCCGCGGGACCTGCGAGGCGGACGAGCCCGGAACGCCGGTCGCGGTAGGCGACGGCGTTGCGGCCGGAGTTCTTGGCCGAGTAGAGCAGCGCGTCCGCTGCGCCGACCAGCCGCTCGACGTCGGTGAGCGGCCCGGCCGAGTGCGCGATCCCGATGCTGACGGTCACGCGCAGGCGCGGGTCCAGCTCCTCCCACGGGTGGTCGTCCACCCGTCGGCGGGCGGCCTCGCAGGTGCGCACGGCGTCGGTGGGGTCGCAGCCGGGCAGCACGAGCGCGAACTCCTCGCCGCCGTAGCGCGCGCAGAACGCCCCCTCGGGCAGGCCCGTCCCCAGCTCGGCGACGATGCGCTGCAGCACGCGGTCCCCGAAGCGATGCCCGAACGTGTCGTTGACCTGCTTGAAGTGGTCGGCGTCCACCAGTGCCACGCAAAGCCCCGCCGAGCCCCGGCAGGCCGGGTCGTCGAGCAGGGCGACGAGCCGTTCGTCGAGGTAGCGGCGGTTGTAGGTGGACGTGAGGCTGTCGCGCCGGCTCAGCTCGCGCGCCTCGGCGTGCTCGCGGCGCAGCCGGTCGATCTCCTCGGCGGGCACGGGCTGGCCGTGCAGCAGCCGAACGGCGGCCCGCAGGTGCTCGTAGGCCTGCTCCCAGTCGCCCCGGGCGGCGAGGCCCTCCGCGATGGCGGTGTGCCGCGCCGCTCCCGCCGCTCCGCGTGACTCGTCGACACCGTCGTCGATCGCTGTGCGCACCATGACCACCGTCCACCTCCTCCGTCCCCGTGATGTCGACGGGCGGGAAGGCGATCTTGAGGTGGCGCACCCGGTCGGGCGAGGTTCCCACTCGACCGGGCCCCGGCTCAGCCCCCGGAGTGATCGAGTTCCGCGCCGAAGGGGACGGTCGGGTCGTCGGGATCGTCGAGCCAGTGCTCGGGCAGCACCACGCGGCCGGGGCTGCCCTGGCGGCCGCGCGGGCCGTCGGCGTCGGCGGGGAAGGGCTGGTCGTGGTCGAGCTGGGCGAGCAGCGCGTCGAGCTCGTCGAGGCTGCCGACCAGGCCCAGGCTGCGGCGCAGCTCCGGTCCCACCGGGAAGCCCTTGAGGTACCAGGCGATGTGTTTGCGCATGTCGCGGATGCCCTTGTCCGGGCCCATGTACTCCTGCAGGAGCACCGCGTGGCGGCGCATCGTGACGGCCACCTGGCCCAGCGTCGGTGCCTCGGGCAGCGGCTTGCCGGCGAACGCGGCCTCGAGGTCGCCGAACAGCCAGGGCCGGCCCAGGCACCCGCGCCCGACGACCACGCCGTCGCAGGCGGTGCGCTCGACCATGGCCAGCGCGTCGGCGGCGCTGAAGATGTCGCCGTTGCCCAGTACCGGGATCTCGGGGGGCAGGGCGTCACGCAGGCGGGCGATGGCCGACCAGTCGGCCTGGCCGGAGTAGCGCTGCGCCGCCGTGCGCGCGTGCAGGGCCACGGCCACCGCGCCGGCGTCCACGGCGCGGCGACCGGCGTCGAGGAAGGTGTGGCGCTCGTCGTCGATGCCGATGCGCATCTTGACGGTGACGGGGATGTCGCCCGCGTTGTCGACGGCCGCGTGCACGATCCGCTCGAACAGCTTTCGCTTGTAGGGCAGCGCCGCCCCACCGCCCTTGCGGGTGACCTTGGGGACGGGGCAGCCGAAGTTCATGTCGATGTGGTCGGCGAGGCCCTCCTCGGCGACGATCCGCACCGCGCGTCCCATCGCCGCGGGGTCGACGCCGTAGAGCTGCATCGACCGTGGGGACTCGTCGGCCCCGAACGCGATCATCCTGCGCGTCAGCGGGTTCTTCTCCACCAGCCCGCGCGAGGTGATCATCTCGCACACGTAGAAGCCGGCGCCCTGCTCGCGGCACAGGCGCCGGAACCCGGCGTTGGTGATACCGGCCATCGGCGCCAGCACGACCGGCGTCGCGGACGTGTAGGGCCCGATCCGGAGCGGGCGGAGGGTCGTCGGAGCACTCACGGTGTCCTAGTGTCCTCGCCGATCGCCCGTCACGTCGACGCAGGGGACCGCTGATGCCGCTCGTCACACTGGATCTCGCCACGCCGGCGGCGATGCGCGGCCGCTGGGCGGCGTTCGCCGCGGTCTGCGCCGCCCGCGGCCTGTCCGACGGCTGCTGGGCCCGCGACGGGCTCTGGCACTACGACGACGGCGGCGGCAACTGGGCCGACCTGCACCTTCTCGACCGCGGACGCGCCGTGCTGGTCGGGCACGACCACGAGTACTCCGACACCTACTTCGCCGAGGCGGCCGTCTACTTCGACGAGGAGGCGACGGACCTGCTCGCCGGCGCCCCCGACTGGTGGGCCCCGCCGGCCCGGAAGGCGGCGGCCGACGGGCTGTGGGTCGGCTTCGTCTACGGCTTCGACGGTGTCCGCTGGCAGCGTGCCGCCTACGATCCGGACGACGGCTTCGGCAGCCTGGCGATCCCCGCCGCGAGCGATGAGCGCTGCCGTGAGCTGGTCGAGGAGTTCATCGAGTGGGAGGCGTCGGTGGACGCCGTCGAGGTTCTCATGGCCGCCGACGCCGAGATCACCCCCGCGATGCTCCGCGCCGTCCGATCCGGCGCCGGGTGGGACCCGATCGCCGGCGCCGCCGCCGCGCTGGGGTTCCGGACGGATGCCCTCAGATTGCGACCGTGATGCAGGCCGCCCGCGTGGATGATCGCCGAGCGCGCCCGCCGGTCGCCGGTGAACTCCCACGGCACCGTCGTGCTCGCACTGCCGGCGCCCGAGCCGTCGGTGGTGAGGTCGAGCCGGATCTCGGTGCGCGGGTCCGCCCCGCCTGCAGCCCCGCACGTCGACGCCACCGACCCCTGCGCCCCCACCGGCACCAGCGCCGTGTCACAGGTCGTCGCCGTTCCCACCTCGGTGTCGAAGGTCGCGCTGACCTGGACGTTGTGGACCGAGCCCGCGTTGGCCGTGGCGCAGCCCGCCACCAGCAGCGTGGAGGCGAGCCACACCAGGACGCAGTGTTCGTGACTGAACGTCACCGACGCTGACCTGTGGTGACTCCCGGCGCGTGGCGGGCGGGGGTGGGGGCCGGGCCGTAGGCTGTCAACCGTCGCCGCGCCCTCGTGTGCGGCGGCGGGCCTCTAGCTCAATCGGCAGAGCAGCGGACTTTTAATCCGCGGGTTCGGGGTTCGATCCCCCGGGGGCCCACATAGTCTGAACTGCAGTTTTCTTGGCGTCAACCCCAATCGGCCACGGCGTATGCCACGCTTCATGCCACGAGCCGGGTAGAATCGGCGGCGTGGCAACCAAGTCCGGTCCTCGACAGCGGCGACGCGGCAGCGTCCGCGAGCTTCCGAGCGGCGCCCTGCAGGTGCGGGTCTACGGAGGCAAGGACGCGCTGACGGGAAAGCGGAACGAGCTGGTCGAGGTCATCCCGCCGGGCCCGCGGGCCGCCGCCGAGGCGGAGGCAGCCCGAACGCGCCTCCTCAACCAGGTCGACGAGCGCAGGCACCCTCGGACGGCCGCCACCGTTGACCAGATGCTCGATCGGCATTTCGAGCTCGCCGAGCTGGAGCCCACCACGCGCAGCACCTACATCGGCTACGCGGCGAAGCACATCCGGCCTCTCATTGGCCGGGAACAGGTCGGCGCGCTCGACGCAGACCTGTTCGACTCCCTCTACGCCGAGCTACGACGGTGCCGCGATCACTGCGACCGCAAGCCCCGGACGGATCACCGGACCGAGCGCGAGCACGTGTGCGACGAGCGGTGCCGGCCCCACATGTGCCGCCCACTCGGCGATTCCACGATCCGGCAGATCCACTTCATCCTCAGCGGCGCCCTTCGACGAGCCGTGCGGTGGCGGTGGATCGGCACGAGCCCTATCGGGCAGGCGGAGCCCCCGTCGGCGCCCAAGCCGGACCCGCGGCCGCCGTCAGCCGCCGATGCCGCACGCGTCGTGCACGCCGCGTGGTCCGATCCGGAGTGGGTGCTCGTTCTGTGGCTGATCATGGTGACGGGCATCCGACGCGGTGAACTGTGCGCTCTGCGATGGGTACATGTCGACCTGGTGGCGGGTGTGCTGTCGGTTCGTCGGAGTATCTGGCAGCGCGGCAAGGTGGTCGGGGAGAAGGACACCAAGGACCACCAGAAGCGCCGGATCGCACTGGACCTCGAGACCGTCGCGATGCTCGCCGAGCACCGAGCGCGAGGGGAGGAGCGCGCTGCGACGCTGGGGTGCGAGCTCGCGGACGACGCGTTCGTGTTCTCGACGACACCGGACGGCAGCAGACACCTCCTGCCGGACTCCGTCAGCCAGCGCTATGGCGACCTCGTCCGGCGTCTCGGCATCCACACCTCGATCCACAAGCTGAGGCACTACTCCGCAACGGAGCTGATCTCGGCAGGCGTCGACCCGCGCACCGTGGCCGGCCGCCTCGGACACGGCGGTGGCGGGACGACGACCCTGCGCTACTACACGGCGTGGGTGTCGGAGTCCGATCAGCGCGCAGCGTCGACGTTGTCGGCGAGGATGCCCGTCCGACCCGGGCCGGATGATCTGCCGCCGCCAAGACCGCTCCATCCGTACGAGCGGGTGGCCGCGCTGATCCGCAGCGAGATCTCCGCCGGGTCGTGGCCGATCGGTTCGTTCCTGCCGGGACAGAAGCGGCTCGCCGCCGAGCACGGGGTTGCAGTCGGTACCGCCCACCGTGCGGCCGTCCTGCTCGCCGACGAGGGCCTTCTTCGGCCGGTTGTCGGCCATGGGTTCGAAGTGATCTCCCTGCCCAGCAAAGAAGCCGTGGCAGTGGTTCTGGACGAACCCGCGATGCCAGCGGCGGCGGTTGGTGCGGTGGGCCTGCTTGATCTCGTGGTGCGTCGCGCCGGAGTCGAGGTGGCACGGTTCTCGGCGGAGGGCGACCCGGACGACCCGAGCGAGCTGCGGGACCTCCTGCTCGACGCTGTCCGGCGGCACGGTGAGGATGAGGCGCAGCTCCCGTCGTATGAGCTCGGAGTCTTCCGCGCCGGCGAGTCCACCCCCGTTCGGACGTTCGCCGCATCTCGCCGTCGCTCCCGCTGACCACACCGGTGGACGCTGAGCGAGGAAGCCGTGACCCGTACCGTGGCGCCCATGCGCGGCCGTCCCGTCAGTACGTTCAGCGGGGATACAGCTCGTCTGATCCTCGACGCTGCATGTGAACGGATCGGTCAAGCATCCGCCGGTGCGGAACTGCTGAGGCTCGGCGAGAATGCGATCTACCGGCTACCGTCTGCCCCCATCGTCGTTCGAATAGCGCGGAACGCCGACCATTGGGACGACGCGGTGAAAGAGGTTGCTGTCTCTGAGTGGCTTGAACGAGCCGATGTTCCGGGTGCGCGGATCTGGCCGACCCCACAGCCCATCGAGGTAGATGGCTGTCCCGTGACGTTCTGGCGATTCATCGACGGTCGGCGAGGTGCTTCGGGTGACGTGCGCGCCCTCGGTGCGATGTTGCGACGCATCCATGCCCTTCCCGCGCCGACAACATTCGATCTTCCTCCTGAACAGGTGCTCGGCCGGGTCGAGGCTAGGATCGATCGTGCACCCGTCCCGCGGGATGACCGGGCCTTCCTGCTCGACCTTCTCGCCGAGCTGGCGGCCGACGTTGACGCCCTCAGCTACCCGTTGAAGCCCTGCGTGACGCATGGCGACGCCCACGTGCAAAATCTCATGGTCACTCCCGCCGGCGTCGAGCTCATCGACTTCGAGCGTGTGGCCTGGGGCCAGCCGGAATGGGATCTCGCCATGACGGCGACGGAGTTCGTTACGGCCAGGTTCTGGACCTCGGAGCAGTACCAAGCTTTCGTCGATTCGTACGGCTTCGACGTCACCGAGTGGCCAGGATTCGTCGTTCTCCGCCGGTGCCACGAGGTGAAAATGACCACGTGGTTGATGCAGAACATCGACGAATCGAAGGCGATCAGGGATGAGTACGAGCTGCGTATGGCGACGATCAGGTCGGGGCAACCCGGTCAGGCGTGGCGTGCTTTCTAGCCGGCCTTCCGTTCGTCCACTATGGGCGCGGTGAACGCAACGAGGTCAACCACTCGCCCCTCGCGCGGGTGGAGCTGGACGGCGGCCGCGACGAAGTCGCGCACGTATCTCTGATAGCGGCTCGACCGCAGTGGGCCCGCCAGGACAACAGCCGCGCGAGCAGTCTCGATGGCCTCGTCGAGGTGCCCGGCATGGAGCGCAGCAGTAGCGCTGACCATGTTGATGAACGCTCGTGTTCGCGGAGGAGTGCCCGCAGGAAGAGCCAGGACGGAGAACTCACCTGTCTCACTGGGACGCCGCAGGTCACGGAAGCAGTGGGCCGACTCCCCAGCCAGTTCGGCGCGGTCGAAGTAGCTGATCCACCCCGGATCGTCGGCGGGGTTGCTTCGTTCCATCGCCTTCTCGGCGCGCGCCAACGCGCCGGCACAGCCCGCATCGTCGCCGAGTGACGCGAGAGCCCGGGCCTCCATCGAGGTGAGCATGGCGAGCGTCGTCGACGAGGTCCGACCGCGCGAAGTCGCAGCGGACTGGGCAGCGCGGGCGAGCTGCACAGCGTGGGCGAAGGCGCCGAGGTAGTTCGCCTGGTGGCTGAGGTTGGAGAGCAATCGCGCACCAAGCAGGTTGTCGTCAGCTTCTCGCGCCAGGCGCAGGGCGTGGACGAAGTACCTCTGTGCGGCACCATGCCGGCCCGCGTCGTAGGCGCTCCAGCCGAGCATCTGGGCGAGTTCGGCGGTGGCGACGAAGAGGTCCCGACGAGGCCCGCCGCGCGGGAGTGCGTCGAACAGCGGGAGCACCTGCGAGCGGAAGTACGGCAGGAGAAGGTCTCGCGTGTGGCCGCCACCGAGCTGGAAGTCGAGCTCCATGAGCTTCGTCGTAGTCAGCCGGATCGACGTCGCGTCAACGGGCGCTTCGTTCGGTGCAACCGCGGTCACCTCCGGCTCGCCGTCACCGAAGAGGTAGCCGCTGATGACGCCCGGGGCCGCGTGGCTGTCCCACTGACGTAGCCGGTCGAGTGACGAGTTCTCGGTGTCGGCGCCCGCGAGTGTGCTGAGACCGTCCGTTGCGGCCCCAGCGTCGACGGGGTACTCGACGTCCAGGCGCACGGGAACGACCTCGATCGCTCCCGGGACAGCGCTGGTGAAACCCAGCGCGGATGGCGTCACCGCATGCCTCAGCGCGCGGGAGAGGATCGTGGCGATGAGCTGCGCCGTGCCGGGGATCGGCTGCTGCCCGTCGAGCCAACGTCCGACGGTGCCGTGATCGGTGTAGATCGGTTCCCCGCGGGTCGTCGACTCTTCGCGAAGTAATCGAGCGAGCCGATTGTTGCTCAGGCCTGAGCGCGAGAGCGCAGCCTGGAACGCGCGGTTCGGTTCGACCGCCTTCTTGCCCGCCATCGCTCACCGCCCGCCGTCGATGATCGCCGTGCACATCCCGGTGCACCCCCTGTGCGCCGATGCACCCCCTGCGCACACTGTAGGCGGTCGTGTGCAGCGTGTTTGCTGAATTGCATGAAGAGCACAGAACACGCACCGAGCGCCAGCCCGGCGGTTGACGGAGCTTCGTCAGTCGGTCCGGCCGGTCGGGCGTCCTTCGAGAGCAGTGAGGCGCGCGTCGAAATCGCGCAGTGCGGCGTGGACCGTGTCGCTGAGGTGGCGGAGGCGCTCGTCCAGGCTGCCGCCGGCGGGCGGTTCGCCGTTCGGTTCGGCGGTTACGTAGACCGCTTTCCCGGGCTGCCCGCGCACGAGGCCCTCGTCGCGCAGCTCGCGAACGGCTGCCCGAACGACGGTGGTGGAGACGCCGTAGGTCTCGGTGAGCCTGGCCGTGGACGGAAGCTCGCTGCCGACCGGGTAGAGGCCAGCAGTGATCGCGCGTCGCAGCTCGTTCGCTACGTGCGCGTACTTCGGCTGGCCGGTGACCTCGTCCATCTGTCCCTCCGATCCGGAGCCTACGCAGCGCCCAGCACCTGACGCACCCGGCACCGAGGGGTCGATCAACAGAAGACAACCTTGTGCACCTTGTGCATAAGGAATACCATGTACATACGGAGAGCAAGGAGGAGCAGGGCATGTCACTCACCGAAGTGGCCCCCGTCGGGCCCAAGTTCTACGACGTCAGAGAGGTCGCCGCGATGTTCCGCATGTCGCGGATGACCGTCTACCGGGCCATCGGGTCCGGCGAACTCCCCGCGGTTCGCATGCGCGGCAAGTGGCTCGTGCCAGCCAAGGCCATCGACGACCTCGTCGAGGAGGCCACGGCGGGCGGGCCGCGGTTCCTGTCCCTTCTTGGTGAAGCTGGAGGTAAGTAGTCATGGGAACGCTCGGAATTTTGATCGTCTTTGCGCTGCTCGGGTCGGTGATCTGCGCGAAGTCGCGCAGCGCCGGCGGGGCGGTGGTGTTCGCGGGGATCGCGTTGGCGTTGTTCATCGCCACCCCGGTGGGCGCGGGTCTGCCGGGGGTGTTGTCGGACTTCGTGTCCGCGATCTCCCAGGCGGCGCAGCCGCTGACCAACGGTCCGAAGGCCGCGGGATGAGCGCGCCGACGACCCGCCGCACCTCCCGCGAGGCGGTGGAAACCCACACCCGGCCCGACGACTTCCGGCATCGGGCGGCGTGCCGCTCGGTGGACCCGGAGATCTTCTTCCCGACCGCGGTCGAGGGCCCGGAGTACGAGACGCAGGTGCGGATCGCGAAGGCGGTGTGCGGCGGGTGCCCGGTGCTGGACGAGTGCCGGACGTGGGCGGTGGCGCACCAGCCCGACGGGATCGCCGGTGGCATGACCGAGCACGAGCGCCGCACGGCGCGGACCCGGCGTCGCGGCGCCGGCCACCGCACGCAGGTCGCGGCGCGGCCATCGGGTGGGACCCGTCGGGAGGTCGCGGCGGCGGGTCGGGCCGCGATCGCCGAGGGCCTCTCACCGCGGGAGGCGGCGGACGCGTTCGGGGTCAGCCCCCGCACGGCGGACCGCTGGGCCCAGGCCGTGCACACCGGCACCCGCAGCACGGGCGGGGGGAAGGACGCGCCGGCTGCAACCAGCGCGCCCTTCCGGATCTCCCACGCAAACCCCCAGGCAGGGACACGAGCGGAAGGACACCGAGGGTAGATGAGCAGCAACGACGACGAGCAGGCGCGGGCGCGGTGGGCGCTGCGCGAGCAGATCCGCCGGATCGCTCGTGACGTGTACGGCGCGGAGTTGACTGAGACCCCCATCGAGGGCTTTCAGGTGCTGACGCGGCCGGGGCTCGACGCTCCGTTGGCCGGGGTGCGGGCGGCGGTGATCGTCCGCGACGTCGCGGCCGGGCAGCTGCTGGGCTATGTGGAGGCGGCGAGGGGCGCGGGGCGGTCCTGGTACGAGATCGGCGAGGCGCTGGGCATCGATTCGGATGTCTCGGAGGAGCCGCGTGGGGCGTGGGCGTTCGCGTTGGTGATCGAGGGCCGGCCGCTACCGGAGCGGGAGCGCACCTTCTGGTCGGAGCGGCCGCGGGCGCGGTGGACGTGCTCGACGTGTGGGCAGCGGGTGAGCGATGACGGTCCGTTCGAGGCGGCGCCGTTCAACAACGAACACGGCCACGGCGAGGGCTGCGCCCGGCATGCCGCCGAGGTCGCGGCCTACCACGCCGAGTGGGGCGAGCGATGAGGGCCCGCACCGTTCTCTACGGGCTGTTGCTGATCGTCGCAGCGGCCGCCGCGGTGCTGTCGTTCGCCGCGCTGCGGGATCTCGCGCTGCTGTGCGGGTTCGCCCCGCACCTGGCGTGGCTGCTCCCGGTCGTGGTCGACGCAGGGGCGGCTGCGGGGTCGCTGGTGTGGTTGGGCGGCTGGTCTGCCGACGCCGCACGCCGGTTCGCCCGCTCGCTGGCGCTGGCCCTGTTGGGGTTGTCGGTCGCGGCGAACGCCCTGGGCCACGGCTTGGTCGCGTTCGCTCTGGCCCCGGCCTGGTGGGTGGTCGTGATCGTCTCGGCGGTCGCGCCGGCGGTACTGGGGGCGGTGGTGCACCTGGCCGTCCTGGTCGGGCGCCCCGACTCCGAACACCCGGTGCCGGGTTCGCCGTCGGCGTGGTTGCACGACGAGGCCGCCGACGTGCAGGTCGCGATCGAGTCCGCTGTGGCGTTGGGGCGGCTCGACGAGCGCGGCATGTCCCGGTTGTGGGAAACCGCGCCGCGCAGCACCGAGCAGATGACGGCGGGTCAGCGGGCGGAGGCCCTGATTGCCGAGGGCGCGGGCCGCCGCCGCCTGGCCCAAGAGCTGGACATCACCGAGTACCAGGCCCGGCGGCTGCTCGACGAGCGCCGCACCTCACCCGGCCCAGCGCGCGAGCCGGAGCAGGTGACCGCGCCGCTGTGGGATCCGGCGGAGGCCGGGATCAGGACAGGACAGATCCGCCCGGGGCAGGACGTGGGCCCGCAGCGGATGGACGAGATCAACACGGAGATGGCAGGTGCCGGGATCAACGGCGCCCGGGGCGAGACGGGAGGGAGGTCGTGATGAACACCTCGGTGGTGGTGGTTCTGGCGGTGCTGGTCGCGGTCGCGCTGATCGCGCGGCGCCGTGGGGCGTGGGCGGTCGCGGCCGGCTCTGGGGTGGCGGCGGTGTTGCCAGCGTGGACGCTGGTCCGCACGAGCAACCCGTTCCTGCTCGGCCTGCTGGTGGCCGCGCTGGTCGTTGTGGCGTGGCTGAGGTGGGGCCGGACGATGGCGACGGTCACCCGCTGGGGCGCGTCTGCGCGGCGAAAGGCCGGGGTGGCGTCGATCACCGACATCGCCCGTACCCGTTCGGCGGTGGCGATGCGCCGTCACGTGGGAGTGCTGCGCCCGTCGTTGCAGGCCCGGTCACGGTTGGCGCAGGTGAGGCAGTTGGGCCGGTTCCCGGTGGCCGAGGTCGCGGTGCAGCTATGCCGGACCGGGGGACTGCGGGTTTGGTCGACCGTGCGGGACGTGGTCGTGGTGTTCGGCGGGCCGGGTGCTGGGAAGACGCAGTGGCTGGCCGGACGGATCATCGACGCGCCCGGCGCGGTGCTGGCCACCTCCACACGCACCGATTTGCTCGACCAGACCGGCCCACTACGCGAGCGGGTGGGCCCGGTGTTCGTGTTCAACCCGGTCGGGCTCGGTGACCGCCCCTCGACGATCACGTTCGACCCGCTGACCGGCTGCTGTGATCCGGTCGCGGCGCATGAGCGGGCCGCGGACATGCTCGCCGCGATCAGCCACGGCGGTCTCGGGGACCGGGAGTTCTGGGAGGGCCAAGGTCGGCGGAACCTGGCCGCGCTGCTGCACGCCGCCGCGCTGGGCGGGCTGACTATGAACGCGGTGTCGGACTGGCTGTCGAACCTGGACGCCTCCGAGGCCGAGATCCTCACTCTGCTGCGCGCGAAGAGCCCCGAGCCGTCGTTCATCGCGTCGGTGACGCAGTTCATCGGGACGAACGGCAACACCCGGACCTCGATCGAGTCGACGATCATGCCCGCGCTCGGGTGGCTCACCCACGGCCCCGCGCGCGCAGCCGCTCTGCCGTTGTCCGAGGGCGGGCACCCACTGGACGTGGCCGTCCTGCTGGAACAGCGGGCGACCGTGTTCATGCTCGGCGGGGAGGAGGCGCAGGTCGCGCCGCTGGTGTGCGCCCTGACTGGCTACATCGCGCGCGAGGCGCGCCGTCTGGCAGCGCTGCGGCCGGGTGGGCGGTTGGACCCGCCGCTGTCGTTGCGTCTGGACGAGGCCGCGCTGATCTGCCCGGTCCCGCTGGATCGTTGGACCGCGGACATGGGCGGGCGCGGCGTGAACATCGTGGCGATGTTCCAGTCCCGAGCCCAGCTCGTGGACCGCTATGGGCAGGCAAAGGCCGCGGTGATCCTCAACAACTCCGGTGCTCGGGTGCTGTTCGGCGGCACCGCCGACCGTGACGATCTCGGGTATTGGTCGACCCTGGCGGGGGAACGCGACGAGCCGATCACCACCACGGACATGCACGGCCGGGTCGCCTCCCGCAGCGTGCGGAGGGTGCCGGTGCTCGCGCCGGCGCAGTTGGCGAACCTGCCGGCTGGGCGGGTGGTGGTATTCACCCGAGACATGCCGCCGGTCGTCGGCCGTGCCGAGCAGGCGTGGCGTCGCCGGGACGTGCACGCCGTGCACCACCCCGAAGCGCTCACCGTCCGCGCCCGCGACTGGCGGGCCCGCCAGACCCGCCATGCCGCTGCGTGGATTGGGCGTCGGACCCGACCGGCCCGGGCGTGGACCGGGGCGCGGAGCAGGGCGGCGGCGGGTTGGTGCGGCGCCCGGTTCACCGCGGTGCGGGTGTACGTGACCGGGCACGGCGGCTCGACCGGCTACCTGCACCCGCAGGTCGTTCCCGGCCAGGTCGTCGACACGGACCGCGGACCCACCACGCCCCCGGGCCCGGCGGCCGGTCCGGCGCCGGTGAGCGGTGCCGAGGTGATCCCGTTCCCGTCCCCCTGGGACCGCCCCCGCCCGCACGACCAGCCCGACGTTCTGCGCGGCAAGCGCGAGCCCGACGACCTCGACCTCGAGAACGACGACCCGTGGGGAGACGCGCGATGACCGAGACACTGACCGATCTGTTCTGCGGCGCCGGAGGCTCCGGGCAGGGCGCCCACCACGTCCCCGGCCTCGAACTCGCCATGGCGGCGAACCATTGGGCGCGTGCGATCGCCACCCACCAGGCCAACTTTCCCGAGGTGGATCACGACTGCGCGGACATCTCCCAGGTCGAACCCCGCCGCTACCCGCGCACGTCGATCCTGTGGGCGTCCCCGGAGTGCACCAAGCACTCCGGCGCCCGCGGCCGCAAGCGCGCGGCGGCCCAGCTGGGGCTGTTCGGCAACGAGGCCGAACGCGACCCCGGCGCCGAACGGTCCCGGGCGACGATGTGGGACGTCCCGCGCTTCGCCGAGTACCACGACTACCGCGCCATCGTGGTCGAGAACGTCGTCGAGGTCGTTCGCTGGTCGATGTTCCCCGCCTGGCTCCTGGCAATGGACTGTCTGGGGTACCGGCACCGGATCGTGTGGGCCAACTCGATGCACTTCCCCACCGAGGCGGGGCCGCGGGCGCCGCAATCGCGCGACCGGATCTACATCGTGTTCTGGAAGGTCGCCCAGCCCGCCCCCGACCTCGACCTGCGCCCGAGCGCGTGGTGCGAGCCCTGCGGGCAGGATGTCGAGGCGGTGCAGTCGTGGAAGCGCCCGGACCGGGCCCCGTGGGGTCGCTACCGCACTCAGTACCTGTACCGATGCCCGAACAGCGCGTGCCGGTTCTCCGTCGTCGAGCCGCACGCCCTGCCCGCCGCATCGGTCATCGACTGGTCGCTGCGCGGCCAGCGGATCGGGGACCGCGTCGAGCCGCTGGCTGACAACACGATGGCCCGGATCCGGGTCGGGCTGGCCCGCTTCGCGTCCGCGCCGCTGCTGGTCCCGGACGAGGGCCGGGCCGGCAAGCACGCCCGGCCGGCGGATCTCCCGTTGCGCACCCAGACCACCCGCAACGAGACCGCGCTCCTGGTCCCGGCGGGCGGCACCTGGCATGAGCCGGCGGCGCCGGTGTCCGCGCCGTTCCGCACCCGCACGACGACCGAGTCCGAGGCCCTGGTCGTCCCGTACTACGGCACCGGGGTGGCCCGCCCGGTCGGGGAGCCGTTGCCGACGCAGTCGACTCGGGACCGGTTCGGGGTGGCGTTCATCGCTGAGTTGCGTGGCGGCGGCTCGACCGCCCGCCCGGTCGCTCAGCCGCTGGCGACGGTGACCGCGTCGGGGAATCACCACGGGCTGGTGCAGACCCGCCCCGTTGACACCGCGATGTCAACGGCGGCCGGGGCACCGGTGGTGGAGGACTGCACGTTCCGGATGCTCGAACCGCGGGAGATCGCCGCCGCGATGGCGTTCGGGCCCACCTACCAGGTGCTCGGGTCGAAGCGGGACCAGGTCCGCCAGCTCGGCAACGCCGTCACGCCGCCGGCCGCGGAATGGCTGCTGCGGGCCGTCGTCGCCTCTCTGAACGGGGGTGCGGCATGAGCAGGAGGAGTTGGAGCTCCAGCCACCGGGGCACCGAGTACCGGCTGATCATGACCGGCGTTCTCGCGGTGTGCGCCGCGGGTGCGGCCGGGAGCGTCGTGCCCGGTCTCGACACCGCCGTCGGCGCCGTGCTGATCGCCGCCGTGCTGATCGCCGCCGTGCTGATCGCGGTCGGGGTGGCGGTGCTCCGTCGGAAGCTGCGGATCCGCCGTCGGGTCGCCGACCTCGACGGCCTGCGTTACTGGCCCCGCTCGCCCGGCGGAGCCGCCCAGACGCGGGTGGGACCAGGTGAGCACGCCTCGGTCCCGCTCGCTCCCACCGACTGCCCCGACCGGGCTCTGGCCGTCGTGCCCGCCGTTTCTCCCTTCACACCTTCCGGAGGTGCCGCATGACCACCTCAGTAGACCCGAACCACCCAGGCCCGCCCACGGTGCGGGAGATCGCCGCACTCACCGCACGGCTACGGGAGATCTCCGCACGCGGCCGCGACGTCGACGCAGCGCAGCGGGTGGCGTTCCTCGCTGACAAGGACGCCCTGATCGACCGCATCATCGACACCACCGGTGTGGCCGACAGCCACGCCACCGTCGTTCCGCCCGCCGAGACCGCCGATACCAATGTCGACATCGCCGGGCGGGTGGACGCCCAGTTCCTGATCGAGGTCGACCGGTTCGACCATGACGGCATCGTGCACGTCGTCGACGACATCCCCATCGAGCACGACGGCAGGCTGACCGTGCCCACCCGCGCCGGCGACGACGCGACGTGGGTCGAGCTTCCCGCCGGACAGTGGGTCACGCTCGCCGACACCGCTGTGGCGGACGAATTGATTCCGGAGATGCCGGAGCGGGTCACCGACGACACCGACCGCGCGGCCGCCAGCGACGCGGACGAGGCGGCCGACCTGGGGGCGCCGGTCCGGGACGATCCGACGTGGTGGGCACCCACCGGTCCCGACGAGGTGGCGCTGAGCCGCCAGGAGGTGGCCGCGGAGTTGGCCGGGCGCGGGTTCACCCCCGACCAGGCCCGGGCGGCGGTCGCGGAGTATCTGGATGAGACCTCTGCTCGGATCGGGATCTCGGTGCACCAGTGGGCGATGGACTCCCACGACGTCGAGGCCATCGCCTACACCCGCCGGCCGCCCGTCCCGGTGCCCGAGCAGCGCCACCCCACCGCCGCCGAGAAGGCGGCCACCGCCGACCAGACGTCCGGGCGCGGGGCGGCGCTGCCGGACGACGCGGGCGAGCGCGACGGCTGGGAGCAGGTCAGGGACGGCGACCCACGCAGCTACGAGCAGATGATGAGCGACGCCGCCGGCGCCCTCACCACGCACCGGCCGGCCGACGTCGAGGGCGAGCGGCGCGAGCGGCTCGTGCGCTGGCACACCGACGACACCGCCGCCGGGTCCGACCGCGGCGTCGGCGACGTCATCGACGACGGGACCGACGAGCCCGTGATCTTTGAGGGACGGCCCTGGTGATGGACGAGAACACGAACGTCACGCCGATCACCAAGGCACCCGCCCCCGGTAGCGCCGGCGCGGGTCCAGTATCGGTGGGGGCCGGGCGGGGCCCGCGGGTCGCCGACGACCAGGTCCGGGCGATCGCGAAGGCGGTGGACCGCAACGCGCGCAAGACCACCGAGCTGAACGAGCAGGTCCGTCGTCTCGCCGACGACGTCGCCCGCCTGGTCACGCTCGTCACCACCCCGCCGCTGATCCCGGCGCCCACGTCCGCCCGCATCCCGGGCGATGCCGCCGACGCCCGCCCGGCCCGTGCGGGCGGCCCGCCCGAGCGTGACCCCACCGCGCCCGACAGCGACGAGGACGTCGCCAGCCCGGAGAGCGGGGAGGCGGAGGTGCGGTCGTGGCTGCTGATCTCCGACCCCGAGCAGGCCGTCACCGTGCTGGCCGACCTGGTGGAGTGGCTCGACCGTGTGTATCTGCGGTTCCCGAACAGCGAGCTGGGCGCGTGCTGGTTGTGGCACCCGCACGTGATCGAGGAACTGCTGTGGCTGCGCTGCGCGCACTCCGACGCCTACAGCCCTGAGACCGGGTCGTGGCTGCGCGCGGGGGACTGGCACGACCGCCAGCGCCCCGGCGTCGTTCGTCGGGTCCGGGAGGCGCTGGGCAAGTGCGACCTGTCGCTGCATGAGCCCGGCCGCCCGCACGGGCACGCCCCGGTGGTCGCACCGCTGGTCGCGCACGCCGCCCAGATCGCCGAGCAGTGGGCCACCACCAGCACCCGACCCGAGCCCACTCCGGCCCAGCTCACAGAGGCCGCCGACTACGCCACCGCTCTGCACCGGAGGACCCGGTGACCGCGCCGGGCCCAGCAACACCGTCGCTACGGCCCGTCGTCGAGCCGGCCGCCGGGACCGTCGGGGACGCCGATCGGGGGTGCTCCGTGGCCGGCTGCGAGCGGACGCACAAGGCCCGCGGGTTCTGCCGTACGCACTACCGACGCTGGCAGCGCCACGCCGACCCGCTCGCCGATCGGCCGGTCGGCGGTGCCGGGACGAGCTACCGAGCCGTCCTTGCGCAGCTCAGGGCGTCGCGCGGTGCACCGGACGCGCAGCGCTGCGCTGAGTGCGGCGGCGCCGGGTCGGTGTGGTCCTACGACGGCGCCGATCCCGACGAGCGCACGGAGCCGGGCCGGGGCCGCCGCTACAGCCTGGACCCGGCCCGGTACCGGCCGCGCTGCCGGTTCTGCCACCGACGGGCCTACCTCGATGCCGCCGCGCCCCTGGAGGTGCCGCCCGCGCGGCGGGCGGCGCCCTCCCTCGACGTCGACCGCGCGGTGCGGCTCTACACCGCGGGTGCCACCGCCGCCGGGATCGCTGGTCTCCTGCACGTCAGCCCGCAGGCCGTTCTGCGCGCGCTCCGCGCCCGCGACATCGCTATTCGCCCGGCCCGGTCATCACGCCACACCCATTCCGGCATCGCAGCACCAGACCCCACACGCACCAATTCCCATGTCGACGACCCCGCCTCGACCAGAAAGCAGCACGCGAACCATTACAACAACTCCGTTTAGCTCGAGACCAGGACCAACCAGCACTACCCGACCTGCACCACACACGATCACCCGAACACGAGCAACAGACGAAGGACAAGGACACAGACAACCCCAACAGCCAAGCGGACCATTGCATCACGATCCGATGGTGGCTGCGCGGGCCCTGCCGGGCCCGCGCAGCCGGGACGCCGCTCCGCGGCAAGCGGCAAAACCGGACCTCTATTCGGGGGTTACGGATGACGGCTGGGAAACCGTCACCCAGCCTTCAAGATCAACTAGTAGGCATTTATTAGCAGTTCCCCACGGGTTAGGAGAATGATTGTGCTGTCCATTCGGTCAAGTTATGACGTTGATTATCTGACCGATGCTGTCGCGAAAGGGCGGGAGGGGTACTACACCGGGGCGGTCGCCGCGGGCGAGCCGCCGGGGCGCTGGCACGGCGCCGGGGCGGAGCTGCTGGGGCTGACCGGTGAGGTGGACGCCGAGGTGATGAAGGCGCTCTACACCCACGGCCTGGACCCGCGCAGCGCGGACCTGACCGATCGCGAGGCATGGGGCTCGGCGGCCCGGCTGGGGAAGGCACCGCGGAACTACCGGTCGGCGGAGGTGATCTACGCCGGGCTGCTGGAGGCCCATCCCGACGCCGGCCCGGAGGAGCGCGGCGAGCTGCGCGCGCAGGCCGCCGCGAGCGCGAGGCAGTCGGTGGCGTTCTACGACGTGACCCTGTCGGCGTCGAAGTCGATGACGCTCCTGTGGGTCGGGTGCGAGCGCGCCGGCTCCGACACCCGCGCCACCGACGACAGCCCCGAGGCGGCGCAGGCCGCCGCGGAGGAGGCCGCGGCGTGGAAGCACGCGGCGACGGTTGTCGAGGAAGCCCTGATGGAGGGCCACCGGGCCGCGTTGGACCTGTTGGCCCAGCACGCCGGGTACGCGCGGCGCGGGCATCACGGCGGCGGGGGTGGGGAGTGGGCGGACGCGCACAAGTTCATCGCCGCGCAGTTCCTCCAGCACGACAGCCGCGACCACGACCCGCACCTGCACGTGCATGGCGCGGTCGCCAACAAGATCCAGTGCGAGGACGGGACGTGGTTGGCGATCGACTCCAACCTGCTCAAGCAGTGGCGCCCGGCCGCCGCCGCGCTCGCCGAACGGATCGCCGAGGCCCGCATCACCCACGAGCTGGGGGCGCGGTGGGAGACCCGCCCCGACGGTGTCCGGGAGATCGTCGGCATCGACCCGGACTCGACGGGCATGTTCTCGAAGCGGTCGCAGGCGATCACCCCGCGCATGGCGGAGATGATGGCCCGGTTCCGCACCGAGGTCGGCCGGGAGCCGACCGCGACGGAGCGCAGCCGGCTGCACGACGAGGCGTTCCAGTCCACCCGGGCCGGGAAGGTGTTCGGCGGGGAGACCCGCGAGGGCCAGCTCGCCCGCTGGGCCGACGAGCACGCAGCCGCGCTCGGGGTGCACCTGGGCGACGTCGCCCGCCGCGCGCTGGCACCCGGCGACGGTACGCAGGCGCAGACATGGTCCGAGCGCGACGTGCTCGCCCGCGCGCTCGCTGACGTCGAGGCGGCCAAGCAGTCCTGGACCCGCCCCGAGCTGACGTTCGCGATCTCCCAGGCCCTGCCGGCGAACCTCGGCATCACCCCCGAGCAGTGGCCTGCGCTGCTCGACGGGCTCACCGACAAGGCGCTGACCCTGGTTCGGCACCTGAACCCGCACGACGGCCCGGCCGGGCTCGACGCCCGGTTCTACCGGGCGGACGGCACCTGGACGTTCACCCGACCCGAGTCGCAGCGCTACGCCACCGACACCCAACTCCTGGGCGAGGCGGAGCTGCGGGCCGCCGCCGTCCGGCGCGGCGCGCCCGCCTGGACGGTCGAGCAGGCCGCACAGGTAGTGGACCGGTTCACCACCGCGGGACGCCCGCTCGGCGCCGACCAGGCCGCCGCCCTCACGGGCATCCTCACCTCAGGCGCCGCGGTAGAGGTGCTCGCCGCCCCGGCCGGAACCGGGAAGTCGTTCCTCGTCGGCGCGCTCGCCGACGCCTGGCCCACCACCGGCCAGCCTGTCCCGCTGCCGGGCGGCGAAGACCCGTCAGGGCCTACTGCACCCGATCCCGCACCCGCGGTGCCGATGGCAGGGGCGCCGCGGGTGTTCGGGCTGGCGTATGGCCAGCGCCAGGCCGACGTGCTCACCGAGGAAGGCGTCACCGCCCGCAACATCCGCCGCTGGCTCGACGGGCAGGCCCGCCTCGACGCGGGGCACCCCGCCACCGGGGATGAGCAGTTCCGGCTGCGGTCGGGGGATCTGCTGGTGGTCGACGAGGCCGGGGCCGCCCCGACCGCGGACCTGGTCGCGATCCACCGCCGCGCCGCCGCGGCCGGGGCGAAACTGCTGCTGGTCGGAGACTCCCGCCAGCTGGCCGCGGTCGGCGCCGGGGGCGCCCTGGCCGATGTCGCCGCGGCCGGGATCACCTACGAACTCGCCGAGGTCCGCCGCTTCCACAACGAGTGGGAGGGCCCGGCGTCGCTGCGGCTTCGCGACGGTGACCCGAGCGTGGTCGCCGAATACGTCAAGCACGGCCGGATCGTCGACGCCGGCACCCCCGAACAAGCCGAAGCCGCCGCGGCGCGGGCGTGGCTCGCCGACACCATCGAGGGCCGCGACGCCCTGCTCGTGGTCGGGTCGAACGAGGCCGCCGCCCGCGTCTGCGCAGGGCTGCGCGCCGAGCTCATCCGACTCGGACGGGTGGAGGAGGACGGGGTCCCGCTCGGCATGCCCGGCTGGTCCGGGACCGCGGCCGGGGTCGGGGACCTGATCCAGGCCCGCCGCAACGCCTGGTACCTGCAAGGCTGGGACGGCAACACCACCGCCCCGGTCAACCGCACCACCTACCGCGTCACCGCCCTGCGCCCGGACGGAGGGCTGACCGTCGCCCCCGTGACCGGCCGCAACACCGACCCGGCCGGGACCGTGGTCGAGCGGCTGGGGGAGCCGATGCAGCTCCCACCCGGCTACGTCGGTCAGCACGTCACCCTCGCCTACGCGTCCACGGTGCACGCCGCGCACGGCCGCACCGTCGACACCGGGCACGGCGTGTTCGGGGCGGGCACCGACCCCGCCGCCGGCTACGTGCAGTCCACCCGCGGCCGCGGCTGCAACACCCTGTATGTGATCACCCGCAACACCGGCGCCGACGCCCCCACCGGCGAAACGCACACCATCGCCGCCCGCGACGCGGCCACGGTGGTCGCCGACGCGATCGCGCCGCGCGAGGTCGACCCGAACCGGACCGCGCTCACCGAGGCCGAACACGCCAAGCAGCACGCGCGATCGACCATGACCCAGATCGACCCGATGATCGCCGTCATCGGCGAGTCCCTCACCGGGCGCACCGGCGCCTGGTTGGACCGGCTGGCCGCCGACGGCGCCCTGCCCGAGCACCACCGGGTCGCCCTCGCCGCGGACGAGGCCCGCGGCACCCTCGACGCGTTGCTCCGCACCGCCGAGCTGGCCGGGCACAACCCCGACCAGGTGCTCCGCGACGCCGTCACCGCCACCACCCTGGACGGGTCCACATCGGTCGCCCAGGTGCTGCACTTCCGCATCCGCTCCGCCCTGGACGGCAAGCTCACCCCCGAGATCAGCGGCTACGCCGACCTGATCCCGCACGACCTACGCGACCCCGGCCAGACGAACGCGGACGGGCTCGCCGCGCTCGCCGCCGCGGCGGACGCCCGTCGCGAAGAACTCGGCGCGCAGCTGGCCGCCGATCCGCCGCAGTGGGCCCGCGAGGCCCTCGGGCCCGTCCCCGACGCGGCGACCGACCCGAACGGTCGCGCGGCGTGGGAGGCCCGTGCCGGGTGGGCCGGCTCGTACCGCGAACTCGTCGACCACACCGACGACGCCGACCCGCTCGGCGCCGCCCCACCGGCAGGGCTGGTCGAGAAGCACGCGGTGTTCCGGGCCGCGCACACCGCGCTGGATCTGCCCGACGCCGGCGCCGACGAGGAGCAGATGAGCGAGGGCCAGCTCCGCGCACGAGTCATCGCCGCCCGCCGCGAGGAGGTGTGGGCACCCCGCTACGTCGCCGACGAACTCGACGCCACCCACGAATCGCTGCGCACCGCCCGCGCCGACGCCACCCTGTGGCAGGCCCGCGCGGACGCCGACCCCGACCCACACCAGGCCGCGCAGCTGCGCGCCGCCGCCCAGGGCGCGCGAGAGCAGGCCGCTCAACTCGCCGAACAGGTCGCGGACCTCACCGCCGCGGACGATGCCCGCTCCCTGTGGCTGATCGAGACCACCGTCACCCGCGAGCGGGGCGAACGCGCGCGGCTCGCGCTGAGCTGGCGCGGCATCGATGTCGACTCGCCCGATGACCGGGTCACTGCCCAGGACTGGCTCGACGCCGATCACGCCGCGAAACTCGCCGCCGACCCCGACCGGCCGATCACCGAGCACGACCTCACCGAGCACGACCTCACCGACGACGACCGATACCGCGGCACCGCCGACCAGGACGGCCGGCAGCAGCATGACGAGCGGCACGACGAGCCGCAGCACGACGACCGGCAGGGCGACGCACGGCGCGACGACGACACCGACCGCACGACCGAGCCGGACCAGACGGCGGAGGACGCCCACCCCGAGCCGGCCCGCAAGGTGCCCGCCGACGACCATGCTGCCGACGTCCGCACCATCGAACGCGACACCGGCACCGACGCGGCTGCGGACCCGAACCGCGCGGGGCACCGGATCGACGACCGCGATGTCGACGCCAGCGATGTCGACGCCAGCGATGTCGACCACGCGGAGCTGCCGGAGCTGGTCGTGCCCGACATCCGTGAAACATCCACCCCGAACGTGACAGAGCGGGCCGACCCGGCGCAGCGTCGCCGAGTTCCGCTGCGCGACGAGACGAGCGTGACCGTGGACCGGGCCCGGCTCGCCGTCGCCGAGGTCGATGCCCGCCGCGTCGCTGAGGCCGCCGCACTCACCGACGACCTCGATCCGCGCGATGACGTCAACCAGGACCACGCCGCTACCGCGGCCGCGCCCGTTGCCGAGATCGACCCGGATGCGGAGCGGCGCGAGGAGCTGATCCGTTGGGACGCGGAGGTCGACGCTGCGGACGGGCGTGGCGACGCGGACGGCGAGGTGCTGGAGCGGTGAGTGCCGATCCGCGCGAGGCGTCGAGCTGCCTGTGTCAGGGTGGCGCGTCGCGGTCGTCGGGCGCACCGGTGGGGCTGGCGCCGGTCAGGGTGGCGTCGAGTCTGCGCAGCGCGCTGGTCAGCGTCGCGGCGTGCGCGCGGTGGGCGGTCGCGGTGGTGTCGGCCAGCTCGAGATGCGCTTGCGCGGTGACGCGGACGACCGCGATCACCGCTTCCAGCATGGCGTGCAGCGACTCGGCGTCCAGCGCAGTGATCGGGCCGTCCAGATGAGCCGCGGCACGGCGGGCACCGTGCCTCTCGTCGTGAGCTGCGCAGAATGCGCGCACATCAGCCACGGTCGAGGTCACCGAACCTCGGCCGGCGCGACTGGTCCGCAGCGGTCGATCTGGGACGTTCTCCCAGCTCCGCAGGGTCGACTCAGGTACCCGTACCCGTCTGGCCAGCACACGCAGCGGCAACGGCTGATCGTCGCCGTCGCTTGCAGACACAGAACCAGGATGGCACACCTGTGCGCGACGCTAGGATGGTTGCTGCGCAACTGTGCGCAGAATGCGACACTCGAACGATGAGCGGCGAACCCTTGGCGATGTTGACACGCCGCGAACTCGCCGCGGCCGCGGTGCCGGGCGCTGCCCGGGTCAGCGGTGGCCGTGCGGACGCGGTCGTCGTCATCGACGACGGCGAGCACGCCCGACGCACAGCTGTCGGATTGGGCGCAGTTGCGGACTACAGCACGCTCTACGCGCTGATGTGCCTGCCTGTTGACGCCCCGGTCCCGGTCGCCGACCTGGGCGAGGTGACCCGCCGGCTGCTAGGCAAGGCGCCCGTCGGCTGCGTCGACTGGCTCGACACCACCCACGTCCGGCGCCGTTACGTCCCAGCCGCTACCGCGCCGCTGGTCGTCATCCGAGGCGCTACCTGGCGGCCGGCGCTACGGCGCGCCGCGGTGTTCGAGCCGTTCGCCACCCGGGTCGTGCTGCTGACCCGCGCACCCCGGCGCGTCGCGGACATCGCCTGGGAAGCCGACATCGACGGCACCGGGCTGTGGATCGCACACCCCGACGGCGACGTTGAGGAGATCGTCGCGCCCACCCCGTGGGCGGAGCACTATGTCAAGCCCGCCGGGTGGCGGTTCGCCGAGCAGGCCTATGCCGCCTGGCTCACCCACCACGGCATCGACCGGGCCGTCACCGGACCTGCCGCGACCAACAGCGGTGCGGACCCCACAGGACAGATGATGCTCGGAGACGACCTCAGCGGTTGAGGCTGTGGTCGCGGTCCTGTTCTGGGCCGTCCAGGTCGCACAGCGCCGCGAGCAGCGGCGCGACGTCCGCGCCGGTCCCGGGCGGCCCGATCTCGCGGTGCGCGCGGCGGGCGTCCCGCCGCTCTCGGCGCAACCACGCCGCCGCGTGCTCGCCCTCGCCGTGAAGCTCGGTGAGCGCCTTCAGCCAGGCGTGCACGTTGTGGATCAGAATGGCGTCCTTGTCGTCCTGGTCGGCGGTAAACGACTCCGGCCCACGCCCGCACGCAGCGCAGCTTGGCGCGGGCCGGTTGCGGTACCAGTCCACGTAAAATTTCGGGTTGCGGGTCTCCCACAACTCGCGCAGGAACATCCCCGGCCGGTACCCCGGTGAGAAGCCCCCGCCCTTGTCTCCTGGGCGCCGCGGTTGGCGCTGACCGGACAGCAGCCCGACCGCCGCCGTCCCGCCGTGCACGAGCGCGTCGGTCGCGGCCAGCACCTCCGTCGCCATGACGAGGCTGCCCGGGAACGCACCCACGAGCGCGCGAAGCCCCGCTATCCGCCCCGTGGTGGCGAGATGCACGTCCTTGGCCGCGAACAGGAACGCGAGCGGTCGGCCGGCGTGCTGCTCGCCTACGAGCTCCAAGAAGGTCGGCAGCGCGTCCGGGTCTAACATCTCCGCGTCGGTCGCCACGAGCGTCGCCACCCGCGGATCGCACACCTGCGCGCCCGCGACCAGGACCGCCTTCAGCGCCGGCCAGTCCCCGGACCGGACGAACCCGGATGGTGTGAGTACGCCGTCCGCGCCAGCGGTCAGGACCGAGGACATCTGTTCATCCAGCGACACCGCGAACAACACCTCCTCGTCCGCGGGAGCGGCCATCGGTGTGTCCGCGGTGGCGGCCGTTGTCGTCCAGTACCCCGGGTCGACGATCACCAGCTGCCGCGCCGCGCCGGGCAGCGCCTTCGCCCCGAACGCAGCGAGCAACCGGGCGGTGTGCTTGCCACGCACCACCAGCCCAGACGCGGGGTGCGCGGCGGTGAGCTCGGCCGCGCGGCCTACCACCTCCACGTCGTGGGTGGTGTACGGCGCGACTGCACAGAGCACTCGGCCCGCCACCCGTTCGGTGAACGACTCACCCATGTCCCTGGACCCCCGCGATGACACTTGACGTGACGTCCAGTATCACTCCGCTGACCGTTTGTCAGCGACGACACGCCGAATCGCAGGTCACATGATCGGGGCGAGGAGCCGCATCCACTGCGGCTGCTGTCGCTCCCCGACTGGGCGCTCGATCCAGCGCGTCGTGTAGCCGGTCTGCTCCCAGCCGACCAACACCCGCAGGAACTCCTCATCGGCCCACGGGCGAGGTTCTCGCCAGACCGCGAGAAGTTCCACGACCGCCGCCGGCAGGTGGCCGCCCGGATAGCGGACGGGCGGACCCCAGGTCGGCAGCACCGACGGACCCCCCTGGCTATCGGTACTCATCGTGTAGCGCACCGGGTGCCAGCGGATCGTATGCCCGCCGTCCGGGCTCCGGCGTGGATCACGGGCGGCGTCGACGACCACCACCCCGGTCGGCGCGTCCTCGGCGGCGGGGTCCTGCCAGGCGACCGCCATATCGGAGTGCTCGTAGCTGATCAGCAACCGCGACGCATCCAGCATGGACCCAAACAAGCCCATCACCGCCACCGCCGTGTGCGCGTCCTGGCCCCGGTAGAACGGCCGGCACCCCAGCTGGCCGACGAACGCCGGCGCAAGCCCGTCGACCAGCGCGCGCACCGTCGGCGCCTGCACCGACCCGGCGGCGCGCAGCATCGCGTCGGTGGTCTCCACCGCCATCTCGTCGAGCTGCTCCACCCACTTCGCCACGTGCCCGGTCTGCTCCATGCCCGCAGTGTGAACCCGGGCACCGACAGTTTCCGCAGGTAGATCACCAGCCCAGCGGCCCGGTCCTGGTCAGGGAGTGGCGTGGAGATCCTCGGGCGGGGGCTGCATGTCCTCGCGCAACGCGTTCGCCAGCCCGCGGACAGCGTTGCGGAGGTGGATCGGGAGGGCGCGCCCGTTGCTGAGCTCGTTCGCCGCGGTGTGCAACACCAGCCCGAGTCTCCCGGCGACCATGGTGTTGGTGATGCCGGGGTAGTCGTCGAGCAGGTGCGCGATCGCGTGCAGGGCGCGGGCTTCAGCGAGGTGTTCCGGTAGCGGTTCGCGTCCGCGGTCGTCGTAGCGGCTGGCAGCGCGCATGATGGTTTCCCCTGGGGACGTCGTGGTTCGTGGACGTGGCCGCGGGGGAAGCGCGTACCGACGGCCAGGAGGTTACCCCCGGTTGCGGGCCCCGCCGGCTGCGATGTCGTCACATCGGGTGCCGGGGCTGGCGGCTGGCGCACGGGTGGGGTTCGCGCTCACGGCCGCGCCGGCCGAGCCAACAGCCTTGATGGACCGCCTTCGGCGGAGGCCTGGCGGCCTTGGCTTAGACGGTATGTGGGGTTGTCCTTCCCTCGGGTGGCCGTGAGTGTGGCCGTCGCTCGTCGCTGGTCAAGGTCGTTCGTCCTCGCTTCGCTGCGGGCGCTCCACCTTGAC
>Ga0097679_1001144_pt1 | contig 32355 bp, 30 predicted proteins | sample ThiBiot_500_biof_2_FD_72848 | JGI IMG/M metagenome (GOLD analysis project Ga0097679, IMG submission 72848) | Wastewater bioreactor microbial communities from Cape Town, South Africa - Thiocy_cont_500_biof - 1398105538000 (version 2) (version 2) ...
CTGGCTAACCCACTACAATGAGGTCCATCCGCACAAGGCGCTAGGCTACCGATCACCCCGCGAGTACATCACCCAAACCCGCGAGGCCTCGTCAGGCAATTAGGGGGCAACGACACTGGGTGCTGATCAACGATCTCAATTTCAACGCGATCGTCGACGGGCGCGTGGTGGTGGTCGATACCGCCTCGGCCGATCATCCGTTGAAGGCGATCGTCCGCTCGGCGCAATTCGGCAATTCGCTCTACTCGGCCAAGCGGCAAGAGATACTGACCGCCGAGACCTTCTATTCGCGGCTGACGCGCGGCGAGCGCACCGATGCGATCACCTTCTGGGACATGAAGGATCTGAAACCCAAGGGCGAGATCGTGCTCCCTGGCGGCAAGCGCCAGCTCTCGGTGGTCTATCCCCACCTGTTCCAGTTCACCAATGACGAGAAATGGGCGCTGGTCGCCAATTTCACCCCGGCGCAATCGGTCACCGTGGTCGACCTCGATGCGCGCAAGGTGCTCAACGAGATCGATCTGCCGGGCTGCTCGCAAATCTACCCGACCGGCCCGCGCGGCTTTTCCAGCCTGTGCGCCGACGGCTCGATCTTCAGCGCGACGCTCGACGCGCAGGGCAAGGTCGCGACGTCGAAGACGATCAAGGCGGTACAGGACATCGACAACCAGCCGCTGTTCAGCAACCCCGCGATGGTCGGCCAGACGGCTTGGTTCATCAGCCAGAAGGGTTTGCTCCAGGGCTTCGACCTTTCGGGCGAGGTGGCGAAGGTGATCCCCGGTTCGTTCAGCGTCGGCACCGCGCCGGGCGCCACCCCCGAATGGCGCCCGAGCGGCTGGCAGGTGATCAATTCGGATGCCGCCGGCCGGCTCTATGTGCTGATGAATCCCGCCGGCAAAGAAGGCAGCCACAAGGACGGCGGCACCGAAGTGTGGGTGATCGACCCCGCGAAAAAGGCCCGCGTCGCGCGCATCGCATTGAAGGGCCAGTCGATCGCGGTCGCGGTGACGCGCGAGGCGCAGCCGCATATGGTGGTGTCGCGCGCCGACGGCGCGATCGACGTCTATGACGCCGCGAGCGGCGCCTTCGTCCGGTCATTGGGCGCGACCGTCGCGTTCAGCCCGATGGTCATCACCCCGGTCGAATGATGGCGCCGCTCCCCCTGTTCCTCGCGCTGGTGCTGGCGGTGTCCGCCGCGCACAAGGCGCAGTCGGGCGCGCGGTTCGCTACGGCGACGGCGCGGTTGGCCGGGGTCTCCCCGTCGGCCGGACAATTGCTGCTGGTGGTCGCCGCGGCGGCCGAGGCGATCGCCGCACTTTGTCTCGTCATCCCGGCGGCGACCGTCGCCGGGGCGCTGATCGCCGCCTTGCTGTGGAGCGCTTATGCGCTGGCGCTATGGCGTCGGCGCGGCGAGACGCTCGACTGCGGGTGCGACTTCACCGCGCGTCCGCGCCCGGTCGGCGCGGGGCAGATCCTCCGCGCGCTGCTGCTCGCGGGGCTGGCGGCGGTGCTCATTGTGCTGCCGGCGCCCGAGGGGGTGCCGCCGGCCGAGGCGTTGCTGTCCGCGCTCGCCTTTCTCGCGCTCTATTTCGGCGCGTCCGAACTTCTCTCCATTCCCCATCCCGCGTGGAGGAAATCCTGATGCTGGTATCTCAATTGCTGCTGTGGGCGGCGGTGATCGTCCAAGGCGTGCTGATCGCCGCGCTCGCGCGCCAGGTCGGTATCCTGCACGAGCGCATCGCCCCGGCCGGTGCACTGACCCTCCACCAGAAGGTCGAGGTGGGCGAGGTCGCAAGCCGGATGACCGTCACCACGATCGAGGGCGTTCCGCTCGAGGTCGGGGGACGGCGCGACGGACGCAGCCAGCTTCTCTTCTTCGCCTCGCCCGATTGCCCGGTGTGCAAATCGCTGCTCCCGGTGGTGCGCTCGGCGGCCAGGGCGGAGAGCGACTGGCTCGACGTCGTGTTCGCCGGTGACGGGACCAAATCGGCCTACAGCCGGCTGATCGCCGAATATGGGCTCGGCGGGATGCCGCTGGTGCTGTCCGAAGCGCTCGGCCGCGCGTTCGGGGTCTCCAAGCTCCCCTATGCCGTGCTGCTCGACGAGGAGGGCAGGGTCGCCTCGCTCGGGCTGATCAACAGCCGCGAGCATCTCGAAAGCCTGTTCGTCGCCAAGGAGCACGGGGTCGCCTCGATCCAGGATTTCCTTGCCCGCCGCCAGAAGGAGGCATGACCGATGCGTGGTTTCGACAAGCTTGCCGAGCGCTTTGCCCGCTCGGTTGCGCGCGGCACCTCGCGGCGCAGCCTCTTGGCGACATTGGGGATGGGGATCACCGGCGCCGCGGTCTTCCCGGTGCTGCCGGTGGCGCGCGCCTCGACCCACCCCGGGGGCACCCCGCATCAGCCGGTGACCTCAGGCAATCCGCAGGACCCCGGCGATCGCACGACCTGCGATTACTGGCGCTATTGCGCGATCGACGGCTTCCTTTGCACCTGCTGCGGCGGATCGGTCAGTTCGTGCCCGCCGGGGACCGAGATGTCGCCGATCACCTGGATCGGCACCTGCACCAACCCCGCCGACAACCGCGCCTATATCATCAGCTATAACGATTGCTGCGGCGTCTCGTCGTGCGGCCAGTGCCTGTGCAACCGCAACGAGGGCGATCGCCCGCAGGTCCGCACGCAATCGAACAACGATTACAATTGGTGCCTCGGGTCGGAGAGCAGCGTCTATAATTGCTCGACCGCGGTGATCGTCGGCGTCGCGCTGGAGCAGCCGAAATGAGGCGGCTGATCCTGCTCGCCGCGCTCTTGCCCGCCGCGGCCGTGGCGGCGCCGGACGGCAAGGCGATTTTCACCCGCTGCGCCGCCTGCCACACCGCGACCGGCGCCGGGGTGCCCGGGGCCTATCCCCCGCTCGGCGGAGATTTCCGCGCGCTCGCCGCCAAGCCCGAGGGGCGGCGCTATCTCGCGCTGGCGGTGATCAAGGGGCTGGCCGGGCCGCTGACGATCGAGGGCAAGCCCTATCGCGGGGTGATGCCCGCGCAAGGCGGGCTCGACGAGGCGTCGATTGCCGCGGTGCTCAATCATGTCGGCACCGCGATCGCCAAGACCGGGCCGGCGTTCAAGCCGTTCTCCGCCGCCGAGATCGCCGGCTACAAGGCCAAGGCCGGGTCGATGACCGGCGCGGATGTCGCCAAGCTCCACGCCGGGCTGGAAGGCAAATGACCGATCGCCTCGCCCTCCTGATCTTCGGTCTCGCAACCGGGCTGATCGCGGCGGGCGTGGCGGCAAACCAGCCCGCGGTCCTGCCGATGCCCGGCGTGGCGGACGCGGCGCAGGCGCATATCGACTATAAGCTCAAATGCCAGGGGTGCCACCGGCCCGACGGCAGCGGCGACGATACGTCCAACCCGCCAATGCGGGATATGGTCGCGCGCTTTCTGTCGGTGCCCGGCGGGCGCGAATTTCTCGGCCGGGTGCCGGGCGTCGCCACCGCGGCCCTCGACGACGCGCGGCTCGCCAATCTCGTCAACTGGACGCTTTACACCTTTGATCGCCAGCACATGCCCAAGGATTTCCGACCGTACACAGCGGCGGAAATCAATGTGCTGCGACAAAACCCCCTCCGCCTTGAACGCGTCGAAACAAGAGCGCGTCTGGTGGCGGGTTTCATGCGGGCAGGAAAAGACCGGCACATCGAAAACTAGGGAGGGTTCACTTTATGAGGAATCATCTGTTGTTGCGGACGGGTGGTGCGCTGCTCGCCATGTCCGCCGCACTCGCCGCCACATCGGCGCTGGCGCAGACCGCCCCCGCGCCGCCCGCCACCCCCGCCGCGGATGCCCCGGCACCGGGCGAGATCATCGTGACGGCGACCAAACGCTCGGAAAGCCTGCAGTCGGTGCCGATCTCGGTGTCGGCGATCGGCGGCGACACCTTGTCGAAATCGCGCACCACCAGCGTCGACGATCTGACGAGCAAGGTCGCCAATCTCCAGATGACCGGCATCGTCGGCGACAATACCCCGATCTTCTCGCTGCGCGGCGTGTCGATGTCGGATTACAGCCTCAACCAGTCGAGCCCGGTCGCGACCTATTATGACGAGGTGTACAAAGGCAATTTCGCCTTCCTCGGGGTCGCGATGTACGATCTCGAGCGGGTCGAGGTACTGCGCGGGCCGCAAGGCACGCTCTATGGTAAGAATACCACCGGCGGCGCGGTCAACATCATCAGCCACGATGCGACGCTCGGCGAGACCAACGGCTATTTCAACCTCGGCTACGGCAATTACAATCGCGTCGACATGAGCGGCGCGCTCAACGTCGCGGTCGCCCCCAATCTCGCGTTCCGCATCGCGGGGACGTTCAGCCACGCCGACGGCTGGTTCAAGAATGTCCTGCCCGGCTATCCCGATCTCGGCGAGACGCGCGAATTCGCATTGCGCGGGACGATCCATTGGGAGCCGACCGACCGCCTCAAGCTGGTGCTGCGCGGCTCGGTGAGCGAGCAGACCCCGCATAATTACGGCATCTACGCGCAGAATGCCGATCAGTCGCGCATCGACGGGCTCGATCGCTATCACATCGCCTCGAACGTCGCGACGCGCCGCATCGCGCGGACGCAATCGGTCGCGCTGACCGCCAATTACGAGCTGACCGATGCGCTGACGCTGACCAGCATCACCTCCTACGACCACGGCACCTTGTTCTTCACCGAAGACACCGACGGGCGCGGCGACAAATTCCTCGAAATTCCCTATGGCGATCGGGCGAGCCAGTTCGCGCAGGATCTGCGTCTCACCAGCAACACCCACGGCCCGTTCGATTTCATCCTCGGCCTCTATTACGCGCGCGAGAAGGTGTTCAATTCGAACTCGTTCCAGATCATGAACGATGTCGCCTCGGGCGGCGATCTCAACGGCGACGGCGTGGTCAACCATCTCGATTGCCAGCTCAGCGGCGGGCTCGCGGGGTGCAAGATCGAGAACCATTTCGATCAGGTCAAGAAAAGCTACGCCGCTTATACCGACGTAAAATTCAAATTGACCGACCGGTTCACCTTGCGCGGTGGATTGCGCTTCACCCACGATACCGGGGTGCAGAGCAATTTCGAATCCAACGTCTATGGCGCCGACGATGTCTTCGTTCAGACCAATATCCCGCTCACCGGCGCGCGCTATTCGACCGACAATCTCTCGGGCAAGATCGGGTTCGACTATAAGCTCGCCGACGGCAATCTGTTCTACGCCAGCGTCAGCCGCGGCTATCGTGCGCCGAGCTTCAACGCGCAGGCGTTTTTCGATCCGAGCGAAGTGTCGGTCGCCAAGGCGGAGAAGGTCACCTCCTACGAAATCGGCGCCAAGACGCGCTGGTTCGACCGGCGCGTGACGCTCAACCTCGCGGCTTTCTATTACGACTATCGCAACCAGCAGTTCATCAACGTCAACCCCTCGACCGGCGCGCAGGATCTGTTCAACATCCCCAAATCGCGCATCTTCGGCGGCGAGGCCGAGCTGACCGCGCGCATCGCCGACTGGTTCCAGCTCCACGCCGGGGCGGGTGCCTTGTCGACCAAGATCCTCCAGGGGACGGTCAGCGGGGTCGATGTCGTCGGGCACAAGCTCGCCAATGCCCCGTCCTTCACCTTCAACGTCGGGCCGGACCTGACGCTCGCGCGCGGCAGCTTCGGGACGATCAGCGTGCATCCCGCATTGGCCTATCAGTCGAGCCAGTATTTCGAGGTGATCAACGAGCCGATCCTCAAGCAGAAGGGCTATGCGCTGCTCGACGCGCATGTCGATTACGAGAGCGCCGACGGACATTTCACCGCTTCGGGCTGGGTCAAGAATGCGGCGCAGCAATTCTATTTCACGTCGCGGGTCGATCTGCTGGCCGGGTTCGGCTTCATCTACAATCATATCGGCAACCCGCGGACCTATGGCGTGACCTTGGGCTATAAGTTCTGACGGGAGAGAGCGATGACTCATTATCGGATGCTGATCGGCGGCGCGCTGGTCGATGCGGACGCGCGGATCGAGGTGATCAACCCGGCGACGGGCGAGCCCTTCGCCACGGTCCCGCATGCCTCGACCGCCGATGCCGACGCGGCGATCGCTGCCGCGCGCGCTGCCCAGCCGGCGTGGGGTGCGCGGCCGATCGCCGAACGCCGCGCCGCGCTGGTCGCGCTCGCCGATGCGATCGCGGCGAACGGCGATGAGCTCGCGCGGCTGCTGACGATGGAACAGGGCAAGCCGCTCGCCGAGGCGCAGGGCGAGCTGGCGTGGACCGAGGGCTATCTGCGGCATTATGCCACGCTCGAGCTGCCCGATCGCATTATCCAGGACGATGCGACCGGCTATATCGCGGTGCGCCACCAGCCGCTTGGCGTAGTGGTGGGGATCATCGCGTGGAACTTCCCGCTGCTCGTCGCCTGCTGGAAGATCGGCCCGGCGGTGCTCGCGGGGAATGCGATCGTGCTCAAGCCCGCGCCGACCACCCCGGTCACCGCGCTCCGCCTCGGCGAGATCGCGCGCGAGATCTTCCCGGCCGGCGTGGTCAATATCATCACCGATGCCAATGATCTCGGGCCGCATCTGACGGCGCATCCCCACGTCGCCAAGATCGGCTTCACCGGCTCGACCGCGACCGGCAAGCGCATCGCCGCCAACGGGGCGGACACGCTGAAGCGCGTCACGCTCGAACTTGGCGGCAATGACGCGGCGATCGTGCTCGAGGATGTCGACGTACGTGAGACGGCGCAGGCGATCTTTGACAGCGCCTTCCTCAATTGCGGGCAGGTGTGCCTCGCGGTGAAGCGCGCTTATGTCCACGCCGATATCTATGACGCGATGTGCGCCGAACTGGCACGGCTGGCGAGCGAGGCGGTGGTCGGCGACGGGCTCGAGCAGGGCGCGCGGATCGGCCCGATCCAGAACCGCATGCAATTCGAGAAGGTGAAGGGCTTTCTCGAAGCGGCGCGCGCCGAGGGGACGATCGCGGCGGGCGGCAGGGCGATGGAGCGCGCCGGCTATTTCATCGAGCCGACGATCGTGCGCGACGTGACCGACGGCGCCAGAATCGTCGACGAGGAACAATTCGGCCCGATCCTGCCGGTGATCCGCTTCGAGGATGTCGAGGATGTCATCGCGCGCGCCAATGCCTCCGATTACGGGCTCGGCGGCTCGGTATGGAGCCGCGACGTGGATCGCGCCGCGGGGATTGCCGGGCGGATCGCCGCCGGGCAGGTATGGGTCAACCAGCATATCGCGATCGGCCCGCACATCCCGATGGCCGGTTTCAAGCAATCCGGCCTCGGCGCCGAGCAATCGGTGGAGGGGCTGGCGGAATATACCCAGCTTCAGGTGGTGAACATCAAACGATGACCGGACTTTCGATTGCCCGCGGCCCGACCGACACCCCGCTGCTCGACACGACGATCGGCGTCGCGCTGCGCGAAGCGGCGGCGCGCTGGGCCGACGATCTGGCGCTGGTTTCGCGGCATCAGGCGATCCGCTGGACGTGGCGCGAATTCGACGCAGAAGTCGATCGCGTCGCGACCGGGCTTATCGTGCGCGGGGTGAAGAAGGGCGATCGCGTCGGGATCTGGGCGCCCAATTGCGCCGAATGGGCGGTGATCCAGTTCGCCACCGCGCGGATCGGCGCGATCCTCGTCAACATCAATCCGGCCTATCGCATCAGCGAGGTCGAATATGCGCTCAACAAGGTCGGCTGCTCGGTGCTGGTCACCGCGGCGCGGTTCAAGTCGAGCGACTATCTCGCGATGCTGCGCGCGATCTGGCCGACGAACGTTCCCGGGCTCAGGCTGGCGGTCTCGCTCGGTGCGGAGGCGCATGACGGCTTCTTGCCGTGGGATAAGCTCCGCGCAACCCCCGACGAAGCGGCGCTGGCGGCGGCCGAGGCGGCGCTGCACCCCGACGACGCGATCAACATCCAGTTCACCAGCGGCACCACCGGGCTGCCCAAGGGCGCGACGCTCACCCACCGCAACATCCTTAACAACGGCTATTTCACTGCGCGGACGCTGCATCTGGGGCCGGACGACCGGATCTGTGTGCCGGTGCCGCTCTATCATTGCTTCGGGATGGTGCTGGCCAATCTCGCGGCGGTGACGAGCGGGGCGGGGCTGATCTATCCGGCGGAGAGCTTCGACCCGGAACGCGTGCTTGAGGCGGTCGCGGCTGAGCGCTGCACCGCGCTCTACGGCGTGCCGACGATGTTCATCACGATCCTCAACCACCCCGCGCTCGCGGCGACCGACACCTCGTCGCTGCGCACCGGCATTCTCGCCGGCTCGCCGTGCCCGCTGGCGACGATGCGCGAGGTGATCGACCGGCTCAACATGCGCGAGGTGACGATCGGTTACGGGATGACCGAAACCAGCCCGCTCACCACCCAGACCGCGACCGACGATCCGATCGAGGAGCGCGTCGGCTCGGTCGGGCGGGTGCATCCGCACGCGCAGGCCAAGATCGTCGGCCCCGGCGGCGAGACGCTGCCCTATGGCGAGCAGGGCGAATATTGCTCGCGCGGCTATGCGGTGATGCTCGGCTATTGGGACGAGCCCGAAAAGACCGCCGAGGCGATCGACGCCGACGGCTGGATGCATTCGGGCGACCTCGCGACGATGGATGCGCGTGGCTATGTCCGCATCACCGGACGGATCAAGGACATGATCATCCGCGGCGGCGAGAATATCTATCCGCGCGAGATCGAGGAATTCCTGCTCGGGCATGAGGCGATCGCCGATGCGCAGGTGTTCGGGGTGGCGGACGAGAAATTCGGCGAGGAAGTCTGCGCCTGGATCATCCCGCGCCCCGGCGCGGCGCTGACGCCGGATGAGGTGCGCGATCACTGCAAGGGCCGCATCGCGCATTACAAGGTGCCGCGTTATATCCGCATCGTCGAAAGCTTTGCGATGACCGTCACCGGTAAGGCGCAGAAATTCGAAATGCGCCGGATCATGGAAGCGGAATTGAGCGTATCGGTCTGATATTGTTGTAAAGTCATCTTACGCGGGGTTGCCCGCCGGGGATTTAATCGCCATCCCCGGCGACCATGGCGAGCAATCAGGCAGAACATATCCTGTCGACGGCGGCGCGCCTCGCGCTCGATCACGGGCTGGGGGCGCTGACGATGCGCGCCGTGGCGTCCGCCGCCGGGGTGTCGTCATCAGCGATCGTCTATCATTTCCGGACGCGCGAGGGATTGCTCGTCGCGATCCTCGAATATCTCGCCGAATCGATCGCTGCCGGCCGCGACCGGCTGGCCGGCGCCTTCGACGACGAACAGCGCGCGGTCGCCGGCCCGGCGGCGGGGGTGGCGGCGATCCTGTGCCGCATGGTCGACGAACAGGGGCTCGCCAGCATCACCGTCTCCGAGATCGCCCGGCTGTTGCGCGGCACCGATATGGACCGGCCGGTACAGGCGGCGATGGCGGCCGCGAACCAGCGCGCCGCGCATTTCTGGCAGGCGTTGCCGTTGCTCGCGCAGGAAGACGCGCAAGCGCGCGAGATCTGGGCGGCGTTTGGGCAAGGGGTGCTCGCACTCGCGATGCTCGATCGCAGTGCGGTGGCACGCAACGCGCGCGTCATCCGGCTGACCGCGCGGCTGGCGGACCGTCTTGCGGCGCGCGAGGTCGTGGTGCTGCCGGCGAGCGAAGCCCCTCAGCCGCTCGCGGCATTGGTGCGCCCGGCCGGCAAGCAGCAGATCGTCGACGCGACGATCCGGCTGAGCGGGGAGGGCGGGATCGAGGCGCTCACTCACCGCAAGATCGCCGCCGCCGCCGGGCTGTCGGTCGCATCGACGACCTATTTCTATCCGACCAAGGAGGATATCATCGTCGACGCCGCTTATGACGTCCAGGCGCGTGCGATGAATGCGGTTATAAATCAAAGCGTTGCTCCACCGAGCTTCATGTCGCGTATCACGCTCGACGATCGGCAGGAGGAGCGTGCCGAAATGGCGACGCTGAGCGCCTTCATGGCCGCCGCGGTGCGCAACCCCGAGCTGCTGCCGCTGGCCGAGGTGTTGCGACGGACCCGCGGCATCGACGGCGCGCGCTGGCTCGCGGCGCGCGGCTATCACGCCACCGATCGACTGGACGGAATCGTCTGGGCGGCGGTCACTTCGTTCCTTGCGCAGCATGCATTATTGCTGCCGGCTGCCGAGCGTGTCGCATTTCTCGATGATTTTTCAGATGCTTGGCTCCGCCGGCTGTTCGGCTGAGCGCCGCTGTACATTTGCACACCATATGGCTTGACCGCCTGTCGACGCCGGACATATGCTTAGTTCTGGTCGATTGCAGGGCCTCCCTGTACCGTTTTTAAGGTAAAACGGGCTGTTCATTTGTGCAGTATCGACCCGTGATGTGTCTCCAGTCGGGGTCGATGATGCGCCATTCTCTGTTTGCCGCTGCCGCGGTGTTCTTCGCAACGATCGCCGCCGCGCCTGTGTCGGCAACCGAGGAGGCGCCCGCGGCCAGCGCGGCCTTGCCCGCGACGGGGTTTGCCGCGGGCTTGTCGAATGCCGACATCGAGGCGCTGAGCGCCGAGGCCTTCTACTGGGGGCTCAACATCGCGGGCTTCTACGAGCTGCGTTACGTCTTCACCCAGCTCGAGGGAACGCCGGCGTTTCGCGGGCTCAACCGGGTGCAGGCCAACGACAATCTGATGGACGCATCGGCGCGCTATGCGACGACGATCAACGCCTCGACGCTCTATGCCGGCGGGATGTTCGACGTATCGCGCGATCCCCTGGTGATCGAGGCGCCCGCGGTGACCGACCAACGCTATTGGAGCATCCAGGCGCTCGACCAGAACGCCAATTGGTTCCTGATGGTCGGATCGCAATTCACCGGCAACGGCGCGCAACGCTATCTGGTCGTCGGGCCGCAGTGGCGCGGCAAGCTGCCGGCAGGTTTCCGCTCGACCGAAATCATCCGCGCGACCTCGAACAGCTTCTCGCTGACGACGCGGGTCGCGGTGACGACGCGCGATGCCGCCGATATGGCGGGCGCGCGCAAGGTGACCCACGGCGTCGCCGCAGCGCCGCTGTCGCTGTGGCAGGCCAATGGCGGGAAGGTGCCCCCGCTCGCGCAGCAGCCGACGGTGAGGGCAAATTACCGAACCTTCCCGCGGATGCGGCAGATCATCGATTACGGGCGGACGATGACCGCGGTCGATTTCCTCCAGTTGCTGAGCCTCTCGATCAACGACCCGTCGCTCACCCGCCGCACCGACTCGGTCAAGGAGACGGCGACGCTGGCGCGGCTGGCGAAGCTCGGGCTGCGCGAGGGGGCGTTGCTCGATCCGGCGAAGCTTTCCCCAGCGCAGGTCGCCGCGGCGCAGGCCGGGTTCGATCTCGCGCGCAAGAAGGCCAAGGCGGCGCTCGACGCGTCGTTGATCGACATGAACGGCTGGCGGCTGCAGTCGAGCCTGTTCTACGACGATCTCGACTATGTCGCCAAAGCGGGCGCCGACGATGTCGCCTGGGGCACCCCGGTGCCCTATCAGTCGCACAGCATCGCTTATGTCTTTCGCGACAGCCACGGCGCGCCGCTTGATGGTGCCAAACCTTACACCCTGACGCTCGATCTCGCGAACCTTCCCCCGGTGACCGAATTCTGGGAGCTGCCGGTGTACGATTCGGCGGGCTATTTCATTCCCAATGCGCTCAACCGCTACAGCGCGACGAGCTATCTGCTCGCCAGCGGCGCCTATGCGGTGCGCGACAATCGCGTCACTTTCTACCTCCAGCCCGATCGGCCGACCGATCCCAATCAAGCGCGCAACTGGCTGCCGACCGCGCGCGGCGATACCTTCCAGCTCGCAGCGCGCTTCTACGGGCCGATGGCGCCGCTGGTCGACGGCAGCTATCCGATGCCGAAGATCGAGCCGGCGCCGTGAGAAACATCCCACAGCCGCCACGGCCTTGAGCCTTGATGACGCAATGCTAGACAGCATTTCAGCTTATAGCGCTCATAAGTCATTCCGATGTAGCCACTCTCCATTTCCTCCTTGGTTCGGTGCTTGGCATATCGATGCCGAAGGCCCCGGCTGAGGAACGATATGAAAACGACGGCGCGAGTGGTGGTGATCGGCGGCGGCGTGGTGGGGGTGAGCACGCTCTACCATCTCGCCAAGCTGGGCTGGTCCGATGTGGTGCTGGTCGAGCGCAAGGAGCTGACCTCCGGGTCGACCTGGCATGCGGCGGGGCTGCTGCCGCTGTTCAACCTCAGTTATTCGGTCGGCAAGCTCCACCAATATTCGGTCGACTTCTATCCCACGCTGGAAGAGGAAACCGGACTAAATGTCGGTTTTTCCAGGGTTTCTAATATCCGCCTCGCCACCAGCCGCGATCGGCTGGACGAATATCGTTATTATGCCGGCGTCGCGCGGACGATCGGGGTCGACGTCGATTTCCTTACCCCCGACGAGGTGAAGGCGGCGTGGCCGCTCGCCGAAACCGACGGTCTGCTCGGGGCGATCCAGCATCCCGCCGACGGCTATATCCAGCCCGCCGATCTCACCCAGGCGCTGGCGTTCGGTGCGCGCCGCCGTGGGGCGACGATCTATCGCGAGACCACCGTCACCGGGATCACGCAGAAGACGAACGGCGAATGGGTGGTGTCGACCGACAAGGGCGATATCACCTGCGAGCATGTCGTATCCGCCACCGGCAGCTTCGCGCGGGGGACCGGTGCGATGGTCGGGCTCGATATCCCGGTGGTGCCGGTCGAGCATCAATATATCGTCACCGAACAGCATCCGCTGCTGATGGAGCGCCGCGCCAAGGGGCTGCCCGAAATGGGCGTGCTGCGTGAATCCGACGCGAGCTGGTATATGCGCGAGGAAGCCGGCGGGCTGCTGCTCGGGCCGTATGAGGTGGGCGCACCAGCCTGCTACGTGAACGGGCCGGCGGCGAACAGCGAGTATGAGTTGTTCCCCGATGCGCTCGAGCGGCTCGAGCCCTATATCCTCTCGGCGATCGCGCGCGTGCCTGCGTTCGGCGAGGTCGGGGTGAAGAAGGTTTATAACGGCGCGATTGCCTATACCCCCGATGGTTCACCGATCGTCGGCCCGGCGTGGAGCCGGCGCAATTTCTGGCTCAACGAAGGGCATAGCTTCGGCATCACCGCCGCGGGCGGGGCGGGGTGGCAACTCGCGCAATGGATCGTCGAGGGCGAACCGAGCATCGACATGATGGGCGTCGATCCGCGCCGCTTCGGCGATTATGCCGCCGAAGGCTATCTGATCGAGAAGAACGAGGAGGCCTATGCCAAGGTCTTCACCGTCCACTATCCCGACGAGGAGCGTGAGGCGGCGCGCCCGCTGCGCCGCACGCCCTGCTATGACCGGATGAAGGCACTCGGCGCGGTGTTCGGCAGCGTGTTCGGCTGGGAGCGCCCCAATTGGTTCGCGCCCGAGGGGTATGAGCTGAGCGACGCCGATCTCGATCGGGCGGATGTGATCCTCAACCACAATCACCCCGACGTGGCGGGCGAGCCGATCCGCGAGAAATGGTCGTTCCGCCGCTCCAACTATTTCGAGCATGTCGGGCGCGAATGCCGCCACGTCCACGAGCATGTCGGCATCCAGGACATGAGCGCCTTCGCCAAATGCCTGATTTCCGGCCCCGGTGCGGAAGACTGGCTCAACGGGCTGCTCAGCAATGTCGTGCCGAAGAAGGTCGGCAAGCTCTCGCTCTCCTATCTGCTCACGCAGGAGGGCGGGGTACGCGCGGAGTTCACCGTCTATAAAAAGGCGCCGCAGACTTATTATCTGGTCTCGGCCGGCGCGCTCGAGCGGCACGATCACGATTATCTGCAAAAGGCGCTACCGACCGACGGCTCGGTGCGCTTCGAGCGGCTGACGACGCAGATGGGGGTGCTGGTGCTCGCCGGGCCGAAGGCGCGCGACGTGCTCAAGGCGGTGACCCGCGCCGATCTGTCGAACGAGGCGTTCCCGTGGCTGACGGGTCAGCGCATCTCGATCGGCGCGGCGCCGGTCGATGCCCTGCGGGTCAATTTCATCGGCGAACTGGGCTGGGAGATCCACCACCCGATCGAGATGCAGAATTACATCTTCGACAAATTGATGGCGGCGGGCGCGGCGCATGATATCCGCCCGTTCGGGATCCGCGCGATGGACAGTCTGCGGCTCGAAAAGGGCTATAAACTGATCCCGCGCGAGCTTTCGATCGAATATGCTGCGCTGGAAAGCGGGCTGGAGCGGTTCGTCAGCTTCAAGAAGCCCGACTTTATCGGCCGCGCGGGGCTGCTCGCGCGCAAGGAGGCGGGGCTGAAGTGGCAATTCGTGACGCTGGAGGTGGATGGCGTGACCGACGCCGATGCGCGCGGGTCGGAGCCGATCCAGCGCGACGGCGAACTGATCGGTCGCGCCACCTCGGGCGGTTATGGCTGGCGGACGGGCAAGTCGCTCGCGCTGGCGATGGTCGCGCCGCAACATGCTACGCCGGGGACCGAGATGGAGATCGTCATTCTCGGCCAGCCGCATCGCGCGGTGGTGATCGCGGATTCGCCCTTCGATCCAGAGAACAATGCGTTGCGGAGCTGACGCGATGACCCGATTTGCCGCGATCGCCGATTTGCTGAAGCAGGACCGCCCCGGCTTCTCGCTGCCGCAGCAGCTCTATGTCGGCGAGGAAGCCTATCATTTCGATGCCGAGGTGATGCTGAAATCGGTGTGGCTCTATGCCTGCACCGTCGCGCATGTGAAGAACCCGGGCGATTTCTATCTGTTTGAGCTGGGCGAGACCTCGGCGATCATCGTGCGCGGGCGCGACGGCGAGGTGCGCGCGTTCCACAATACCTGCACGCATCGCGGCGCGAAACTGTGCGACGCGCGGACCGGGCACGTGCCGCGCATCATGTGTCCCTATCACCAGTGGACCTTCGGGCTCGACGGAAAATTGCTCGCCGCGCGCAACATGCCGCCCGAATTCGAGAAATCGGCCTATGGCCTGCGCCCGCTCGCGCTGGAGAATATCGGCGGGCTGATCTTCGTCTGCTTCGCCGAAAATCCACCGCCGATTGATCGGGCGAAGGCCGATATTGCCGAGCAGATCGCGCTCTACGACCTCAGCCGCCTCAAGGTCGCGGTGCAGGACGATCTGATCGAGCCGGCCAATTGGAAGCTGGTGATGGAGAATAATCGCGAGTGTTATCACTGCGATGTCAGCCATCCCGAATTGCTCAAATCGCTTTCCACCTATGGCTTCGGCAAAGGCCTGCCGGAGGATGGCGAGGCCGATGTGGTCGACGACGCGAAGTTCGACGCAATGCTCGAGGAACAGCGCCAGCGTTGGGAAGAACTAGGCTTTTACCGTGATTTGGTGGAGTTTCCTGACGGCTGGTGGCATCGTGTCGCGCGGTTGCCGCTGGCGCATGGCGCGGTGTCGCAGACGCTCGACGGCAAGGTCGCCTCGCAGAAATTGATCTGGCCGCACGGCGAGGAGCCGACCAGCCTGTCGATCTGGACCCAGCCCAATTCGTGGCACCATTTCTGCTGCGATCATGTCGTGACCTTCTCGCTCGTGCCCTTGGGACCCGACAAGACTTTGCTGCGGACGAGCTGGCTGGTGCATGAGGATGCGGTCGAAGGGGTCGATTACGATCCCGACAATCTCGCCGCGGTGTGGCGCGCGACCAACAAGCAGGACAGCAAGCTCGCCAGCCTCAACCACGCCGGAATCCGCGGCGACGGCTACCGCCAGGGGATGTATTCGGTCGAGGAGAAACTGGTCGACGCGTTCAAGACATTCTACGTCGAGCGCGGCGTCGCGGCGCTCGCGGTGCAGGGGGCGTGATGCGGCGCTTTTCAGCCTTCAGCCTGTTCGCCGAGGCGCTGCGCGGGCATCAGGACTGGCCCGAGCATTGGCCCGACAAACCGCCCAAATCGAGCTATGACGCGATCATCGTCGGCGCGGGCGGGCACGGGCTCGGCGCGGCTTATTATCTCGCCAGCCGCTACGGCATCCGCAATGTCGCGGTGATCGAAAAGGGCTGGCTTGGCGGCGGCAATACCGGGCGCAACACCACGATCATCCGCTCCAACTATCTCTACGACGAAAGCGCGCACCTCTACGATCACGCCGTCAAATTGTGGGACGGGCTGAGCCAGGAGCTCAATTTCAACGTCATGTATTCGAAGCGCGGGGTGCTGATGCTCGCGCATAACGTGCATGACGTGCAGAGCTTCAAGCGCCATATCCACGCCAACCGGCTGAACGGCGTCGACAATGAATGGCTGAGCGCGGAGGAATGCCGCGAATATTGCCCGCCGCTCGATATCTCGCCTAATGCGCGGCACCCCGTGCTCGGCGGCGCGCTGCAGCGGCGCGGCGGGACCGCGCGGCACGACAGCGTCGCCTGGGGCTATGCCCGCGCCGCCGCGGCCCTGGGGGTCGATATCATCCAGAATTGCGCGGTCACCGGGATCAGACGCGGTGTTGACGGCGCGGTACAAGGCGTTGAAACCGAACGTGGTTTTATCGCAGCAAAGAAGATCGGCGTCTCGGCGGCGGGCAGCAGCTCGCTGGTGATGAAGATGGCGGGGCTCGAATTCCCGCTCGAAAGCTATCCGCTGCAGGCGCTCGTGTCGGAGCCGGTCAAGCCGATCTTCCCCTGCGTCGTGATGTCGAACAGCGTCCACGCCTATATCAGCCAGTCCGACAAGGGCGAATTGGTGATCGGCGCGGGGACCGACCAATATACCAGCTATTCGCAGCGCGGCGCGCTCCACATCATCGAGCATAATCTGGCGGCGATCTGCGAGATCTTTCCGATCTTCACGCGGATGCGGATGCTCAGGAACTGGGGCGGGATCGTCGACGTGACGCCGGATCGCTCGCCGATCCTCGGCAAGACCCCGGTGCCGGGGCTGTACGTCAATTGCGGCTGGGGCACCGGCGGGTTCAAGGCGACCCCGGGGGCGGGGGATCTGCTCGCCTATACGATCGCGCATGATGCGCCGCACGCGATCAACGCGCCGTTCAACCTCGATCGCTTCCGCAACGGCGCGCTGATCGACGAGGCCGCCGCCGCGGCGGTCGCGCATTGAGCGGCGGGATGCCTGTCTCCTCCCTTGGTCGCCCCGGCCCCTTCGACCGCCTGCAAGGCAGGCGCTCGGGGCAGGCTTTGCCGGGGTCCGTTGTGCCTCGCAATGCTGCGGCCAGAGCCTCTTGTCCTGCGCCTGCCTCCCGATGGACCTCGGCTCAAGGCCGGGGTGACGGGGCGGTTGTGGCGCGCGCGCGATATCTCGAAACGGACCAACGATGCTGCTGATCCATTGCCCTTATTGCGACGAGGACCGCGCCGAGGTGGAATTCGTCTATGGCGGCGAGGCGCATATCGCGCGCCCGCTCGATCCGTCGGCGCTCGATGACACGCAATGGGAAAGCTATCTCTATCTGCGCCGCAACCCGCGCGGCCGGCATCATGAGCGCTGGCGGCATACCCACGGCTGCGGTCGCTTCTTCAACGCGGTGCGCGATACGGTGAGCGACGTGATCGAAACGACCTACAAGGCCGGCGAGGCGCGGCGGTGAGCGGCTATCGGTTGCCCGCGGGAGGGCGGATCGATCGCAGCCGGGCGATCGCCTTCACCTTCGACCGGCGCGGCTATCGCGGGTTTGAGGGAGACAGTCTCGCCTCGGCGCTGGTGGCGAGCGGGGTCACTTTGTTCGGGCGGTCGTTCAAATATCACCGCCCGCGCGGGCTGCTCGCGGCAGGGGTGGAGGAGCCCAATGCGCTCGTCACGGTGACGCGCGGGACGGGGCGAACGACGCCGAACCTGCGCGCGCCGTCGGTGCCGCTGCATGGCGGGCTCGTCGCCGAAAGCCAGAACCGTTATCCCTCGCTCGGCTTCGACCTCGGCGCGATCAACGACCGGCTCGGCGCCTTTTTCCCGGCCGGTTTCTACAACAAGACCTTCATGTGGCCGCGCTCCGCGTGGGAGAAATTATACGAGCCGGCGATCCGGCGGATGGCGGGGCTCGGCGAAAGCCCCACGACGCGCGACGCCGATCATTATGCCGCGACTTACGCGCATTGCGAGACGCTGGTGGTCGGTGGCGGCCCGGCCGGCATCGACGCCGCGTTGACGGCGGCAGAGGCCGGCGGCCGGGTGATCCTGATCGACGAAGGCGAGGAAGTCGGTGGCGGCGCGCTCGCCGATCCGGGACAATGGGCGTGGCTGGCGGACGCGCTGGCGCGGCTCGCGGCGATGCCCAATGTGCGCATCCTGTCGCGCACCACGGCGTTCGGTTTCTATCACCAGAATTTCATCGGCGCGGTCGAGCGGTTGACCGATCATCTCGCGCCCACCGACGCCAACGGCGCGCGCGAGCGGCTGTGGCGGATCCGCGCGGGCGAGGTCGTGCTGGCGCAGGGCGCGATCGAGCGGCCGCTGGTGTTCGACGGCAACGACGTTCCCGGCGTGATGCTCGCCGGGGCGGCGCGGACCTTGGCGCTGCGCTACGGCGTCGCGGTCGGGCGGCGCGTGGTGGTAATGGCGGTCCACGACAGCGGCTGGCGCGACGCGCTGGCGCTGGCCGAAGCGGGGGTGGTGATCGCAGCGATCGTCGATCTGCGCGAGACGGTCGATGCGGCATTGCTCGCTGCGGCGAAGGCGGCGGGGATCGCCTGTCATCTCGGCTATGCGGTGACCGGGGTGACGGGGCGCAAGGCGGTCAGCGGCGTGACGATCGCGCCGGGCGGCACCGGTGCCGCGCAACGCATCGCGTGCGACGCCTTGCTGATGGCGGGCGGCTGGACGCCGAGCGTCCATCTATGGAGTCAGGCGCGCGGTCCGCTACGATGGGATGATAGCTCGGGCGCCTATCTTCCTGATAAATCAATTGAACGGGTGCGCTGCGTCGGCGCGTGCAGCGGCGATTGGGATTTCGGCGGCGGCGTGGCGGTCGCGGCGCTGCCCTCGGCCAAACCGGCGCATCAGCAGAAGGCATTCGTCGATTACCAGAATGACGTGAAGTCGCGCGATATCGAGCTCGCGGTACGCGAAGGCTATCGTTCCATCGAGCATATCAAGCGCTACACCACCAACGGTATGGCGACCGACCAGGGCAAGACCTCGAACCTCAACGGCCTGCGCATCGCCTCCGAGGCGCTGGCGCGGCCGGTGACCGAGGTCGGGCTTACCACCTTCCGCCCGCCCTATACTCCGCAGACCTTCGGCGCGCTGATCGGGCATCACAAGGACGCCTTGTTCCAGCCGCTGCGCAAGACCGCGATCGACGATTGGGCGGCGACGAACGGCGCGGTGTTCGAGAATGTCGCGCAATGGCGCCGCGCGCGTTACTTCCCGCAGGGCGGCGAGGATATGCACGCCGCGGTGGCGCGCGAATGTCGCGCGGTGCGCGATGGCGTGGGGATGTTCGACGCCTCAACCCTCGGCAAGATCGAGGTGGTCGGCCCCGATGCCGCCGAATTCCTCAACCGCATGTACACCAACCCGTGGAAATCGCTCCAGCCGGGCCGCTGCCGCTATGGCCTGCTGCTACGCGAGGACGGGTTCATCACCGATGACGGCGTCGCGGGGCGGATGGCCGAGGATCGTTTCCACGTCACCACCACCACCGGGGGCGCGGCGCGCGTGCTGGCGATGATGGAGGATTATCTCCAGACCGAATGGAGCGACCTCGACGTCTGGCTGACCAGCACGACCGAACATTGGGGGGTGATCGCGGTACAGGGCCCGCGCGCGCGCGACGTGATCGCGCCGCTGGTCGAGGGGATCGACCTTTCGCCCGACGCCTTCCCGCATATGGCGGTGCGCGAGGGGCGTATCTGCGGCGCCCCGACGCGGCTGTTCCGGGTGAGCTTCACCGGCGAATTGGGTTTTGAAATCAATGTCCCGGCAGGTGATGCTCGCATGGTGTGGCAGGCGGTTCACGCCGCCGGGCAGCGTTTCGGCATCACCCCCTACGGCACCGAAACGATGCACGTCCTGCGTGCCGAAAAGGGCTTCATCATCGTCGGGCAGGATACCGACGGGACGGTGACGCCGGGGGACGCCGGAATGGATTGGGCGGTGGGTAAGAAGAAGCCCGATTTCGTCGGCAAGCGCTCGATGATGCGTCCGGATATCGTGGCGAGCGGGCGAAAGCAGCTTGTCGGACTGTTGACCGAAGACCCCGATGAGGTGCTCGAGGAGGGCGCGCAGATCGTTGCCGATCCCAACCAGCCGGTGCCGATGACAATGCTCGGGCACGTCACCTCTTCTTATTGGAGCGCGACGCTCGGCCGCTCGATCGCGCTGGCGCTGGTGCGCGACGGACGCGCGCGGACCGGTGAGACGCTGCATGTGCCGATGCCGGGGAAGACGATCCGCGCGGTGGTGGGCCCGACGGTCTTTTACGATGCCGAAGGGAGCCGGCTCAATGATTGAGATCACGCCGCTTGCCGTTTCGGCGGCAGACCTTGTGGTCGGCACCGCGCCAGTCTCCGGGCATGACGTGCGCTTGAGCCTCGCACCGGCCGCCGCGCGCTATTCGCTCCGCGCGCGCGATCCCGCGACCTTGGCCGGCGTGATCGGGCGAGCGCTGCCCGCGCGGATCGGGGATATGCAGGGCGGTATCGCCTGCCTCGGCCCCGACGAATATTATGCGCTGCTGCCCGCCGGGGAGCGCGTGCCCGACGGCGCGGGGCTGCCGGTAAGCGTGGTCGACGTGTCGGACCGGGCGCTCGGCTTCGTTGTCGAGGGGACAGGGGCCGCGGCGGCGATCGCGACCGGCTGCCCGCTCGATCTCGATCGTTTCGCGGTCGGGCGCGCGACGCGCACATTGTTCGAGACGGTCGAGATCATCCTGCTGCGCGAGGACACGACGCGCTTCCGCATCGAGGTGTGGCGCAGCTTCGCGCCGTGGCTGTGGCATGCGCTCGTCGCGACGATTGCGGATCGCTGAACGCTGTTCCGCCGCGCCCAGAAAGAACAAATATGGTTCTTTCTATCGGTTACTTGGTGTCTGTCGCCGATTAAGGCCCGGGCCTGGCGTCCAGTCGACTGGACGCGGGCGGTGACTCAATCGGGTCGGGGCATGGTTAACTATGGATGACAGGGTCTGGTTTAAGAAAATACTATTCGCCTATATACCGATCAAGCCGGAAGGGTTTTTGGTATTATTCGGGCTCGCTTCAATATTCTTTCTGTTATTCTCGATCATCAGCCTCGCCGAACGGTATTTTTCGCAGGTCGATCTCGACATATTGAAGCTGCTGTCGTTCGTTTCATGCGCTTTCGCCGGCTATCTGGTGGCCGAACGGCGCAGTTAGCGCCGCCAGCCGGCGCCGTGCAGCGCGCTCTTCTTCATTTTTTCCTTCAATCTCTGAGTGTTGTTTGCGCGCGCTGGAATTGATCCGACAGGAATTGGTCGAGCGCGGCGATCACCTGGGGCGCGAGGCGGACGAAGGCCCGCCGCCGGTCAAGCGGATCGGGCTCGCGCGTGAAAATCCCACTGTCGATCAAGGCGTTGACATGGCGCAACGCGGTCGATGTCGGCGCCCCGGCGGTCGCGCATAGCGCGGTGATCGAGACCCGGCGCTCGACACCGTGATGAATATACAGATCGAGCAACAGGTTCCACGCCAGATCGCCGACGTCGAGATCGGGGAAGACCGTCTCGCGCCTGCGCCTGATCGACAGCATGAAGCTCGCAAGGGCGATCGATCGCGGGGAGGATGCAGCTAGGGTCATGTGGACTTTGATCCGGGTTCGGGGTGGCCTTGGCTCATAACAAGCCCGCGGCGCGCATGCTCAGCGCGCCACTTTCGGTGACGATCCAATGATCGACGAATTCGATCGAAAGCAGGCGGCTTGCCTCGGCAAGAATACGCGTGCTCTCGATATCGTGCGGCGTCGGTTTCCAGCGGCTCGACGGATGATTGTGCGCGATGATGATCGCACTCGCGTCGAACAGGATGCACTTACGAAGGATTTTATGGATTTCGACGCGAACCTTCCATCGCGTGCCGCTCGCGACGACCTGATCCTTTATCAGCCGATAGGATGAATCCAGGTACATCACCCGGATCTGCTCGACCGAGAGGCTTCCCATTTCGTGCGTAAGGTATCGCTCCACCAGCGCCGGCTGGTCGAGCAGCATCGTATTCTGGAGCTGCTCGCGGAGCAGCTGGGAAAACAGCTGCTCGGTCTGGCGGAGGTGCTGGACGCTCGGTCGAAGCTGGTCCGGGAGCGACGCGGTGTCGGCGCCGAGGATCTGGCGGAGGCCGCCGAAGGTGGCGATCAGTTCGGCTGCGACTTGCTCGCTTTGATGCCCGGCGATCGGCCGGATAAGCGCGGCCACCAGCGCGCGAGACGCTTCCGCACGGGCGGCCAGTCGCGCAACGTCACGAATTGCAGAAGGATCACGATCGGCCATGACCAGGAAACCGTCCCCCGGACATAGACCCAGGGGGCGATACCCGGCATCAGCCCCGCAAGATGCGACAACACCGTCACGCCTTGCAGCGCGGCGATCCAGGAAGGCCAGCGTGCTTCGGAACATGCGACAACGCCTAAAAGGGCTAACCAGGTCACCACATCGACCGTGACGAGCTTCCAGGAAATGTGCACGACGCGCTCGGACCCGGTAAACGGGATGAGCCAGGTCGCCAGGGCGGCCAGGGTCAGAATGACCCCGATCCGTCGCGCATTCCGGTCACCGATCAGGAGCGCCGACAGGACGCTGGTTACCAGAAGGATTGCAAAGATCGTCATCCGCATGGCTTGACCGGATCATGGAGCCATGAGCCGGTCAAGCCGACAATCGGTCTCAGGCGACCGCGCGGAGCACTTTCTCCTCGACGCCCGTCGGCAACGAGCTGCAGCAATCGCCGAACGCGCTTGGACCCTTGCGGATGACCGTGCGGAATTCCTTGAGCTGCAGGTGCGCTTCGGATGCCTGGTTGCGCGCCTTCATCGCGAGTTCGAGCGTACCGAACAACGACGCGATGATCGGCTGCGAGACAGGGGCGGCGATGCCGATGTCATTGCTCTTGACCGTGGCGGCCTTGAGGAGATCGCATCCGTCGGCCAGCGCCGCGTCGATACTGCGCTCGAAGCCGCGAAGCACGAGGCCGATTTCGCGAAAATCCTGTTCATATTCAGACATAGAGCCTCCTCAGGCGACAGCATCCGCTGCGCCTTACGTATGTGGCTCCGAGGAACCCCCTGGAGCGATTAACGAGACAGCTGGGCGTACATGTTGCCGAGCGCGATCGTCGCCAAAACGAGGGCCAGGGTTATCGCCAGCGACCGCCACACCCGGCTCCAGATGACCCCCGGGGTGGTGCCCGTTGGTCCCAAGGCCGCGGGGGCCAGCGTTTCATTATTACCCGCCGATATCGCGCCGAAAGTGAGTTCGGTATCGCGAAAGGTCAGCGAGATATCCCCGTTGATTGCCTGATCCCGTTCGTTCGACGAGGACGTCTTTGCGCCCGATTGCCGGGGGGACAAAAGGTCCTCTGGCGGGAGGTCCAATCGGTGGACCCCCTGGCGCGCCTCGTATTCGGCGAACTGACGCGCGGCGTCGAAGCGCGAATTCGTCCCGATCCGCTCCATCGCCTGTTTGATGACCTTGTCGATCGCCGCCTTCGATACCTCGTTCCCGCGCTCGCGCTCGGCACGCGCGATCTCGGCCGAATTCTGTCGAATCAGGACCGCGCGCAGATAATGCCGCTGGCGCTCGTTGAGCTTGTTGAAGCGATCGTCTCCAGTCACGCCCCCAAGCATATAGCCCCAGAATGGGGAGGAAAAGTTGGCTCTTCGGCGCGGGCCGGGCGTGGCGGGCCGATCGGGCCGGCACAGTATCAACAGAGCCGCGCACAGGTCTTTGTCATGCTCGCCGAAGCGCCAGCGGTTCAAATATCTCGGGGGCTGGCCCCGCGCGTATGCGAGAATTTTACCAGTAAAAAAAAGACGGCCGGGCAAAACGCTGCCCGGCCGCGTTCTGGGAGGTCCCGCTGAACGGGATTTCTATTTGCCATGATCATCACGGGATTTTCAAGATGACGCCTTCAAAATGAAGGAGATTGTCGATCGCTTGCGCGTGATTTCATCGGCGCGAGAAGATGGTTAACGAAAAGGGCCCACGATGTGGAGACGGGCGGCCGAAGAAAAAAGTTCGACCGGCCGCTAGCGGGCGACCGGCGCCGCCCACGGCAATCGCGCGAGCACCGGGGGAAGCGCCTGTTCGTGGATCACCGCGCGCGCGAGGCCCGCGGTGCTGGCGGCGAGATCGCCGAGTTCGCCGGCCCGCGCGACGACCTGGATGCGGCGGGAGAACCGCCCACGCGGCATCGGCTCGACGCGCAGCTGCGGGATCAATCCGGGCATCGCCGCGAGGCACAGCAATGAGGTGATGCTCCAGCCGATCCCCAGCGCGACGATCGTGAGCTGCTGGTGGATGATGTCGACCTCGATCACATTGGGCAGCGCGAGCTTCATCCGGGTGAGCTGGCTTTCGATCCGCTGCCCCATGCCGGTATCGAGCGAATAGCGCACGAAGGGGAGCCGCCCCGCCGCTTCGGCCGGATCGGGCGACCCGTGATAATCGCCAGGAAAGACGAGCACGAACGGATCGTCGGTAACGTCGTGATGCTCGATCCCGGGGTGTTTTTCGAGCGTGTTGCTCCCCGTAACCAGCATGTCGCACCGGCGGGCGAGGAAATCCTGTTGCTGGTTGAGCGATATCCCCGAGCGCACCCGCCACCGCCCGACCCTTTTGCCGGCGTGGTGGAGCAATGGGGCGGTGAGCAGGGTGGCCAGGGTTTCGGCCATGCCGATCGTGATCTGGTCGATCGGCTGTTGCGCGCCTTCGCGCACCTCGTCGACCACGCGCCGCGCGGTGGAGAGCAGGGTACGCGCGCGCTCGTACAAGGCGCGCCCCGCGGGGGTGACGCCCAAGGGGCGCAGCGATCGATCGAAGAGCGCGGTGCCGATGCCCTGTTCCAGCCGCGTGATCGTCTGCGACACCGCCGATTGGGTGATGCGCAATTGCTGCGCGCTCGCCGTCATCCCGCCCAGCTCGACGGTGAGGACGAACACCTCCAGCGCGTGAAGATCGAACTCGGGCGGCAGGCGCATCAGGCAGGCTCCGCAATAAAATTACCTGAAACTGTATATTACATGTTCTTATGAAAAGCCAGTCGACTTTCCGCCTTCCGGGCGCATGCGTAGATGCTAGAGCGGTGAGGGATGACGGGGATGAACATGGCCAAGCCCGATTTCGTGTTGCTGGTGTCGTGCGTCGATCGGAAGGGGATCGTCGCGGCGATCGCCAATTCGATCGCCGCACAGGATTGCAACATCGTCCATAATGCGCAGTTCGGCGATGCCGACAGCGGGCGCTTCTTCATGCGCGTTACCTTCACCGGCCCGACGGGGATGACCACCGAGAGCTTCGGGCGCGGCTTCCTGCCGGTCGCGGCGGCGTTCGATCTGCAATGGCAGGTCCATGATCTGTCGGTGAAGCAGCGCGCGCTGATCATGGTCAGCAAGGGCGGCCACTGCCTCAACGATCTCCTCTATCGCGCGGTCACCGGCTATCTGCCGATCGAGGTGACCTCAATCGTCTCCAATCACGAGATCTGGCGGCGGCGCGCCGAGCACGAAGGGATTCCCTATCACTATCTGCCGATCACGCCGGCAACCAAGGCCGAGCAGGAGCAGAAGCTGCTCGCGTTGATCGAGGAACAGCAGGTCGATCTGATCATCCTCGCCCGCTACATGCAGGTCTTGTCGGATTCAGCCTGCCGCGCGCTACAGGGCAAGGTGATCAACATCCACCACAGCTCGCTCCCCGCCTTCAAGGGCGCGCGGCCCTATCATCGCGCGTGGGAGCGCGGGGTGAAGATGGTCGGCGCGACCGCGCATTATGTCACCCCCGATCTCGATGAGGGGCCGATCATTGCGCAGGACGTGTCAACGGTCGATCACGCCGATACGGCCGACGATCTCATCGCGCAGGGGCAGGAAACCGAAAGCCGCGTGCTGACCCGCGCGGTCAAGGCGCATTGCGAGCATCGCGTGATGCTCAACGGCCAACGGACGGTGGTGTTCAAATGAGCGAGGAAGCGCTGCGCCTTGCCTTTGCCGATCGCGGGCTGGGCTGGGACGTGCTCGAACATCAGGCGGTGTTCACCGTCGAGGAGAGCCTGGCGATCCACGCCGCGATGCCCGGTGCGCATACCAAGAACCTGTTCCTCAAGGATTCGGGCGGCGCCTTCTGGCTGGTGACGGTCGATCACGCCAAGAGCGTCGACCTGAAGGCGCTCGCCGGGGTAATCGGCGCGAAGAAGCTGAGCTTCGGCAAGGCCGAGGATATGCAGGCGCTGCTGGGGGTGGCGCCCGGATCGGTTACCCCGCTCGCCGCGATCAACGACCGCGAGGCGCGGGTGCGAGTGGTGATCGACACCGATCTCGCCGAGGCCGCGCAGGTCAATGTTCACCCGTTGCGCAACACCGCGACGGTGGGGCTGCCGGGTGCGACGCTGCGCGCATTGCTTGCCGGCTGGGGGCACGAGCCGCTCGTGGCGACGATCCCGCAGCGCGGCTGAGCGCCCTGCGGTTAATTGGGATCACGTCGAGCCGCCCTTGCGCTCCCGGGAAGGCGGGAGCACAAGGAAGAGCGCACCACCTCGGCAAAGACCGGGGTCCAGTCGCGACCAGCTCCGGCCTGTGCCGGGGTGGATCACTTCGTCAGATAGCGCGCCCGCAATGCCTTAATGTCGGCCTCGGTGAGCCCGAGCCCGTGGCGGATATAATTGTCGAACGAGCCGTAGCGATGCTCGACCTCGTCGAACGCCGCCTGGATATAATCGGGGCGCACCGTCATCGCCGCTTCGAGATAGGCGGGTTTCATCGGCGACCCCGATTTGGCGAGCGCGGCGAGCGCCGCATCGTTCTTGGCGCGCAGATAGGTGTTGCTGAGCATATAATCGTGCAGCACCGTCTCACGCGGGACACCGAGCAGGGTGAGGATCACCGCGCTGGCCCAGCCGGTGCGGTCCTTCCCAGCGGTGCAATGATAGAGCAGGGCATTGGTGCCCGGTGCTTCGAGCTTCTGGAGCAGGTCGCGGTAGCCAGCGCGCGCGCTGGGCAGCGAGACGAACTCGCGGTTGGCGTCGACCAGCATCTCCGCGGCATGCCCGGAGGCGATCGCCGCCATCGCGCCGCGCATGTCGCCGCCCAATGAGCCCTGGCTGTCCTTGGCGATATCGAGCACCAGCGGCTCGGCGCCCGCCGCGACGCGATCGGGTTCGCGAGTGCGCTCGGCGACGGTGCGCAGATCGGCAATGGTGGTCAGTCCGAGTCTGCCCATCGCCGCGAGATCGGCATCGCTCAGCCGGTTGAGCTGATCCGAGCGATAGATCAGCCCCATCTTCACCCAGCGGCCGTCGCTGGTGCGATAGCCGCCGATGTCGCGCAAATTGGGCACCGTCGCGAGATGCAGCCCGCGATCGGCGACGACCAGCGGCTCGCCTTCCGCGGGAACGAGCGTGAAGAACCAGCGATGATCGGGGGCGAGCCCATCGACCGTCACCGCGGCGGTACCCAGCCCCTCCGCCACCGGCTTGCCGGTCGATACCGGATCGGGGCGCTCGCTGGCGAAGACGCGTACCGTGCCGGCATTCTGCCCGGTCCATTCGATGCGGTAGCCGCCGCCCGCGCGGGTGACCGAGGCGGCGGTGAACGGGATCGCGGCGACCCGTGCGGCGGCGGGGCGTGCGACTTGCGCCTTGCCGCGGGCGATCAGCGGGGCGGGGGCCGATACGGCCAAGGCCAGCGCCGTCGCGCCGATCAGTTTCCGCGAGATGTTCATCGATTGCCTCCGCCGGTTAGCCCTCGGCGCCCGTTTCCGCTGGGCGAGCGGCGTGAGTCAACCGCTTTGCGTAGGCGTGTGTGAATTTTTCTCCGCAAATCGGCGCACCGTTGGGGCAACCTTGTGCTCCCGCGAAGGCGGGAGCCCAGACTGGGTCCCCGCCTTGGGTTCCCGTCAAAGTACTACTTTGACGGGGCCCCTTCGCGGGGGACACAAGGGGGATCACATTTCGCGCCCGATGCGCTAGCGCCGCGCCCAGGCGCAGATGCCGAGCGTCGCGCCCTTTGCCACCAATCCCTCCGCTTCTGCCTTGGCCACCGCCCGCGTCTTGCCGGCCTCACAGATCACACTCTGGTCGGCGAAACCGGCGAGTTCGATCAGCACCTGATCCCAGTGGCGATATTGCACGTCATGCGCTTCGCCGGGGAAGACGCGGAACGAGGCGACATTGGGATAATGGCTGCGCCAATATTCGGCCTGGTCGATCTTCACCAAGGGATCGGCGCCGCCCTGATAGATATGCACCGGCGCGGTGACCTTCGAGACATCGGGGGCGGGGCCGCAATAGCGCAGCATCTCCGCCGCCTCGGGGGTGGGATCGCCCATCTGGCCGCGGATGAAGAAGGTGCGTGCGCCTTCCTCATAAGCGCGATCGGAGAAGCCGGGGATGCGGAAGGTCGGGCTGTTGGCGGGGAAGGCCCACCAGCTTTGCGGGTTCTGTACCGAGGATCTGACCCCCGCGGTGGCCTGTTCGAGCGATACCTTGCACCGCGCCGAGCCCGCCGAGGTGGCGGCAGTGGCGAGCATATGGACCGAGATCAACCGCTCGGGCATCGCCCCGGCGACCGCCGCCATATACGGCCCGCCGCCCGAGATCGCGACTCCGGCGAAGCGCTTGACCGCGAGATGATCGAGCACCGCGCGCACCTCACCGGCATAATCGGCAAACCCCCAATCGGGCTTGAATGCGGTGTCGCCGAAGCCGTTACGCTCGACGGTGATGAAGCGCAGCTTGAGCTGCTGGCGCAATGTCTTGAGGAAATCGGTCATCCCCGCAGCGCGCGCGCTGGTGCCTGTGCCGCCGATGAACAGGACGGTGCGGCCGCCGGCCTCGCCGGTGTCGGTATAATGGACCACCCGGCCGGACGGCAGGGTCAGCGACTGCACCGCCGGGCCGAAATCGTCGAAGTCGGACTGGATCGCGCCGATCGCCGGCACCGAGGGCGGATCGGCCAGCGCCGGGGTCGCCCCGATCAACATGGCCGGCAGCGCGAGCAATCCGATCTTCATCATCCTCTCCTCTTTATCGTTTTCGACTATTTCCCCGGCATCGAAATCCGTCGCCCGGCGCCGTCGGGCGGGGCAAGCCCGGCCTGCGCCTTGGCCAGCGCCGCGACCTTTGCGGCGGGCGTCCCCGAGGCGGGGCCGCCACGCCCGGTCCTGGCGTCGACGTGGAGCAGCATCTGTTCGGCGGTCGCGACGCAGGCGCCGTCGCTCGCGCGCGACAGGCTGTGGAAGACGTGGAGCCGTTTCTCGTCCGCGCCGAGGATCTGGGTCGTCGCGGCGAGGCGGTCGCCGGCCTTGGTCTCGCCGAGATGCCGGATATGCGTCTCGACCGTATACCAGCTCCCGCCGTTCGCGAGATAATCGGCGTCGACCGACAGATAGCGCAGCAACGCATCGGTCGTATCGCCGAACACCTGCAGATAGCGGTGCTCGGTCATATGGCCGTTATAGTCGATCCAGTCGGCCGCGACTGGCGCCTCGTGCAGCGCGAGCGGCCTCGTCTCGTCCACCTCGGTCGCCGGGGCGGGCAGCTTCGCCATCAGCGCGCGAGCATAATCGGCGAGCGTCTTGCCCGCGCCATAATCCTCGCCGCGCAGCCCCGAGAGCACCGCGATCAGCGCGTCGTCGCGGATTCGCTCCAGCTCGCGGATCGAGGTGCCGCCGGCCTGATCGTCGGATTGCTCGGCGACGCGATCGACCAAGGCATCGGTCAGCTCGGGCGCCTCCAGCTTGGTCCAGGGCAATTTCAGCGCGGGGCCGAATTGCGCGAGGAAATGCCGCATCCCCGCCTCGCCGCCGGCGACGCGATAGATCAGGAAGGTGCCCATGAACGACCAGCGCAGCCCCGCGCCGTAGCGGATCGCGTCGTCGATCTCCTCGGTGGTGGCGATGCCGTCGTTGACCAGCCACAAGGCCTCGCGCCACAACGCCTCGAGCAGGCGATCGGCGATGAAGCCGTCGATCTCCTTGCGGACGTGGAGCGGATGCATCCCGAGCGAGATGTAGAAATCCGCCGCCCATTGCTTGGTCGCGTCGGAGGTCGCCGCGCCGCCGCAGATCTCGACCAGCGGGAGCAGATAGACCGGGTTGAACGGATGCCCGACCACCAGCCGCTCGGGATGCGCCATCCCCGATTGCAGCCGCGTCGGGAGCAGCCCGGAAGTCGACGAGCCGATCACCACATCGGGACGGGTCGCGCGATCGATGCGGCCGAGGACGTCGATCTTGAGGTCCTCGCGCTCGGGCAGGCTCTCCTGGACGAAATCGGCATCGGCGACGGCATCCTCGACCGAAGAGGCGAGCCGCAACTTGCCCTCGGCGGGAAGCCCCGCCGGGATCAACCGCTGCCACGCGCGCCGCGCGCCGGCGAGCACCGTCTCCACCTTGCGCCCGATCTCGGGATCGGGATCGAAGATCGCGACGTCGATGCCGTTGAGCAGCAGCCGCGCCGCCCAGCCGGCGCCGATCACCCCACCGCCGACCAGCCCGGCCTTGCGCACCGTGGCGATCATGTCAGGCGGCCTTCCTGAGCTTGAGCTTCTCGCGCACCTCGGCCGGGCCCATCACGCGGACGTTCATCGCCTCGATGATCGTCTTCGCGCGGGTGACGAGATCGGCGTTCGACGCCTTCACCCCGCGCTGGAGATAGAGATTATCCTCCAGCCCAACGCGGACGTTGCCCCCCGCCAGCACCGCCATCGCGACGAACGGCAATTGCCGCGAGCCGATCGAGAAGCCGGAGAAGATCGCGCCCTCGGGCAATTGGTTGACCAGCGCCATCGTCGTCATCGGATCGTCGGGCGCCCCATAGGGGATGCCGAGGCACAGCTGGATCATCAGTGGGTTATCGAGCAGCCCTTCCTTGATGAGATCCTTGACGAAGACGAGATGACCGAAGTCGAACACTTCGAGCTCGGGGCGGACGCCGAGTTCCTGCACCCGCTTGGCCATCGCGCGCAGGTGGCTGGGGGTGTTGGTCATCACATAATCGCCGGCCGAGAAATTCATCGTGCCGCAATCGAGCGTGCAGATTTCGGGCAGCAATTCCTCGACATGCACCAGCCGCTCGAGCGGGCCGACCATATCGGTGCCCTTCGGGTCGAGCGGCAGCGGGTTCTCGCCGGGACCGAACACCACGTCACCGCCCATCCCGGCGGTGAGGTTGATGATGACGTCGGTGTCCGACGCGCGGATCCGCTCGACCACTTCGCGATACAGCGCGGGATCGCGGCTCGCGGCGCCGGTTTCGGGATCGCGGACGTGGATATGCGCGATCGCCGCGCCCGCCTTGGCCGCCTCGATCGAGGCGTCGGCGATCTGCGCGGGGGTGATCGGAAGCCCGGGATGCCGGCTGGCGGTATCGCCCGATCCGGTGACCGCGCAGGTGATGAACACTTCGCTTTGCATGGGGCTTTGCATGTGGGCCTCTCGCTAATCTGCGAGGAAATCTGCGCCGCGTTTCGATATTACGTGGGGCATTAAACGACATTGTTGGTGCATTTTACGACAATATGTGATTGGTGTTGTTCATGGCCGACGGCATCGAGACGGTGGATTTCCTGTTGGTCGAGGGCTTTTCGGCGCTCGCCTTCTTCTCCGCGGTCGAGCCGCTGCGCGTCGCCAACCGCATCGCCGGGCGGACGATCTTCGCCTGGCGACTCCACGCCGAAGACGGCGCGCCGGTCGCCGCGTCGAGCGGGATGCGCTTCCCGGTCGATCGCGCGCTGGCCGAGGTCACCGCGCCGGGCACGCTGATCGTCTGCGCCGGTTTCCGCCCCGACAAGGCGATCGGCCGTGCCGGGCTCGCGACGCTGCGCCGCTTCGCGCACGACGGCGGCCGGCTGGGCGCGCTCGATACCGGGGTGGAAATCCTCGCGCGCGCCGGGGTCGCCGGACGCGGGCCGGTGGCGATCCACTGGGAGGCGGCGCCCGAATTTCGCGAGCGCTGGGCGGACATCCCCGTCACCGACGCGCTCTACGCTATCGGCGAGCGGGTGTTCACCTGCGCCGGGGGGACGGCGGCGCTCGACATGATGCTCGAACGGCTCGCCGACAGCCACGGTCGCGCCTTCGCACATGCCGTCTCGGAACAGTTCATCCACGATCGCATCCGCCGCGCCGGCGAGGCGCAACGCATGGCGCTCGACCGCCGGCTCGCGGTGCGCAACCGCGCGGTGCTGGGGGTGATC
>Ga0097679_1001306_pt1 | contig 28385 bp, 24 predicted proteins | sample ThiBiot_500_biof_2_FD_72848 | JGI IMG/M metagenome (GOLD analysis project Ga0097679, IMG submission 72848) | Wastewater bioreactor microbial communities from Cape Town, South Africa - Thiocy_cont_500_biof - 1398105538000 (version 2) (version 2) ...
GCGCCGATCGCTTCGGCCGTTTCGCGCGCCAGCGTTTCGTCAATGTCCGTCGTCATCACCCGCGCGCCCTCCTCCGCAAGCGCCCTGGCGATGGCGCCGCCGATGCCCTTGCCCGCGCCGGTCACGACGGCGATCTTGTCTTGAATGCCCAGATCCATCTCAACGCCCCTGAAAACAATCAGCCCTTCACCGCGCCGGCCGACAGATTGCTGACGAAGGCGCGCTGAACCAGCATGAAAAGAATCGCCGGCGGCAGAGTCGAAATCGTCGCGACCGCCATGACCTGCTGCCAGCTCACCGAATAATCGCCCACGAAGGAGCCGAGCCCCACGGCGACGACCCATTTCGAGCTGTCCGCGATCAGCGTCCGCGCGAAGAAATATTCGTCCCACGCGGAGATGAAGGCGAAAACAGCGGAGGCGGCGATGCCGGGGAGCGCAAGCGGCAGCGCGATGCGCCAGATCGCGGAGAATCGCGTGCACCCGTCAATCAAGGCGGCCTCTTCCAGATCATGCGGAACGCCGTCGAAAGCCGCCTTCATCAACCAGGCCGACACAGGCAGGGCCCAGGCGAAATTCGCCAGGATGAGGCCGAGCAGCCCGTCGAGCAGCCCGAGTTCGCGGAACAGAATAAAATAAGGAACGAGCAGCAGCACCGGCGGCATCATCTGCGAGACGACGATGAGCAGCGCGGAGAAAGACGCCACCTTGCCGCGAAAGCGCGACAGGGCGTAGGCCGTCAGCGCCGCCACGGGCACGACGAAAAGCGTCGACACGCCGGCGACGATGGTGGTGTTCGCGAGCCAGCGACCGACATTGGTTGTTTTCAAAGCCGACCAGAGCGCGTCCGCATTGAGATCGGTCGGCCAGAAGCGAGGCGGATAAGCGAAAATCGCCGAGTCGCCCTGCAGCGCCGTGATCACCATCCAATAGGCCGGAAACAGCAGGACGAGCGTCGCCAGGGTCGCGACGACGGCCGTGCCGAACCCTGCTTTCGCTTCATTTGCTTCGGTCACGGCTCGCCCTCAGATAAAGCAGGGTCAGGATGACCGAAATCGCCAGCACCATCGCGCCCAGCGCCGAAGCGCGCTCAAGGCGGAAGTAGCGGAACGCCTCGAGATAGGTCGCGATGACCAGCGTTTCGGTGGCGCCCGCCGGCCCGCCGCCGGTCATGACGAAGACGATGGTGAAAACGCGCCCGAACGCCCAGATGGCGATGAGCAGCACGAGCGCGGTGGTCGTCGAGCGAATGCTCGGCAACGTCACGCTCCAGAACGACTGCCACCGATTCGCGCCGTCGATGGCGGCCGCTTCATAAAGCTCCTGCGGAATGGCCTTCAGCGCCGCGAGAAGAGTCACCATCGCCAGCGGAAAAAGTCGCCACACCTGGGCAGCGCCCACGCTCGTCAGCGCGACATCCGGATCGGTGAGAAATCCGATGGGCTGGCTGATGAGGCCGCTCTTCTCCAGCAGATAATTGACGATGCCGAACTGATAATCGAGCAGCCAGCCCCACACCACCGCGGCGACCACGAGCGGCATCGTCCAGGGGATGAGCAGCAGGCTGCCGATGACGTCGCGCCCGAAGAACTTTCGATTGAGCGTCATCGCGGCGACAAGGCCGACGACATAGGTGGCGATTACGACGGTGACGGTAAAAACCAACGTGACGCCGGCGGAGGACCAGATGCGCGCGTCGGACAGGAGCGACGCGTAATGGGCGAAGCCGACGAATCCGCCGGCCGCTGACACCGCCCCGCCTTCCGACCGGACGCTCGCCCACAGATCGAATCCGATCGGCCCGACATAGAACACCAGCAGAAACGCCACCACCGGCGCCAGCAGAAGTTTCTCAAGCGTGAGCGAATTCGACATCTGACCTGAGCGGTTTGACTTACGTGAACTCACGGAAGGCGGCTGACGCGCCGCCTTCGCCAGACATCGACATCGCGCCCAGCGTCAGCCGCGAAGATTCGCCTCAAGGCTTTTCTGCAGGTCGCCCATCGCGCTGGCGATCGGCTTGTTGCGGTAGAGAATATTCTCGATCTCTTCGCCAATGGTCTTGATCTGGCCGAACGCCTTCGAGCCCAGGCCGGGCGGCAGGTAGGAAACTCCTGTCGCCGCGCCAGCGACGAACGTCTTGAGCCAGGGAGATTCCTTGTAGGTTTCGGGCTTGATGAATTCCGGCAGCGCCGGAACGATCCGCTCCGATTCAGCGATCAGATTCTGGTTCTCCGGCTCCAGCATATGCATCAGCCATGCGATCGCAGCCGGCTTGTTCTTCGCCTGCGTCGTCGCCGCAAACCAGGAGCTGGCGCGCATCACGATGCCGCTCGGCAGCGGGCTCGGCTCGACGCCCAGAAGCGGGCGAACCTCATCGCGCGCCGCGCCCAGCACGAACGAGCCGTTCAGCGTCATCGCCACGCGGCCATCGGTGACAAGCTTCAGCGCCGCGGCGCCGTCAAGGCCGCGCGGCACGCTGTTCTCGTCCCACATCTGCTTGATGAAGGCGAGCCCCTCCGCGATGCGCGGATCAGCAGCGTTGGGCTTGCCGTCGCTGGTGGTGAAATGCGCGCCGAAACCGAGAATGATCGGCACCATATAGATGAACATGCCGACCACCTCGCCCGATTTGCTGGCGAGCGAGTAGCCGAACACGCCCTTGTCGCGCTTCGTGGCGCGCTTGATGTAATCCGCGAACTCGTCCTTGTTCTTCGGCGGGCCCGCGAGCCCGGCGTCGCTCAACAGCGCCTTGTTGAACATCATCGCGCGCGCGTTCGACTGATACGCCACGGCGTAAGTCTTGCCATCGCGCATGGCGTCTTTTCCCGCCGCGACGAAGCCGGCGGTGTTGACCTTCGCCTCCCTCAGCGCATCGTCGAGCGGCGAAAGAAAGCCGCGCTCGATATAAAGCGACATCTGCGGGTCTTCGACGCGAATGATGTCCGGCGGCGTCCCCGCAGTCAGCTGCGTCAGCATCTGGTCATGGAAGCCTGCATAGGGATAGGGAATCTCGCGCACCTTCGCGCCGGGATATTTCGCGCTGAAGGTCTCGGAAATGCGGCGAAGGACGCGCGCGGTGTGAGGCAGCGTCCATTCATTCGTAGCGAAAGTCACCTCGCCCGTGATCGCCGGCTGCGCGATTGCGGGCATGGCGAGCGAGCCTGCCGCCATCGCCGCTCCGCCGCCCGCAAGCATGCGGCGACGCGACAGTTTTCCCGACTCCCGGCTGCCCTCTTTGATCGGCATCGTTCCCTCCTTGGCCCGCGCTGAAGCGCATGGAGCGGGCGACGCTCCCGCAGCGGCGCCCGCCTTGATGGTAGCGCTAACATGAGGGCCTGAGGCCGTCAACGTCATCCAGACACCGAGAAGAGAAGCTGAAGGCCGCGCGCAGGCGCCCGTCGCGCGCCTGTCGAGGCGGCGCTTTTTCGACGTTGCGCTTTGGGGCGGACGTCCGCGACCGCAAAATGACCGCGGCTTCAGGGGCGCGGATCATGATAGGCGCGCCGGAGGAGCCGAACCGGCTGGAGTGAACCGCCCTCTCCGCCCGCCCGCGTGAATTCCGGTCGCCTGACGTTTGCGGCGCCTGATCAGGCCGAAGCCGGCGGAGACGCTCCGTCCGCTTCAGCCGCCCGTGTTCCGCACTTTTTCGCTACGCCGCTTTCCGGCGAGCGCTCCTACAGCGGATAGCGCGCGAGGGCGCCCGCATCGCCAAGAGCGCGCCCCAGAACCGGATAGGAGGGATCGGTGTATCCGACGCCCGTGGCGTGTCCGGGCGCAACGAGCAAATCTACAAAAGCCTCGTCGGCGGCGTCAAACCCGCATGTCGTCGCCGCCAGATAGGTCTTCATCTGGTGGACCGTGCGCGGGCCGCTGATAACGCCGGTGATGTAGCGGTTCGCAAGCGCCCAGGCGACCGCGAACTCCGTCGGGCTGCGCTTCGTCGCTTCGGCGTGCTTTGCGATCCGCTGGGCGACGATGAGGGAATCCTGCCGGAATTCCGTCTCCATCATCCGCTTGTCGCCGCGACCGGCGCGCGACGTCGGATCAGGCGCGGCGTCGGGCGCGTATTTCGCCGTCAGCACGCCGCGCGCCAGCGGGCTGTAAGCGACAAGACCGAGCCCGTAATAAACCGCGCTTGGAATGATCTCCGTTTCAATCCCCCTCGTCACCGCGCTGTAGGGCGATTGCAGGAGGATGGGCTGCGGCACATTCATCGCGCGACACAGTTCAACCGCGCGCGCCACGCGCCAGGCGCGGAAGTTCGACAGCGCGAAATAGCGAATCTTGCCGGCCCGGATCAGATCACCCATCGCCGCGATCGTTTCCTCGAGCGGCGTCTTCATGTCATCGCTGTGAAGATAGTAGATGTCGATCCAATCGGTCCCGAGCCGCCGCAGGCTGTTCTCGACGGCCTGCATCAGCCAGCGGCGCGACGCTCCGCCGCTGTTGGGATCGTCGCCCATCTTGCCGGTGACCTTGGTCGCAAGAATCCAGCGGGCGCGATCCTCCGCGATCAGACGTCCGGTGATGCGCTCCGACTCTCCGCCGGCATAGACATCGGCCGTGTCGATCGCATTGAGCGCAGCGTCGCGCGCCACGGCGACGATCTCTCGCGCTTCGGCCTCGTCGGTGCGCAGGCCGAACATCATCACGCCGAGCCACAGGCGGGACGCCCTGACGCCGCTCGCGCCAAGCTGGACATATTGCATAGAAGCCTCCGTTAAGCGCGTGACATGGATCGAAGCGCCGCCGCGCGGGATATTCCAGGCTGTCGCCGTTTCATCAGAACAGCGCACGCCCTCACTTTGTCTTGCCGCATGACGCTCAGGCTGCGTCGAGCGCCTGCGCCGAATGCGTCAGCGGCCGATAACCCGTTTCAGTGATCAGCAGCGTGTCCTCGACGACGCCCGTGCCCAGCCCCTCGACCACGACCATCGGCTCGTAAGCGACCGTCATTCCCGGCTTCAGCTCCGCTTTCGAACCCGCGAAAAGACCGCCCGGCCCCTCAAACAGATCGAGCCCGACGCCATGGCCGAAGCCGCTCTCATAGAAATCCTTCTCCCAGCGCGTGCCGCGCACGACGCGGATGAGTCGTTGCGCGACATCGTCGATGGTGCGGCCCGGTTTCATTTCCTCGAGCCCGGCATAATAAAGATCGCGCGCGACGGACAGGAGAGCCGCGGCGTCGCCCGTCGGCTTCTCGCCCACCACATAGCAACGGCTCGTGTCGGACGCATAGCCGCGATAGCTCGCGCCGAGATCGAGAAAGACCATATCGCCCTTCATCATCTTGCGCGCCCGCGGATAGGCGTGTTTCAGACCAGCCTGTTTGCCGCTGACGACGCAGGTCCGGAAAGATTCGATCGCGCCGCGGGCGATCATGGTTTCAACCGCCGCAGCCGCGGCCTGCGTCTCCATCACGCCGGGCTTCAGTCGCGCGACGAGCGCCTCAAACGCGGCGTCGGCGATGCGTCCGGATTCCTCCATATATGAAATTTCTTCAGCGCTCTTGATCAGGCGCGCGCCAGCCATGATGTGATCGGCCGGCTCAAGGCGTGAAAGCCGCTTCGCAAGCATGTCGTAAAACAGCTTCGATATCACAGCGCCGCCGCTCAGGCCGACGCGCTGACATCCTGCGGCCGCATCCGCCGCGAGCATCGCCGCCTCGCCGACGGGAGCGCCATAAACAGGTCCGGCCGAGCAGCGAATGTCCGCGACCCGGCAGGTCCAGACCATCGAATGCATCGGCTCGGCGTGCAGCACCCCGTCGGTGACCATCGTGATTCCGCCGTCGGCGCGAACGACCACAAACGTCGAGCCGCTGACGGGCTGGAAATTCGTCAGCCAGCGCGCGTTGGCGGACGAGCCGGCGCCGCAATAGACGATCAAGGCGTCGAGATTGTCGCGCGCCATTCCCGCGCGCACGACCTCCAGCCGGCGATCATATTCCGCGTCGCTGAAATCAGGATCGAGATAAGGCTTGCGCGCTTCCAGATCGTTGCGAAGACGGCTCATGACGCTGCTCTCACATTTTTCGCATTCGCGGCGGCTTCGCGGCCGGCGACGCCGCCGCCCACGAAGCATTCCGCCAGATTTCCGCCGGACATGTAGATGTGCCCGAACACGCTGCCGATTTCGCCGGCTTCCCAGAGATGCGGAATAGGCGCGCCAAACGCATCCAGCACGCGCTGCCGTTCGTCGTGAACCGGGCCGCCCTGCGTGTTCGAGACGATCGGATGCGTCAGAGCAGCCGAAAATGGCGGGGCGACGATCGGCATGCGGCTCCGATCGGGGCGCCCGAGGCGATCGGGGACCTCCGCCTCGATGCCCGCGTTCCATTCGGACACCGTTTGCAGCAGCGAAGCGGCGTCGATCTCGAAAGCGTCGGCAAGCTCTTCCAGACTGTCGAATGCGCGGAGTATCGCGCCATCCATGTCGCGCGGCGAAACCGAGGCGAATTTCCGCGCGGTTTCCTCGTCATGCCAGGTCGGTGCCGAGAGCGCGTACCGCTCGCGCCCGTTCGCATCGACGATCAGAACAGCGGGCGCGTTGGCCGGCGCCATGCGCGCGAAATCCATAGCCTCGAACGCCCGATGCCCCGTATCCTGCATGTAGGGCTCATACTCGTTCATGAAGCGGCGGCCCTCGCGATTCACGAGAATCCAGCTCATCGGAGCGTCTTCGCGAAACGGCTGGCCCGGCGTCCAGTCCGGCAAACGCTTCAGCCTCACTCCGAACGGGTAATCCGGATCGGGATGCCTGAAGCCGTAGGAGCCGTGATAATGCCAGAGATGCCAGAGAGCGGCGCCGGCGGCCTGCGCCATGCGCAATCCGTCGCCCGTGTTGGTGCGGATCGCGGCGGAAAGCACAGGCTTGATGGGCCAGAACTGCGCCTGCAGCTCCGCCGATCCTTCAAAGCCGCCGGCGCAGAGAACCACGCCGCCGCGCGCCAGAATCGCCTCGCCGTTGACGACGACGCCCGCGACGAGCCCTTCTTCGACGATGAGACGCTCCGCCCGCGCGGCGTAGCGAACCTCGATGGACCGGCGCCGCACATTCTCCAGCACCACCTTGAACAGGCGCGCGCCTGGAGCCGAGCCGCGCACGGCGGGAAAGTCGCGCGCGGCGTCGAAGCCCGGCGCGTCATCGATGTTGACGAAACCGAAGCTGTCATAACCGGCGAACGGATAATTCGCGCTGGCCTGACGCGCGACGGCGGACGCGCCGCAGTCTTCGGCGAGTTTGGTTATATAATCCGGCATTGTCGCCATGCCGTCGGCGAGCGCCTTCAGCACCGGCGTCGGCGTGGTTCCGGCGTTGGTCGCTTCGAGGTAGGCGAGCGCGGACGCGGCGTCGCGCGTATAGCGCACGCCGCCGGCCGAGCAGACCGATACGCCTCCGGCGTCGGCGCGCTTCTCGAGAATGAGCACGCGCGCGCCGGCGTCATGCGCTTCTATCGCCGCGACTCCTCCGGCATATCCGAATCCGACGACGATGACGTCGAACGCATCCGTCATGGCGCGAGATCGGGCCGCAGCAGAAGCAGGCCTTCGGTCAGTTCGCTCACGACATCGTCGAGCATCGCGCGGCCTTTTTCGACCGTCGCGAGCGTCGGATCTCCGCGCACGCCCGTCGCGCTGTAATTGATTCCGCGCGACGCATCGCCGGTGAACTCCGTCGGCCGGTAGAACACCGTCTCCTGCTCGTCGAGCATGTGGCCGTAGTCGGAAACAGCCTTGCTCATATCGACGCTGTCCGGCGCGATCGCGAGGAGAAGCGACGTCTCGTGCTCATCGCCGTGCCCGCCGAGCTTCTGCGTCAGCAGCTTGTTGCTCGCCTTGCCCAGCCGTCTGATGTCGGCGACCGCGATCTGAACGCCGCGCCGCGCGAAAACATTACGCACGGCGATCTGAACCGGCCCTTCGGTAGAAACGCCCGTGTTGATGACCGCGATCGTCGCGGCTCCCTGATCCAGAAGCCCGTCGAACACGTCCTCCAGCACGGCGATGAAGGTGGACGCCTTCAGATGCTGGCTGCCAGGATAACGAAGAAACGCGGGATAATAGCCGAAATCCACCACGGGCGCGACGAGCACCGGCAATCTCGCCGCGACGCCGTCGGCCAGCGCGCGCGCCATCAGATAATCGGTCTGCATCGACAGATGATGGCCATGCTCCTTCGCGCGCGCGCCGATGGGCACGATCACCGGCCAGCCGGTCTTCAGCTTCTCACCGACGACGGGCCACGCCAGCGTTTCGATCCAGAGGCCCTTCACAGATGTCGCTCCAGAAAAAGACGAACATCGTCGGCCCAGACCGCCGGTCCGCGGCTCTCGAGCAGATGCCCTTCATGATGATTGACGCCGAACGCCGGATAGATTTTCGACTGCACGGATTTTCCCGCGCCCTCCAGCATCGCGCCCAGCTCTTGCGTCGGCCGGATCGAATAATCGTTCCGCGCCTGGATGAGAAAGATCGGCATGGTCAACCGGGCGGCCGCATCCATCATGAGCTTGCGCAGGCCCGGCGTGCGATCCCAGTTCATCGCGGCGCCGGCGAATTCGACCGCGCAACGGAAGCGATCTGTTTTGGACGCCGCGAGCAGCGTCGTCGTGCCGCCGAAAGACGAGCCCATGACGCCGATATGATCGCGCCTGATCTCCGGCAGCGCCGCGATCACGTCAAGCGCAGCGAGGACATCGTTGCTTTCACGATCGAGGCGCGCCGCGAGCTGACGATCATACTCGTCCGAGCCGTAGGGCGCCGAGGCTTCCTCGCGCCAGCCGGGCCCCTCCGACGCGCCGTAGCCGCGCCTGTGCGGCAGAAAGGACGCGATCCCCCAGGACATCAGAAGCGACGCGGTTCCGGGCCGCGACACATCCTCCGTGCCTTTGTCGATGGTGCTGCCGTGATTGGTGATCATGCAGGGGAACGGCCCCTCGCCGGGCGGAAGATGCAGCCAGCCCTTCAGACGATGACCGTCGCTGCGAAACGCGATCTCCCGCGGCGCGATCGGATGGTTTGCGATCGGCGTCGCGCGCATGCCGCTGTCGAGCGCGAGATCGACCCGCTCCAGAACCTGGCGCTCGAAGCGCGCGATGGCGTTCCGCATCGACGCGCGCACCGCTTCGAACTCCGCGCTCGCTGCGCGCGCGGCCAGATCGGCGGCCTGCGCCTGCGCGTCGGCGAAGCCGCATTGCCACACAACGTCGGGCTCGGTTCCATCGCCGCCGGGACGCTTCACCAGAATCTCGCCTGACGGCAGACCGATCGCGCGGCGCACGGCGCAAGCGCGGCGGCGTATCGCCAGCGTCTCCTCCGCCATGCCCGGCCTGGCGAAATAATGGGTGCGCTCAACGATCATCGTTGTTTCGCTCAGCTGCGATGGAGGCGCGGATCGAGCGCGTCGCGCAAGCCGTCGCCGAGAAGATTGAAGCCTATGATGGTGACGCCGAGAACGGCGCTTCCGGCGCAGGCCAGCATGGGATCGGTGCGCAGCGCGGGCAGTCCGTCGCGGATCATTCCGCCCCAGCTCGGCGTCGGCTCCTGCACGCCGAGCCCGAGAAAGCTCAGCGTCGCCTCGGCCATGATGATGAAGCCCACGCCGACGGAGGCGCGCACGATCAGCGGCGCGACGATGTTGGGGAGGAGATGAACGCGCAGGATATGCCAGGGCGACGCGCCGGCTAGGATCGCCGCGTCCACATAAAGCTCTTCCTTCTGGACGATCACGAGCGAACGGGCCAACCGCGCGACGCCGGGCCACCAGACGAGCGCCAGCGCGATGATGATCGTGGAAACGCCGGGACCGAGCATCGCCGCGATCAGGATGGCGAAGACGACCTCGGGAAAGGCGAGCGTGACGTCGGCCGTGCGCATGATCGCCGCCTCGACGCGGCCGCCGAAATAGCCGGCGACCATGCCGAGCGTCACGCCGAACAGGAACGTGATCGCCAGAACGGACAAGGCGACGACAAGCGAGGTCCGCGCCCCGACGATCAGGCGGCTCAGAATGTCCCGCCCGAGCTTGTCCGTCCCCAGCCAATTCACCGAATCCGGCGGCGCCCAGACATTGACGAGATCGGTCGCGTCATAAGGATGCGGCGCGAGCCAGGGCGACAGCAAGGCGACGATAGCGACGATGAGCACGATCGCCCCGCCGATGACGGCGCTTCGCTGGCGCAGAAACACGCGCCAGAAACGGGGCCGCGAAGGCGGCGGCGCCACGCTGACATCAATGGCGGTCATGCCGGGGCCCCGTCGCGAACGCGCGGATCGACAAGCGCATAGAGCGTATCGACGATGAGATTGATCAGCGCAAAAAAGACCACGAACAGCATCACTACAGCCATCGCGACGGGATAATCGCGCGCAAAAATGGAATCGATCGCCAGCCGGCCGAGCCCGGGAATATTGAAGATGGTCTCGACGACGACGGTGTTGCTGAGCAGGCCGCCGAAGATGATGCCGGCGGACGTGATCAGCGGGACCAGCGTGTTGCGGAAAGCGTGCCGGTAGATGACCAGCCGGTTCGTCAGCCCTTTGGCGCGCGCCGTGCGCACGAAATCCTGCTGCATCACCTCAAGCATGAACGTGCGCGTCAGGCGCGCGATGTAAGCCGCGCTGGGAATGGCGAGAATGACGACGGGAAGGATCGCCTGCCGGAACGTCCCCCACCCGGCGACAGGCAGAAGGTTGAGCTTCACGCTGATCAGATAGACAAGAAAGGTTGCAATGGCGAAGTTCGGCAGAGAAAGCCCCGCGACCAGCACGACGATGATCGCCGTGTCCTGGAAGCGGTTGCGATGGGCCGCGGCCTGCACGCCAGCCAGCGCGCCGACGGGAAGCGCCAGCGCAAGAGCCGCAAGCGCGAGCAGCGGACTGATGAGCAGGCTGTCCTTCAACACCTGCCAAACCGGCATATGAACATACCGGAACGACAGCCCGAAATCGCCGGTGAGGATGTCGCCGATATAGCGCACGAACTGTTCCGGCAGGGGCTTGTCCAGGCCGTATTCGGCGCGCAGGCGCGCCGCCATCTGAACATCGGCCGAATGGTCGGACAACATCACCGCCACCGGATCTCCGGGAAGAAGGCGCGTGGCGATGAAGGTCGCAACGATGGCGGCGCACAGCACGGGCGCGAGCCCGACGACGCGTCCCACGATAAAACGCAGCATTGGCTAATCGATCTCGATCTTCGAAAAAAGCGAGAAGCCAAACGGCGTCAGCGTCACATTCTTCACATTGGGTTTGCGCAACGCGACAGAGGCGGTCATCGGCACCGGCGCCATGCCCCAGTCGTCGAGCAGCACCTTCTCCGCTTTATGATAAAGAGCGTAGCGCTTGTCATCGTCGGCGACGGTGAGCGCCTCGTCGATGAGCTTGTCGTATTCCGCGTTCTTCCAGCGCGGCCGGTTGTACGGGCTCGGCCCATACCACATCTGCGACAGATAATAGGCCGCGTCGGTGTAGTCCGCGGTCCATCCCCACGGAAAGAACGCGACTTCGCCGGCGTTCATGGCGCGAATGAAGGTCGCGCGTTCGACGGTCTTCACGTTCACCGGCATGCCGAGCACGCGGTTGAACTGGTTGGCGTAGTAGGTGATCTCGTCCTTGAACGCCTCGGTGCTGCTGATGTCGACCGGCGGCAGACCCTTGCCGCCGGGATAGCCCGCTTCCGCCATCAGCTTCTTGGCGCGTTCCGGGTCGAATTTCAGCTCCGGCAGATTGGGATTGAATCCGGGCATGCCAGGCGTGACGACGCCGTTGAGCGGAAACGCGGCGCCGCCGTAGAGTCCGCGAATCATCGCGTTGCGATCGATCGAGAGCGAGATCGCCTCGCGCACGCGCTTGTCCTTGAACGGCGCGTAGAGATTCTGGTTCATGCCGAGATAGGTCGACTGCGCGCGGGGAACCCGGATCAACTCCTTCGCATAGCGTTCGTCGCGCAGCACGCGGCGCACGGCGGCGGCGTAAACGTCAACGAAGTCGAGCTCGCCGGCGTCGTATTGCGACAGCGCCGTGTCGGCGTTGGGCACGATCATGAAGCTGACGCCGTCGATCTTCGGCGCGCCGCCCCAATAGGAGGTGTTGGCGTCGAGATCCACGGACACGCCGCGACGCCACTGCTTGAATTTGTAGGGGCCGGTGCCGGCGGACGCTTTCGTCATCCAGTCGGCGCCAAGCTCCGCGACGATTCCGGAGTCCATGTAATAGATCGGGTAGATCGGAAACAGCACGTCAGGCTTCGTGAAAGACAGTTCGATCGTGTAGTCGTCGACGATCTTCACGCCCGCGAGTTCCGTCGCCTGGCCGTCCTTCAGCTCCTTCGCGCCGACGATGATATTCAGATAGGTCGCATTCAGGCCGCCCTTCCCGCCCGGCTTGAGCAGCGCCTCATAGGTGTATTTGACGTCCCGCGCAGTGAAAGGCCGGCCGCTGTGAAATTTGACGCCCTTGCGAAGATGAAAGCGGAACCCGGGGCCAGTGGTCAGCGGCTCCCATTTCTCGGCGAGGGCCGGGACGTTTCTGCCATCGTCGGTGATGACCGTGAATCCCTCATACATATTGCGCAGGATGCGTCCCGCGACGATCTCCGAGTAAGTGATCGGGTCCATCTGCGCCGGATCGGCGACGACATTGACGCGGAAAGGCTTCGCCATCGCCGGCGAAAGAACAAATCCGGCTCCGCCGCTGAGCGCGGCTGCAAGCGCCAACACCCGGGCGCTCGTCAGAGCGCGCCTCCAACCACTCAAGGCTCCTGACATCGAAGGCCCCCCCATCTCCTGCCGCACCGGCGCCCAAAGCGTCTGTCAAAGAAGAAAGATTGTCAATTGCATTTCCTGATGGAAAAACGAGCTTTCAGCTTCCGGTGGAAGCTCGGCTGCGAATAATTTCATCGACCTGATGCGATACCTTGTCCGACAGGCAGACGGACAGAATCTCACTGCTGTCGTCGTCCGAGAGGTTGATGAAGGCGTGCCGCATGCGGCTGTCGATATAAGCGCTGTCGCCGGCTGAAAGGACGGCCGGCAGATACATCTCCGTGTGCAGTTCGATCCGGCCGCGCGTTACATAGATGAATTCTTCGCCGTCATGGCTGCTCCATTCCGCCTGGGGCGCGACATCGCGCGCGCGGATCTGCATGACCAGCGGGATCATCCGCTTGTGCGTCAAATCCGCGGAATGAACCTCGTAATCATAACGCGCGGTCGAAAATTGCATCCCCGCGCCGCGCATCGTGGTGGTGCGCCGGCCGGATGCAGGAACCGCGACCTCCGAAGCCTCCTCGCCGCCCGAGACGATCGTCTCGAAGCTGACGCCGATCACCTGGGACAGCTTCAGCAACGTGTCGAAACTGGCGGCGACCTGCTCGTTCTCGATCTTTGAGAGCGCGGAAATGGACACGCCGCTCGCCTCGCTCAGCGTCGCCAGCGTCCACCGCCGCATTTTGCGAAAATTCCGAACCCGGCGGGCGAATTCGCCTGCGTCGAGCTGCGCCAAGAGCCCCTCCTGTCCACGCATCGGGCGCAGAGTGGCGCAGGGAAAAATTTTTTACAAGAGTAAAATCCGGCCGGCCGCGACCTCCGCCCTCCGGGGCAAACGCCGCCGCGCGCTTTCCCCCGTGGCGGTTCGGCCCCTTTGCGCTATTGGCTGCCTCCGACGGAGCGCCGCCGCCGCCATGCCGCAACGCGCATGCCGACGCGCGGGATAGGCTCGGGACGAGTTCATTGTCCCGGACGCTGCTCGCTACTTGCGAATTGAGCAGCGTCGACGCCTAACGATCGCTTCTGGACGGGTCCGGCCCGAAGCCGCGACAGAGTCGCTTTTGATCGTCCGATCACATCTCTTTCAGCAGCGCATCCCGGTCGATGAGGCGCCCGATGAGCGCGAGGCTCTGCCCCCGCTCGATCACAGGCAAAGTCTTGAGACCTATGAGATAGCCGGAGAAAGGCGATCTGAGTTCGACCGGCGGCAGAGTCGGGTCGTCCGGCGACCAGATGCGGCCGACCGGCTCTCCCTCCGCCACCGCGCTGCCGGGCTCGACCAGAACCTCGAAGAGTCCGCCCGCAGGCGCGACGATGCTGTCGAAGAGGCCGCTGCCGACGTTCCCGATGCGGCCATCGTCGAACCGGCAGTCGACGAGCGTCGCCGGCGGAAGGCCGAGCGACGCGCGGGTCGCGACCTTTCCTTCGAGAACGCCGACATGGCGAAGCACGTTCGTGAGCCCGCTCCAGGCGAGTTCCTGGACCGCGACCGGAATGCGGTTGCCGCCGCCGAGCTCGGTCGTGACCACGATCTTGCCCTGACGCTCCGCCTCGTTCGGCAGATAGTTTCCGTGCGACGTATAGAGAAAGTGGAAGTCGGAGTTCCAGGCCTCCATCGCCTCGAGCATGAGCTTGCGCTGCGCCCGATTCTTCGGGACGCACATATGCGAGCAGGGAACGATCCAGCCGAAGGCGCCCGCGGAATGCATGTCGATGACGATATCAGCCGCCGGAAACAGCACCGTCGAAAAGAAGTGGGCGAGTTGCTCGATCGGCGGTCCGTCCGGGTTTCCAGGAAACGAACGGTTGAAGTTCGCCCCTGACGGCCAAAGCCTTGCGTGCGCGCGGGAGGCCGCCCCGGAGATGACCGGGACGATGATGATCCGGCCCGAAACCTGCGCCGGCTCGATGTCGCGGGCGAGGCGAAGCGCGGCGATCTGGCCTTCATATTCATCCCCGTGATTGCCGCCGCAAACGAGGACTGTCGGGCCGGCGCCGTTCGCGATGGATACGATGGGCGCCAGAAGGTCCGGCCCTCCCGCGCTCCCGCCGGATAGCAGCCTGATATGGCCCGCCTGCCGTCCGCTCCCGCCGAGATCAATCGTGCATTGCATCAGGCTGCTCATGCGGACCCCCATGAAACGGCGTCGGACTTGGAACGCTGCAATGGTTCTGAGCCGACGACCTGGTCGCCAAGCATCTTTATCAAGGTGACGACGCGGGGCACAGCGCCGCCGATCATCACCGGACGCCTGCGCGTCGCCGATTCTCTCGGGCGACGGCAAATGAGCCGCGCGACGCCGTAGTGAACTTTACCGCCTCCCCGGCGTTCTCGTGCCGTGAGGGGCTGAGCGCTATGATGGGGCGGCACGGGTCAAAGTTTCAGCGCCGGGGCAATCTCGGGCTTCTGTTCGCGCTGGCGGCTCTCACCGGATTCGCATGGAGTGTGTCCGGACAGCGAAATTCCGGCGCTCGCATGACGCCGCCGTCGGCTGAAGCGCTCAACACGCAACTGGCGCGCGCCGCTCAGCCTGGCCGGGGCCGCTCGAGCGATGCGCCGTCGACCATTCCCGCCCGCGGATGGTGGGATATCCTTTATCGCACCGCGCAGGAGACCGCGAACGACAGGATTCTGGCGATCGCCGCTGGCGCGGCCTTCTACGGCCTGCTCGCGCTCTTTCCCGCGGTGACGGCGCTGGTGTCGTCCTACGGTCTCTTCGCCTCATGGGCGACGGCGTCGGATCACCTCGCGACGCTGGCGTCTGTTTTGCCGCCGGGCGCCTTTTCCGTCATCCAGGATCAGATCACCCGCATTCTCGCGACGAACAATTCGACATTGTCGTGGGCTTTCGCGGTGAGCATCTGCGTCGCGCTGTGGGGCGCCAACGCCGGCATGAAAGCGGCCATCGACGCGCTGAATGTCGTCTATGACGAGAAGGAAAAACGCAGCTTCATTGTGCTGAACATCGTATCTCTGACGATGACGGCGGGGATGATCATCCTCGGCTGCTGCGCCATCGCGCTGCTGGTCGTCACGCCCATCCTTCTCAACGCGCTTGCCCTCGGACAATCGATCGAGTCCGGGATCGCATTGGCCCGCTGGCCGCTTCTGTTCCTCGGAATGATGTTTTCCCTCGCCGTGCTCTATCGATTCGGCCCGAGCCGCCGCATGGCGAAGTGGCGCTGGATCACGCCGGGCGCCGCGCTCGCATCCGCCGTCTGGCTGGCCGCGTCGTCCGGGTTGTCGTTTTATTTCTCGCACTTCGCCAACTACGACGCGGTTTACGGCTCGCTTGGCGGCCTCATGGCGCTGCTGATCTGGATGTGGATGAGCGCGATCGTGGTTTTGATGGGCGCGGAGCTGAATTCGGAAATCGAGCACCAGACGGCGCGCGATACGACCGAAGGCCTACCCAAACCGATCGGCGCGCGCGGCGCGGTAATGGCCGACACCGTCGGAGAAGCCGCCTCGTGAGGCTGCGCCACGCGCGGCTAAAGCGCGTCGGCTTCAGCAGCTTTTATAAGGCCGACTCTTCTCAACCAGCGGCCTCAGGAATGCGCGCCTGGTCGACCGGGCGCGGATCGCACTGCGTCAGCGGCGATCCTCCCCGCTCCCTCACGCTGAATCCAATCGAACGCTTTTCATCGTTCCGGTACAGCTTAGTCCTGCGCCGCAACCTTCACGACTGGATCAGCACACCTCGAAAAGGCCAGCGGCGCCCATGCCGCCGCCGACGCACATGGTGACGACCACATAACGCGCCTTGCGCCGCCGCCCTTCTATCAGCGCATGTCCCGCGAGCCGCGCGCCCGACATCCCATAGGGATGCCCGACAGAAATCGCTCCGCCGTTCACGTTGTAGATCGCCGGATCAACGCCAAGACGATCGCGACAATAGAGCGCCTGAACCGCGAAGGCTTCGTTCAGCTCCCAAAGACCGATATCCTGAATGGAAAGACCGTTGGCCTTGAGCAGTTTCGGAACCGCAAACACCGGGCCGATCCCCATCTCGTCCGGATCACAGCCAGCGACCGCCATGCCGCGATAGACGCCCAGCGGCTCAAGTCCCCGCCGTTCGGCTTCTTTCGCCTCCATCAGAACCGCCGCAGACGCGCCATCGGACAGTTGCGACGCATTGCCGGCCGTAATGTATTTTCCGGCGGCGACGCTCATCCCGTCCTTGAACACCGGCTGCAACTGGGCGAGCCCTTCCAGCCTGGTGTCGGGCCGATTGCCTTCGTCCTGACGCAGCTCCACCTCAACGCACTTCTCTTCGCCCGTCGCCTTGTCCCTGGTCAGCATCGACGATCTCAGCGGGACGATTTCGTCGTCGAAGCGGCCATCCGTCTGCGCCTGCGCCGTGCGCTGCTGGGACTGGAATGCATATTCGTCCTGACGCTCGCGCGAAATTCCGTACCGCTCGGCGACGATCTCAGCCGTCTCCAGCATGGACATGAAGATGTCAGGCCTGCGCTGAACGAGCCATGGATCCTGCCAGCGATCCAGATTCATCTTCGGCGTCTGCACGAGCGAAATCGATTCCAGACCGCCGCCCACCGCGACCGTCATGCCGTCGACGACGATCTGCTTCGCCGCGGTCGCGATCGCCATCAGGCCGGAGGCGCACTGACGGTCAATAGTCATGCCGGCGATCGAGGTCGGCAACCCGGCGCGGATCGCGGCCTGTCTCGCGACGTTCATATAGGTCGAGCCCTGCTGAAGGGCGGCGCCCATCACGACATCGTCGATCTCGGCGGGATCAACGCCAGCGCGCGAGACCGCGCTGGCTATGGCGTGGCCGCCCAGTTCCTGCGCCTGCGTGTCGTTGAACGCGCCGCGATAGGCCTTGCCGATCGGCGTCCGCGCCGTCGAAACGATAACAGCTTCCCTCATTGTCCGTTTTCCTTCAGGTAAGGTCGGTTCCCTGCGCACGCGCCGCTTTGGCTGCGAAGCGCGACGTCTGCTCGAAGGCGCTCTCAAACGGACGCGCGGTGCCGGCGTCGGAAATCTCCGCAATCCGCGCCGTGATCCCCTCTATCGTCCGTTCGGCCTCGGGAAGATACACGCCCTCGGTCTCCATGATGTGCGAAACGGCGAACACGCCGCCGCCAGCGCCCATGATCATGCGCGACGGGGCGTTCTCGCTCACGAGATAGAGAACCGCCGGCGTCACCGTTTCAGGAGCGAGCACCGCCGCGACCTGCTCCGAGATCAGGCCCGCCGTCATCTGGGTGGCTGCGGTCGGCGCGAGCGTATTGACGCGGATGTCATACTTGGCGCCCTCAAGATGAAGGACGTTCATAAGGCCGATCATGCCCGCTTTGGCGGCGCCGTAATTCGCCTGACCGAAATTACCATAGATGCCGGAGGCGGACGAGGTGAAGAGAATGCGTCCATAGCGACGCTCCCGCATCTGACCCCACACCGCTTTCGCGCAGTTGAAGCTTCCCGCGAGATGCACCTTCACCACGAGGTCGAAGTCCTCAGGCTCAAGCTTGCCGAAGCTTTTGTCGCGTAGGATGCCGGCGTTGTTGACGAGCACATCGACGGCCCCCCACTTGGCGGTTACGGCGTCAATCATCCGCGCCACCGCGGCGGCGTCCGCAACGTCCGCCGCCAGGCCGACGGCTTCGCCGCCCCCCGTGTTGATTTCGTCCGCCACCGCACGGGCCGCAGCTTCGGAGACATCCGTGACGGCCACCTTCGCCCCCTCTTTGGCCAGGCCGATCGCGTGACTTCTGCCCAGACCGGCGCCCGCGCCGGTGACGACAGCCACCCTGTTCTCAAAACCGCGCATCACTTGCTCCCTGCCTCATCAGTCATCGCCAGAACAAGCCAGTCGGCTACGACCGCAGGCTTTTTGGCGCCGTCAATTTCGATTTCAACCTGATACCGCAAGAGCGTCTGGCCCGGCGCGCGCGACGACACCTCCGTCAGCGTGAACAAGCCGCGTATCCGCGCGCCGAATGGCACGGGCGATATGAATCTGACTTTGTCAAAACCGTAATTGAGGTTTGTGGACACCCCGTCAATGGGCGGCAAACCGCTCGACGCCATCTCACTCAACAGAGAGAGGGACAGGAAGCCGTGCGCGATGGTTTGCCCAAACGGGCCGGCAGCCGCCTTCTCGGGATCAACGTGAATATATTGGCGATCGGCCGTGACATCGGCGAAAAGGTCAATCCGACGCTGATCGATCGGCGCCCAGTCGGAAACGCCGATTCTCGAGCCGATCGCCGATCGCATCTGCTCGATCGTGCGCGGCGCCGGCTGGCCCGTTGATGGCGGCGTCATTGATAACCTTTCGAAGATGATCAGGAAAAAGCGGCGGCTGGAATGTCGGCGACGGCGCGCGACAGAAATCCAGCTTGCGACAATCTCGCCCGCGCAGCGGGAATCTCGACATCGTGGAAAAACAGGCACGCCGCGAGCTTGCCGTGCGAGAACGCCTCGGCGCGCGTGGAACGGAACGCTGCGGCGGCCTGATCAAGCCAGAGCCAGCCGACGACGATATCGCCGAACGCATCCAGGATGGCGGTCGCGTTGCTTAGCAGGGCGGCGGAATCGGCCGTCTCCAATCGCGCGGCGAGAGACAGAAATTCATCCCACGCGGCCCTCAATCCAATCGCGCATTTTGCAAGCCGCGCATCCTGTTTCGCCGTTTGGCATGTGGACGACAGGCGCGCTTGCAGAAGCTTCAAAGCGCCATCGTCCCGCGCAAGCTTGCGAAGGACGAAGTCGACGCCTTGGATCCCCGTCGTTCCTTCATGGATCGGATTGAGGCGATTGTCGCGGTAGAGCTGCTCCACGTCGAAGTCGCGGGTATAGCCATAACCGCCATGGATCTGGATGGCGATGTCGCTTGCGGATACGCCACGCTCCGAAGACCAGGTTTTGGCGACAGGCGTCAGCAGGCTCAGCAGCTTGTCGGCGTTTTCCATCGCATCCTGATCCGACCCCGCAGCGCGCTCGTCGGCCAGCCGCGCGCACATCAGAACAAGTGAAAGCGCGCCCTCCGCGTAGCATTTCTGCCGCATCAGCAGCCGCTTCACGTCGGGATGCTCGATGATCGGACATGGACCCGCGGGTCCCCGCCCCTGCACCCGCTCCCGCGCATAATCGACGGACAGCCGATGACTGCGCGATGCAATGGCGGCGGCCCCAAGGCCAACCGCGATGCGCGCTTCATTCATCATATGGAACATCGTAGCGAGCCCGCCGCCGCGCGCGCCGATCAGATAGCCGATCGCGCCCGCCTTTCCCTCCGGCCGATAGCGGGCGCCTTCGCCGAAATTAAGCAGACAATTGCTTGTCCCGCGGTATCCCATCTTGTGATTGAGGCCGGCCACGACAACGTCGTTCCGCTCCGTTGCGTCGCCCTTTTCATCGACGAGCCATTTGGGCGCGAGGAAGAGCGATATGTCGGCGGTTCCGTCGCGAACGCCGCCGTTTCCGTCGGCGATTTTCGCGAGAACGAGATGAAAGATGTTCTGCGTGATGTCGTGATCGCCGCCCGAAATCCACATCTTGTTGCCGAAGAGACGAAACCTCTCGCCAAAGGCGGTCTGTTCTTCAAAAACCGCGCGGGTTCGAATATGCGCCAGCGAAGAGCCAGCCTGCGGCTCCGACAGGCACATCGTGCCCATTGCTTCACCTGCGATCTGCGGCGCGGCGAAAGCCTCGATCTGGCGCTGAGCGCCATACGCCGCCAGCAGCCGCGCGCTCGCGATGGTCAGCATCGGATAGGCCGAGGTGGAGATATTGGCCGCCATGAAAAAACTGAAGGCGGCGGCGTGCAGCGTTTCGGGAACCCGCATTCCGCCTAATTCACCCGCGAACGGCGCGGCGATGAATCCCGCTTGAGCGAACTGTCGGACCGCCTCGCACGCCTCCGGAAGGATGTCGACGCCGTCGGTCGTCAGGCGCGGCTCGCGGTTGTCCGACGCTTTGTAATGAGGAAGAAAATAGTCTCCGGACAGTCGTTCGGCCAGATCGAGGAAGGCGGAAGCCGTCTCCAGGCTATGCTCCTCATAAGGCCCGCGTCCGAGGAAATCCCCAAGCCTCAGCCAGTCGAACAGCAGGAAATCAAGATTGGCGCGATCAATCGGCGAAGAGGTCATGAGACGGTCAGCGTCCCTTGAAGACCGGCGGGCGCTTCTCAAAGAAAGCCCTTGTGCCTTCAGCCATGTCGTCCGTCGGGTTGGAGATCAGCACAGCCATCTGCGCGTCTCCGAGCGATCGCTCCAACGTGCTGTCGAGTCCTCGTATCATCATGGACTTCGCCAGCCTCACCGCCAGCGGCGCCTGTTTCGCGATCCGCTCAGCGAGCGCGAGCGTGCGCACCTCGAGTTCGTCATGAGGCGCGACCTCCGTGACAAGTCCGAGCCGCAACGCCTCGTGCGCGTCATAAACCTCCGCCAGCAGCGTCATCTTGAGAGCGCGATCAAGTCCCATGGCGCGCGGGAACAACCAGGCGCCCCCTTCGTCCGGAAGAAGCCCGAACCGGCCGCTGGTGTCGCCCAGACGCGCCTGATCGGACGCAATCCTCAGGTCGCATGACAAGGCGAGCGCCAGCCCGCCAGCGACTGCGGGGCCGTTGATCATGGCGATGACAGGCTTGTCGAGGCGAGCAAGCGCGAGGATCACGCGATGCATGCCGTCACGCATTTCACGCCCATCGAAAAGCTGCTTGTCGCGCAATGTCTCACGGTGTCCGTCGATCCCGGAAACGTCGCCGCCTGAGCAGAACGCGCGGCCTGCGCCAGTCACGACGAGGCAGCGCAGAGCATCATCCCGCAAATAGTCCTCGATGGCCGCAACCACCTCCACGCACAGCGCATGCGTGTAGGCGTTGAGCTGTCGCGGGCGATTGAGCGTCAGCATGGCGACGCCCTGACGCGGCGTCGTCAGCGTCACATTGTTAAACCCGCCGCCATCATCCCACATCGACATCATTGTCCTCCCGCGGGTTTCGTTGACGTCGCCAAAGCGGATGCGCGCAGCGCGGTGTGAAAGTGCGTGTTTCCGAAAAGCGCGTCAGCGACATGCAGTCTTTTGAAATAATGCCCAATGACGTACTCATCGGTCATGCCGATTCCGCCATGCAGCTGAATCGCCTGCCCTCCGACGAAATGGCCTGCGCGGCCGACCCGCGCCTTGGCCGCCGACACCAGCCTTCGCCGCTCTTCCGGCCGCGCCGTGTCGATCGACGATACAGCGCTGTTCACGATCGCGCGCGCCATCTCGAGTTCGACATACATGTCGACGAGCCGGTGACGCAGCACCTGAAATTCGCTGAGGGCGCTCCCGAACTGCTTGCGCGTCGCGATATAGTCGCGCGCTGTCCAGAAAGCCCGCTCCATCGCTCCGATCGATTCTGCGCAGAGAGCGACCGTCGCATGATCATAGGCGGCTTCCACCGCATCGAGCGCCCGCCCCTCCTCTCCGACTAAGGAGTCCGCGGGCAATCGCACGCTGTCGAGATCGACGTCCATGACCAGCCGCTGATCGATCGTGCGGTACGTGTGAACGGTTACGCCTGCGTGGCGCACGTCGACGAGAAAGAGGCTTACGCCCGCGCGCTCATATACGCCACCGCCCGTCCGCGCGGAGACGAGCAGCTTGTCGCAAAGCACGCCGCCCAACGTCATCACCTTGGCGCCGGACAGGATATAGCCGTCCTGCGAGCTTGCCGCTCGCGTCGCCACATGTTCAAGCCGACCGCGCGCGCCGCGCTCCTCGTGCGCGACGCCGAAGATCTCTTCGCCGGAAACGATGGCGTCGAGAAGAGCCTGCCGCCGATCGCCGCGATCGCAAAGCTCTATCAGCTTGGCTGGAAGCACCGCGCAACCCACATATGGCTCCAGAACAAGAGCCCGCCCGATGCGCTCTGCGATAATCGCGGCGGCCGCAGCGCCTCGTCCCAAACCGCCCAGTTCCTCCGGCAACGCTGCGCCCAGCCAGCCCTGTTCAGCGAACATCGACCAGATGCGCCGTTGCGCGTCAGATCCGCCGGCGATGATCGCCGCCCTTCGCTGAAAGTCATAATTGCGAACAATGAAACGCTCGACGCTGTGCGCAAGAAGCTGAAGGTCTTCGTTCCCGAAGGTCTGTTCAACCGCATCCGCCATGACGAAGAGGGCTTTTGAAACGATGTTCTTCTGAATTTCGTTGGATCCGCCATAGATGGTCGACGCGCGACGATACATATATTCCGCGGTGATGTTCGCGGCATGAGCGGGCCGGGCTGTGAAATCTTCGCTTCCCGCCAGATCGTCGCCCTGCGGGTAATAGGCGGCGGAATATGGGCCGAGCGCATCGGTTTCCAGCTTCAACAGAGACTGCATCAGCTCGGAACCGTGCAGTTTCACCAGCGACGCGACGGGGATGTTGTCATATTTCCGCTCGTTGGTGACGATGTCGGTGATTGACGCCTCAAGCGCCATCAGATCGATCTCAAGCGCAGCGATGCGATTGGCGTAAACGGGATCATCAATTAGCCGACAATCGCCCGATCTTTCGGCGACCGCGATTTCTTTCAAAATCTCGAGATTGCGCTTGTTACGGGGTAGGTCGGCGCCCGAGATGCGCTCGCCCGCAAGAAGAAAACGTGCGATCGCCCATCCCTGCCCTTCCGCGCCAATCAGATTTTCGCGCGGAACACGAACCGATTCAAAGAATACTTCGCAAAGGCTGTAGCCCTCGTCCAGGGACTTGATCGGCCGCACCGTCACTCCCCTGGCGCGCGTAGGGACGAGAATGAAGCTGATTCCCGCGCTCGCGCGCCCTGCCGCGCTGGTGCGCACGAGACAGAACAGCATGTCTGAATCCATCGCGCCCGTGGTCCAGATCTTCTGCCCGTCGATCACATACTCGTCGCCGTCGAGCACAGCGCGCGTGCGCAGGGACGCAAGATCCGAACCTGAGTTCGGTTCGGAAAACCCCTGCGCCCAGAACTCGGTTCCATCGAGAATTCTAGGGAGATACCGGCGCTTCTGCTCGTCCGTGCCGAACGCGTGAAGCACAGGCCCGATCAGATAAACGCCCTGAATATTGACCCATGGAGCGCCCGCGAGCATGCACTCCTCTTCGAATATGTAGCTTTCCAGAGCGCTCCAGCCAGGTCCGCCGAATTCAGTCGGCCATGACGGCGCAGACCATCCACGCTTTGCGAGTACGGAAATCCACGCCTGAGCGTCCTCTTTCGTCTGATGGACCGCTGTACGATTTCGGCGCGCCATTTCGACGGGCAGGTTGCGGGCGAAGAACTCCCGCAGCTCAGCCCGAAAATCGTCGACGCTTCTGCGCTGCGCCATATCCCGTTCCTTCCCGCCGAAAACCCGTCAGCGTCCGGTGAAAGCGGGCTTCCGCCGCTCGATGAAATGGCTGACGCCCTCGCGAAAGTCGTCCGACTCCAGGCTCAGCGCCGTCTCGATGTCGGCGACGTCGATCGCCTGATCGAGCGTTTCGAAGCGCGCGTTCCAAACCTGCCGTTTGATGACCCGCATGGAGCGCGGTGAAACCATGGTGGCGAGTTCGACCGCGTATTCGAGGACGCTCTCCATCAACTTTCCGCTCGGGCAGATGCGATCAATCATGCCTATGGACAGCGCTTCATCGGCAGACACGCGCCTGGCGGAAAGCAGAAGATCGAGCCCTTTCGATAACCCGACATGCGTGGGCAATATCCAGCTGACGCCATGTTCCGCCACCAGCCCGCGCCGCGAGAAGGACGTCGTATAGACGGCTTCAGGCGCGGAAAAGCGCATATCGCAATACAGCGCCATCACCAGCCCGAGGCCCGCGCAGGGTCCATTGATCGCAGCAAGAATCGGCTTTGGCGCCGCAGGGAAATAGGAATAGCGCTTCTGGAAGTCGCGACGCGCGCTTGCATCGAACACCGGCGGAGGGCCTGACGGAAGACTCTCGGCGCCCTCATCCGATTTCACAGTAAGATCGTTCATATCAGCGCCGGCGCAGAATCCTCTACCCGCCCCGGTCAGCACGATCACGCGCACGTCATCGTCATCAGAGGCGCGCCGCATGGCTGCGCGAACCTCATCCTCCATGCGATCCGTCCAGGCGTTCAGCTTGTCCGGTCGGTTGAGCGTAACGACCGCCACCGCATCGGCGACGGAATACGTGATCTGTTCAAAGTCCATGCGGGCTCCTCATGGAAAATATTTTACGCATGGCGGCGTGATCCGCCCCGTTCGGAGAGGATAAAATCCACCCCCGCCAAACGAAATCCGTCAGCAAGGACGCTCCTGCCGCGCCGCCTCGCTTCGTCGAGCGCGCGCGACGGGTCGTCAACTGACACCATCAGCGCGGAAACTCGCTCTCCGTCGCCGGGAGAGAATGTCAATCTGCGCCCATTGACCGCTATAAAGAGCGCGCCGCCGGACTTCTGCAGCGGCAACTCGATGATCTCCGACCAAAGCCGCGCCAGTCCCCCTGGGTCGGGCGACTCGATCACGACGCCTAGCAATTCAGGTAGATTTTCTTTCCCATCAACGACGCCGCGCCAATCCGGTCCTGCCGGCCACCAGTCGTCCGCCGAATAGTCGCCGTTACGCGCGAACTCCAGGATCGTCGCGCGGCAATCCTTTGGGTGAAGCTGCACATTTCTATATTCAGGCCTGTCGATGATGTGAGGCGTGCGGACGCCAAGCGCTCCGACATGACGCTGCCTTCGCTCCGGGTCATCGCATTGGAAGATCGCCATGTAAGCGCCCCGGCCGCCCGACTTCCCGAGAAACCGCCTCACGGCTGTATTCTCCTCGATAGGCGCCACGATCTCGATGAAATCGCTCCCCAGCGCCACGAGCGCGTTCGTCAGCCCATAGATGTCGACATGGAAATCGCGAACGCAAATGGGCGCCGCCAGGATCGCCGCCAGATCGGAGATCGCGGGCTCCAGCTCCGACTCTGCAAGGCATATCTGCCGAAGATGCAGCATGGCGTTGTCAGCGTGCGGAAAAGACCGCGCGCCGCTTCTCCAGAAAAGCGCTTGCAGCCTCTTTGTGGTCGTCCGTCGCCATGCACCTTGAGTGATGGAGGCTTTCCTGATCGAGATGCTCCTTCAGACTGAGCTTCTCCGCGATATTGATGTTCGCTTTGATGTAGCCGATAGTCAGCGTTGGGCCCGTCGCGAGTTCCAACGCGAAGGACAGCGCCTCCTCCTCAAGCGCCTCTTCGGGAACGACGCGCGTCGCCAATCCAAGCGCGTGAGCGTCCTCCCCGGTCATAACCGGCGATGTCAGATAGAGCTCGCGCGCCTTTGCGCTTCCGACGAGCTTGGTCAGAAAATACGAACCGCCGAAATCGCCCGACAATGCGACGCGGACGAAAGCCGTCGTCATTTTCGCCTTTGCGCCGGCGATCCGGAAATCGCACGCAAGCGCCAGCGAAAGTCCGGCGCCGGCCGCGGCGCCATCGATCATCGCGACTGTCGGTTTTGGCATCTCATGCAGAAGTTCAGAAATGCGCGCGCGCCGTCGCAAGCTATCGGTGAGCGCCTCCAGGCCGCCCTGCCATTCCTGCGGATCCGCCATAGACTTGACGTCTCCGCCGACAGAGAAGGTTCCGCCCGCGCCCTTGAGCAACACCGCGCGTACGCCGCGATCGCTCGCCGCGCGCTCGGTCGCGCTCAAAAGCGCGTCCAGCATCTCCGCGCTGAGCGCATTGCGTCTTTCCGGCCTGTTCATCGTAAGGATGAGCAGACCTTGCTCCCGGCGCTCGATAACCAATTGATTCATCGGCTCGCTTTCGTCGAATTTTATGAGGAAATCAGCTAACCGCCGATTTTCTCGCGCCGCATGACAATGCCCGCCTTTTCGCGATCAAAGTCGCTTCCCGTCACGCCTTTGGCGCGCAAAAGGTGTTTTTGCACTTTCTGCGTCGGCGTCTTCGGAAGGTCTTCAGCGAAACGGATGAACCGCGGAACCATATAGTGCGGCATCCGTGGCCGAAGAAATTCAATCAGCTCGACAGGATCGAGCGCGGCGTGGGGCTGCAGCGCCACCACGACAAGCACTTCATCCTCGCCATGTTCGCTCGGGACGGCGACAGCGGCGGCCTCGCGAACCGAAGGATGCGCGCAGACTTCCGTTTCAACTTCGAACGAGGAGATATTTTCGCCCCGACGGCGGATGGCGTCCTTCATACGGTCGACGAAAAAATAATTCCCGTCTGCGTCCGTGCGAAATGCGTCGCCGGTATGGAACCATCCGTTGCGCCAGGCGCGCGCGGTCGCCTCGACATTTGCGAGATAACCGTGGTTCATGCCCCACGGCCTATCGGTTCGCACGATCAGTTCGCCGACCTCGCCCGGCGCAACCTCGCAGTCATTCGCATCGACCAATCGCACATCGACGCCCGGACGCGGCCGGCCGCAGGTTCCGAGCGGGGCGGGATTGGGGCCAGCCCGCAACGGCGAAGAAATCTCCGTCATATTGAAGGCCGTGTAGACGTCGCATCCAAAGCGGTTGGAGAACATCTTCGTGTCCTCGCTCAGCGGCAGCATCATCGCAGTGCGCAGGGTATGTCCGCGATCGTCTTCCGACGGCGGACTCTTCATGAGAAAATTGGCCATCGCGCCCAGCAGGACCACGCTCGTCGCCTCAAGGCGCCGGATCGTGGGCCAGAATTCCGTGGTCTTGAAAGAGTCGACGAGGCCGATCGAGGCGCCAAGCACCACCGCAGTGAACGTGGCGCCTGTTCCGCCGACATGAAACAGCGGCAGATTGACTATAAAACGATCGTCGCGCCCGAGATAGTGAAACGATTCAAGCGCGGTCGTATAACACTGAAGGTAAGAGGACAGAACGCCTTTCGACGGCCCCGTAGTGCCGGAAGTAAAAATCACCATCTGCGTATGCCACGGCATCACGCCATCGGCAGGAGGAAGGTTCTGGTCATCCGCCTCGATCGCCTCGCGGCCAAAACACTCCAGTCCGGCGACGGCGCCGTCACCACCGACAATCACGGCCCTTTCGAGGCTCGCTTTCTCGATGGCGTCGAGGCGCGGCGCCAGGTCGGCGTGGAGAACGATCGTCGACGCGGCGGCGCTGCGAACGGCGTGTTCGAGAATCGCGCCGCGGTAGGCGACATTCAGAGGCACATAGATCGCGCCAAGATAGTTGAGGCCAAACCAGACGCGCAAAGCGTCGGGACCATTCGGCAGCCAGGACAGGACCAGTTCTTCCGGCTGAACTCCCAGCCGGGCAAACCCCGCAGCGGCGCTGCGCGCTTCTTTCCACGTTTCACGATACGTCCAGGACGAGCCGTCCGGGAAGATCGCGAAAATCTTGTCCGGCTGCTCCACAGCCCAGCGATCGAGAAGCGGGCCAAGCACGCATTCATCGGCGGACGGGACTCGAGGGTCGAACCACGTCCGTGTGTCGGTGCGGCTGTCGCCTGCCATGTCGCTCATCCTGACTGTCCCTTCCCCGCTGTGCGCGCGTCGAGCCACGGACGCGCGGGAGATAGCTGGCCGGCCTGAGCCGGCCAGCTTGCTGCTCACTTGGCGGAGCCGTCGATAACGCCGCCGATAAAGTCCCAGGTCCGACCGTTGAACTGAATCAGCTGAAGCTGCTCGATCGGGAAGAAATCG